>OGRJ01000572.1_pt1 | contig 35397 bp, 25 predicted proteins | sample 1553411 | NCBI WGS metagenome assembly OGRJ01 (sample SAMEA2580084, study PRJEB22360) | human gut metagenome | biome: human gut; feature: human-associated habitat; material: faeces | place: Denmark | collected 2008/2010
CCGCTGCCGTTGTCGGACGTGTAACGCACATACACCTGCCCGTCCCACGATTTGTCGGGCTTGTAGTAGATGGTGAGGGTTTTGTCACCTATCAGCGAACTGTTCGGCGAATCCTTGTATTGCGGAGCGTAGGTGCCGCTAGGTTCCGTGGTTTCCGTCCACGCGCCCTTGACCGCACCGGCATAGATGGCAATGGCGCTTCGTTTGCCGATGGTCGCTTTGGCGTGACCGCCGCTGACGGTCACGGTTTGCGAGCAGGTGCGGGAAGCGTACACGTTGCAGTATTCCCCGTCCGGCAACGATGTCGTATAGTCGACGTCATGCTCCTGCAGGGTGTTGTTCAATGCGAGCAGGCCCTTGCTTTTCCCGTTGGCGTCAGCCCTTTCGAAGGCGATGTTGTTGGATCCGGATTCCTGCCAGTTGCTTACGCTGGTGCCGTTCACGGCATTATGGAATTTGATCATGCCTCGGATTGACGTCCACCGCTGTTGGCAGTTCCAATCGCCATATTCCATCTGCGTTGGGTCCTTTTGCGTGGCGCACACGCCGTCCATGCTGATTTTCGGCACGGTGGTGTCAGTCGAATCCTTGACGCCGTCATCATATTGGGTGCTTTCATTGAATGCGTAGTCGGAAAGGATCTTCGGATGCCCGTAGCCGTACCCGAGCATGAACGCGTTGGCGAGCTCGTATCGGGCGCCGGAAACGGGTTTGAGCGTTTCCGAACCGCGTGCGGTATCCCAGTTGGACACGAATACGGTGGCATTATCGGCGTCGTCGAGCAGATCGCTGGTGATGTTCTTCAAATTGGTGATGGATCCGTTGAAACCCTTCAACAATGAGTACGCGTACGAGAATTCGGTGACCTGTCCGTTCTTTTCGTATCGTTCCGGCGCGAATTTTTCGGATTCTCCATTATGGTAGATGACTTCCTGCGACCATGGGAAGCTTTGTTCGTCCGTAATGCCCGCTTTGGTCATGAACTTGCGTTTGATGGATGCGATGTCGTTGGGATCCATATGTTTTGCGGAGTCGATGCGGAATCCGCGTACGCCGTCTTCCCATAGGTGCGCCAAGTATTCGGCTTGGATGTTTTGCACGCGGTCGCTGCCGGTGTTGATGTCCCACATGGTCGACAGTCGGCAGTTCCACACTTCGTCGGCGTTGGTGTAGTCGGAGATGTTGTCTGACACGTTCGACTTGCAGGTGTGGAAGTCGCCGCTGGGAAGGCCGTATTGGTGGTTGTTGCCGCTTTCCTCATACTGGTAGATGCCGATTCCCGGGTATCGTCCGTATGATCCGTTGTATTCGGTTCCGGCCACGCCATACTGGTCGTCAACCCATGACACGTCATGTCCGGTGGTGTGGTTGAGCACCATGTCGGCCACGATTTGCACGCCAGCCGCGTTGCATTGGCTGATCATGGTTTTGAACTCGTCTTCCGTACCGAAACGCGAGTCGAGTTTGTAGCTGACCGGCTGGTAGACGGTCCACCATTGCGTGCCTTGGATGGATTCCTGCGGCGGGGAGACCTGCACGTATTTCACGCCTTCCGGACCATAGGTTTTCGTGCATTCGTCGCCAATCGTCTTCCATGATTGCTGGAATGCGATCATGGTCACGTCAGTGGCTGCCGGATTGGTCGGATCGTCATTGCCAAAAGCCACCGATTGCGCGCTGAGCCCCGCGAGGGAAAGCGCCAGGCCAAGTGCCGCGGCCGCGATGCGGCGCACCGAACGCATGCCGGTATGTCGTGCAGCCGCGTGACGGGCCATGCGGTAATCCATCCGATTCCCCTGTTTCGCTCCGTGACGCCTCATCGCGCGTCTCCTTCCTTGTTGGTCTTGTTACGTTTGGCGATGCCGTAGCCCATGCCGATCATGCCGAGCGCCACTACCGCGAGAAGTGTGCCGTATCTCCATCGTTGCCCGCCCGTGGAGGGAAGCACGATGGAGATGGTGTTGGTGATGGTGGAGATTCCGGTTTTTTGGTCATCGTTGATGACCGGCTGGCAGTAGCCGTCCACTCCGCTGATCGCTTCGCCCTTTTCGTTGGTTTCCTTCACCGTGTACACCTTGTTTTCATCTAGGTCGGTGAACGTGTATTGCCAGTTGTTGCCGTCGCTCAACGCCACCGTCTTGCCGGTGGATTGGCCGTTCGCATACAACGTCGCATATACCGCTTTCGGACGTTTGCTGCTGTCGCCGTAGTCCTTCCACACTTTATGCACGCTGTGGCTGGTATGCCCCGGCGTGTAGGTGTTGGTCAGCGTGTACGCCCAGGATTCCGCATTCTGACCGCTTTCGCTTGTTTCATCCGCCTTGTCGGATTCGCCCGACTCGTTGGCCTTGCCCTCGGCGCCGTCAGCCGCAGCGCCTTTGCCTCCGGTGAGCGTCGGCGTGTAGTTCTTCACGGCCTCTTCGGTCACCGAATACTGAATTTCCTTGCCCTTGTAGTATTTGGGCAGGTTCGTGAAGGTGTAGGTCCACGTGTCCGCGCTCACCTCTTGCGAAGTGGTCGCTTCGCTTGTTCCGTCAGCCCCGTTGACGTTGGCCGTGGTGGCCTGCGTCGCTTTGGCGTTCTCCAAGGTCAGCACCATGCAGCTCACACCCCATGGATTCGTGCCATCCGTCGCGCCGGTGTTCTTGCACTCGCTGTTGTGTTGCGGTGAGGGCCATCCGGGCAGCGTCTGGTTCTTCGCATCGGTCCACACGCTGGAAAGCACCCAGATCGTGGCCTTGTCGCCCGGCCGTTTCACATTGCTGGGCGCATCAGTGTCATCCCACGTCTTGTCCACGCTCAATGTCGTGGTTTCGGGCGTATGCGTGTTGGTCACATCGAACGCGCAGGATTTGACCGTGCTCGTCACCGCACAGCGTGTTTCCGTACCGCCGGCGAGCGTCACGTCGCTTGCCGTATAGCCATCTACGGATTCCTCGGTTACCGTATACGTGTACGGATTGTTGTACAGGTTCTGCTTGGGAAGACCTTCGAACGTCCACGATTGCGTGTTGCTGCCGTTGGTTCGCACGGTTTGCACCACCAATTGTTCGGTCACATCTTCCGTTTCGTCGGTACTGCCGCTCTTCGGCTGTTTGCTGGTTCCCCAAATATGGAAGGTCAGCGTCTTCGGCCGTTTGCCATCGTTGTCATCCTGATCGTTCCACGTTTTGTTCACCGTGATGCTTGCCGTTTCCGGCTCCCGAATGTTCAATACCGTGAATTCGGCGCCGTCGATGTACGGACGTTTGATCACGGAAACGCGGTATTCCTTACCTGTGAGCTCTTGGGTCAGTTCCTCGTCAACCGTGTAGTTGTACCTGTTGCCGTCCGCATCATATCGGGGCAGATCGGTCCACGTGTACGTCCAGTCGCTGGTGTTCTTGTTGTCCAACGTCCGCGTGTACTTCGCATCTTGCAGCTGCTTGGAGTTGCGCAGCAGGTGGAATGTCACCGATGTCGGACGCTCCGAATAGTTGTGGTCGGACCAGATTTTGCGCACGCGCACCATGGTCGTATCCACGCGATCCTCGACGCGGATGGTGTTGCCATCCACCAGCTTGCCGTCCACGTATGCTTCGCCGCGGGAAATGGTGAAGTTGACCGCGTTCGCCTTTTCATACCCGACCGGCGCCTTGGTTTCGGTGAGCTTGTAGACGCCGTCCTGCAGCTGGAATTGTTTCGGCAGTCCGCCGCCGCTGGTCCAGGTGATCTCGTCGATCGCCTTGCCATCCAAGGTGGTGCCGGTGATGCTCATCTGCGCGCCGTCGATATTGGTGATGCCACTGGTGAGACTGTTTTTATTGACGGTCACCTGATGCGTCCGGTACTGGTCGGTCATCACGATGGTATTGTCCTGCACGTCGGCATATGTGCCATCGGTTTGCTTGATCTGCACGCTGAGCTTGCCGGTGACGGCGTCGCTCACGACTTTGAATTCGACCGGATCCGCTACCAGATAACCATCCGGCGCCTTGGTTTCGGTCAAGGTGTAGATGCCGGGCTTGAGCTTGATGCTCTTCGACTTATCCCGCTCACTTACCCAGGGCTGCGTTTCGAATTCGGTGCCATCATTCAGCGTACCGGTGAGGCGCATGGTGGCACCTGCGATCTCCGTACCCTTGAGGTCCTGCTTGGAGAACCACACCTCCTCGTTTTCGGGGTGGTGCGTGTTGGTGATGGCGAAACCTTGGGTTTGCGAGCCGGTGATGTGCGTGGTGTAGCCGCTCACCGTATCTTCGCGTATGGTATACACGATCTTCTTGCCATCCTCGTAGACGGGCAGCTTGGTGAACGCGCTGTCGTTCCGCCAGTTTCCAACCGCATCGAGTGTCACGCTTTGATCGGTTTCCTCTCCGTTTTTCAACAGATGCACGGTTACGCTGTCAGGGCGCTTCTGGTCCTGGTTGTCGGCGTCGTCCCATGCTTTTTCAACGCCGATCGACGTGGTTTCGGGCGTGTGCGTGTTGGTGCATTGTTCGGTGGCAGCCGAACCGTCGGTGTTGTATTGCACGTCAGCGCATTGCGAGTCGTACCCGCCCAGCGTCGTGGTTTCGACGGCCTTGTAGGCCGCGGTTTTGCCGTCGACTTTCACCGGCAGTCCCGTCCATTGCACGTTATCGTTCTTGTCGGGATTGAGTATGCGGCTTTGCCCGTCGACTTTCGTATAATCGGCATCGCCGTCGGTCTTGCGGTACAAATCGAAGATGACGGATGCGCGTTTGCCGTCCTGGTTGTTATTGTCGTTCCATGTTTTCGTAACAGTCAACGACGTGGTTTTCGGTGCGTCCTCCGCCTGCACGTGACCGATGCCGTCGCTACCGGTCACATTTTTGCCGTCGACGGTGATGGTGCCGTCTTCGCCGACCAGAATGATGATCGGATCCATGACTTGGTATCCGTCCGGTGCGTTGGCTTCGGTCAGCTTGTACCGTCCGGGCAGGAGTTCGAGCGTTTTCGTCTCGCTGCCGGAGGTGGTCCATGTCCAATCGGATTCCACCTGCGACGATCCGACACGAGTCAGCTGCATGGTGGCACCGTCGACGGGTACACCGGCATTCGCCGCATCCACCTTTGTGAATTGCACCTTGAACTTCGTTTTGTGGTCGTTGCTGCAGTTCCAACGGTAGTTGCCCAATGTGGTCGTCTTGCCGTCGCTGTCTTTGGCTACGGCGACGATCAATTTGCCGCTTTGCCCGTCTACGGTAACGGTTTTGTTGTCGTATCGTCCGTCGTATGCACCGGCAGCGGTCTGCGCGTCATGTCCGGGGAATATCACATAGAGCGGAGCGGATTTCTCGTATTGCGAATCAGTGCTGCCGGGCACTTTGCCGTCCGGACCTGTCAGCTCGGTGACCTTATATACGGTGTCGTAGTCCAGCTGCAGTCGGTCGGACAGTCCGTTGGATGCTCCTGTGGTCAGCTGCTTGGTGATTTCTTTGCCAACCGTACCATTGCAGGTGCCATCGGCATCGGCCGTAGACGACACGAAGTTGCATCCGGTGACGCTTTCCACTTTGAAGGTGGCGCTGCCCGCCGGCTTGCCGAGATCGCCGTCGGTGTATTTGTAAATCTGCAGTGTGCTCTGGTCGTATTTCATACCGCCTTTGCTCTGCTGCACGGTTCCGGTGATCGTGTTCTGCGAGGTTCCGCCGTTGTTCTCATACCCGGCGAGCACGATTTTGTTGCCGCCCAGCGATCCGAAGCTTTCGCCTGGTTTGAGCTGCACCGCGGCCGTGTAGGTGATGGTGCATGCACGGGCGTCGGGAATGGAAAACACTAGTTCGCGGGTCTGCGGATTGTATGACCATGTTGCACCGTTGATGGCGGTTCCATTGTCGGAGTCCATGATCGACACGCTGTTGGCGTTGAGGTCGAGTGCCTGACCCATGGTGTCGGTCAGAGTGAGGTTGTTGCCTTTGTTAAGCGTGTCCGCATTCGGGTTGACTTTGACCGTGTAGTTCACGTTCGGCGCGGTCGTGGCATCGTATTTGCCGTTTTTGTCAAGAAGTTTCGGCTTGCTCGCGCCCACTGTGGCGGAAGCGTCGCCTCCGGCGCTGCCATCAATGTCGATGTGCACCTTGTTCTCGTAATTTCCCCAATCCGGCGCGGTGACCGGGTCGATGCTCGTCTCATACACGATGAGCACACCATCCGAGGTCTTCGCCTGGCTGAACGCCGGGGTACCCTTGGCTATGGTGAAGGTCACCGTGCCGTCGCCGTTGTCTTTGGCGCTCACTCCGGACAGCATTTTTGTGGTGATGGAAGCGTCGAAGATCTTCAACGATTTCGCGACATACCGCGTGTGTGCCGGCAATGCGTCGGTCACGATGATGCTTTCGGCGTTCGACACCACGTCATGCACTTTGATGCGCCAGCGGATCACTCCTTTGGAGTTGGCGGTGTAGCCGTACCCGTATTCGTCCCAATACTGGTTGGCGGAGTCCTTGCCGAGCACGTCGCCGCGATGCTGGTGTTTCGCCGTGGAGGTTTTGTTCAATGCCGAAGCTCGGTTCCACACGGTTTCGTCGGTCACACCGTCGTTGACTTTCGACTGGTATTGCACGTACACTTCGCCGCCTTTGGCCATGGATGCGAACACGATGGTAAAGCCCCGATCAGTGGCGTTGACCTTGTAATTGCCCGTGTAGAGTTGCGTCAGTCCCGCATCGGTGTATACCTTGATGCTGTCTTTCACCAAGGTTTGCTTGGATCCCAGATCCTTGCCGCTGTCGTCCACATCCAGCTTGTCGGTCAGTTCGGCGTTGGTGAGGTCTTCCAAGGCTTTCATGCTGGTCACCCACGTCAGGTTCTTCGCTTCGGATGCCGGCGACGTGCATGTTTTCTTCAGTTCGACCGCGTCCGTGCCGAGTTGAGGTTCGGCCGTGGCTGTTTTGCCGGTTCCATCCTGAGGTTTTACGGTGACTTCGTTCTTGTATTTCTGGTGTTCGCCGCTTCCTTCGACCGGCACGTTTTTCGCTTCGGTCCAATACTGGATTTGGAAATGGTCGTAGCCGCCGGAGGGCAGGGTCACGGTGCCTGCTACGAGATCGCTCCAGCTAAGTTTGATGTAATGCTGCGGATTGTACGGGTCGTCGTCCGTATATGCGCCGGGCGAGCCGGTCGGACACACGGATTTCCAGTCGCCGCTGTTGTAGCAGCTGAGCACCAGATCTCCGGTCGGTTCCTTGAGGTTGTTCTTGTCGAGCAGATCTTTGACGGTGGCTCCGTCGACGGATTGGCCTTCGCCAGCGCCGATGGTGATGTTCCAAGTGAAGCCTTGCGTGCCATTTTCGTCTTTTGCTGCGGTTGCGCTTTTGTTCACATACCAGTCGCTGTAGTTGAACCAGATGGAGTTGCTGGTTTCCTTCTTGTTGACGTCTTCGTTGCTGGAATAGGTCACCTTGTTTTTGTTTTCGGTGGCATTGCTGCAATTGCCGGCCTCGCGGCATGCCTTGATGACGCTGTCTTTGTCGGCGTTCACCGAGTAGCGCACGTATAGTTTCTCACCGTCGCCCATGGAGCCGATGGTGACGTTGAAATTATGGTCGTCGGTTTTGGAGGATTGCCATGCGCCCGTGTATTCGTTCTTGCAGTCGGCGTCGGTGTAGATGTGCACGGATCCGTCCACGAAGGTCAGCAGGCCGCCCATGGTGTCGTCTATGGTCACGCCGGTGTTCGTGCCTGTAGAGGTCACTTCCAAAACGAAATCGTAGGTGGATGCGTCGGAAGTGGAGATTGCCGGGCGTTTGACCACGTTGACCCTGTGTTTGCCCTCCACGTTCACGGTGATGGTGCCATATCCGGGGAAGGTAAAGCTGGTATCGCCGCCAGCCGAACCACCGGTTTTGTTCGAGGTGATGGTTCCGTCAGTGGTCACGAACGCTTCGATGTTGGACCCCGCCGATTCGCCGCGGGTGTAGGTGGCCACCATTTTGTCGCCGTCGATGGTGTAGTAGCCGACCACGTCGCCACCGTTGTAGATCGGGTATTTCTCGTTCGATTTGTATTCCAGATTGCTGGGAAGGTCGTAGACGAAGGTGTCGCCCTCGTTGATTTTGACGTCGTTCGGCACTTTCCAATGCAGTTCGGTGCGGATCTGATCACCGTAGTTGACCTGCATGCCGGAAATGTACGGCTTCCACGTCTTGCCTCCGTCGGAACTGATTTCGAAGGAGGTGTCGTCCTTGTCAACCCAACCGAGATCGCTGATATTGTATCCCTCAGCATACGCGCGTTGCGGCGCTGCGATCACACTTGCGAAGATCATCGCAACGATTGCCACCAACGCGGCAATCGTTGTCATTCCATGCCGCTCACTTACGGCTTTATGCATGCCTGCCATTCTTCCCCCTGGTCGCAATGCAATCTAGTCGGTTTTACCCGTAAACCTGCTATTTCTCTGGACCCTACTAGACCACCCCACACAGACAATGAAACACTCTGAAAACAGGTGCAAGCATGACCTTATAAAAGGTTTAACATGCCGTCAAAAGTTGGAAAAAACGTTTGACGGAACACCCCTAAATCGGAGGATTATGCAAGAAACGCCGAAAACAATCACCCGAGCTGTTTCAATGTTTCATGAAACAAACTGCAAATGGAAGCGTTTGCAAAACGGGGTGCGTCATACGGTGCACCCCGTCACATAACAACAGACCGTTCCGAAACCGACCTCATCCGAACATGAAAGGTCCCACAAACCGGATCAATGCGTGATACCCATCATCGAAAGACACCAAGCATTCTCATAGGAGATCTCCTCCCACTGCTTGTACCTTCCAGACGTACCCCCATGACCAGCCTCAACCTCAATCTTCGCCACGGCATCCACGCCCGCACGCTGCAGTCGGGCCAACCATTTCATCGGCTCCACATACAGCACACGAGTGTCATTCATCGACGTGGTAATGAAAATCTTGGGAAAAACCGCAACCCGCGCATCATTTGCATCAGACGGCGCATTCTCATACGGCGTATATTCCTTCATATACCTGTACACGTCCGCATTATGCAGCGGATCGCCCCACTCATCCCACTCCGTAACCGTCAACGGCAACGACGGATCAAGAATCGACGTCAACGCATCCACAAAAGGCACATCCGCCTCAACGCCCGCGAAACATTCGGGAGCCATATTCGCCACGGCACCCATCAACAGGCCACCGGCGGAACCGCCATCGGCCACCGTGCGAGCAGGCGACGCCAAACCGGCACGCTGCAACGCACGCACGGCATCAACGAAATCCTCAAACGAATGCTTCTTATTGAGCAAATGCCCCTGCTCATACCAGGCACGACCCATCTCACCGCCGCCACGAATGTGCGGCACCGCATAAAGCACACCACGATCAAGCATACTGATACGAGACACCGAGAATCCCGGATCCGAACTGATCTCATACGCGCCATAACCAGTAACGAACATCGCCGAATCACAAGCAGGCACGTCACGACGCCACACCAAGGAAACGGGAATGCGCTCGCCATCGCGGGCGGTAACCCACACTCGGCGCTCCATATATTCGCGCGGCTCAAATCCACCAAGCACGGTGGCACGCTTCAACAGGCGATCCTCGCCGGTTGCCGGATCGATATCATGCAGCTCACCGGGACGCGTGTAACTGGCGAACGAGTAGCGTATACGGGGCGCATCATATGAAGGATTACCTCCCAGACCGATCGAATACAAGCGCCGGGTCTCCCCCGGCATCGCATCGGCGGTCGCGCCATCCGACGAGGTCATCGCCTTGCGGGAAATCCCATGCACGGCCGACCCTTCGCCTTGCGCAGCGGCCAACTGGTCGAGCGCGCCCCACACTTCGGCACGCTCCACGTTGATCTCGTCCACCGACTCGTCAACATCCCAATCGCCTTCCAACGCGTGCGGAACCAACTCGGTGAACCGCCACGGTCGCCCTGCAAGAAAATCCTCCGCGGCCGCATCCTTCGTCATCACAGCGATATGCGCCATGCTTTCCGCACGGTACTGCAACGCCACGTAATGCCGGTGAATCGAAATTCCCTCGATGCCAAGACCGTGCGCACCCTGCAAAATGGCAGGATTGCAAGGATTCGAATACGGCGTGCCGATCGGCATCGAAGAAGCGCCCGGTTCGACATCGTCACCATGCTCGCATCCATACGGCGAGCCAACGGCCACACGCACACCCTCGCCCAAACGGTATGGGGGCTCATGCAAACGCATGTCGATCACATCAATTTCAAAATTCGGGTTCAGCGCATTATGGTAGACCACAGCGAGCGGAATGTCCTCGCCGTGCTCGCCGGCACCTTCAAAACAGCTGAAGCTCACATCGTATTCCACATCCGGCTCGCGCGGAATGAACGCACGGAATTCACCTTCCGGATCGTCGGTGGAAAGCAGCAGCACTTCGGTGGTGGTTTTCGAACCGGTGCCGATCACCAGATTGCGTTCGTCGAACGACAGGCCGATGCCCACCCAGAATCGTTCATCCTGTTCGCGATACACCTCCACATCGTCGGTGATGGGAGTGCCAACGCGGTGACGCATCACCGCATATGGACGCCATGCGTCGTCGAGCAGCACATAGAACACCCATTGCGCGTCCGGCGTGAAGCAGGCGCCGCCGATGCCTTCGAACACTTCCGGCAGCTCATCGCCGGTTTCGATATTGCGAATACGGAAATCGTAACGTTCGTCGCCGCTGGTATCAGTGCCGTACAACATCCAACGTCCATCTTTGGAAATATCCATGCCGCCGACGCGGAAGAAATCGTGGTCTTGCGCTTCGGCATTCGTGTCAAACACCACTTGCTCACCATCCATGGGCACGCCGATCTCAATGGTCGGCGGATCCCAATCGTCTGCGCCTCGAATCGGCACACGGCATTGCACTGCATACTGCTGGCCTTCCTTGGTGCGCGTGAAATACCAGTAGCCGTCCATGCGCGTCGGCACGGACATGTCAGTTTCCTGTACGTGCGATTTGAACTCGTCGAACAATGTGGTACGTAGGTTTTTCAACGCTTCCATGCGCTGTTCGCAATACCGGTTCTGCGCGGCGACGTAATCCTGCACATCCTGCGATTCCTTGTCGCGCAGCCATTCGTACTCGTCGATGAAAGTGTCGCCGTGGAACACGCGCTCCGTTGGCACGCGTTTCGCGATAGGCATCCCGCATTCGTCCAGACGGCCCTGACGGCTCTTGCCGCTTTCCTGCGCGCCCGTTGCGCCCTGTTCACCCCGAAAATCAGTCATGCAGGCGATTATACCGGCATCGCGGTCCCAATCCAGCGCAACGCGCATCCCCCTTGCTGCAAGTTGAAAGAAAAACGTCAGACGCCCAGCTGTTGTTTCAGGAACGGCAGCATGGTTCTCATCAGATTTGATCCGGTCGTTCCCGTGAATACAGGAACGTCGGTGACTGGAATCGGCTGCGTGGACGCACGCCCCGCAACGGTGCCGAGATTACCGGCGGCCTCGCGTGGAGACAGCTGCCGAATGCCGATCGCAAGCACACGACCCGGATACCGACGTGCGATCGTGGCGTACGTGGTCGGATCCTTCTGCCCATCATCGCCGATCAGAATGAACTTCATATCAGGAAAATCAGCCATCAATTGTTCGGCATACTCGAGTTTGTGCTGCACTCCGGTAGGAATGAACGTTTTCGGGCGGGGATCGAGGTCACGCAGCAGCAGCGGTCCTTCCGGGAACCCATGGTCGGCGATGAAATGCCTAATCGAGCTTTCCACGTTCCACGGCGACGTCGACAGGTAAAAGAACGGGGCGTCCGGAAACATGTCCGCAATGCGATTGAACAGCAGGTTCATGCCCGCAACCGGCATTTTCTTCTTCGGATCGAGCAGCAGCAGATTGTAGGCCGCTTTCATCAGGCTTGGCGCCTGCGTGACCATGACGGTGTCGTCCACGTCGGAGATCACACCGACTTTCGTGCCGCTGGGAATGGTGAACAGGTTGGCTTTGACCGGCTTGCGGCTGCGCACCTTGTATGACACGTCGTGCACGCCCGGTTCGAGCGAATGTTCGGCCACGAGGTCGAGATAGCCTGCGGAATCGGATGCAACGAATTCACTGGAAACATTGCGCTGCGCATTCACTTCGTCATACACTTCCGACATCCCCACCTGCACGGTTTCCAGGGGCATGCCGTCGATGGCAATGCGCACCTTCGTATGCGGCGAGGGGATGGTGAGCATGGCACGTATGCCTCGGGTCAGACGTCCCGCCTGGCGTTTAAAGGGCCCGTACACGGTTCGGCAGATCAGGCGCGAGTAATGTTCGGTACCATAGCCGACATACGGTTCCACGCGCGGATACCAGTTGAGATTGCGTACCATGTTTGTCGAGACCGTCACCCATCCGTTGAACGCTTTGGTGATGGTACGGCGGAACAGCTGTGTCAGCGGAGGCTTGACTTCGATGCGCTCATGTTTCGAAGCGGCGTCGAAGGTGGTGACCACCTTGCGTGCAGGAATGGGCACGGTCGGCATGTCATTTTCGGATATGGCATCCGGTTCACGCTGGGGCAACGGCTGTGGTTCGGTCATATCCCCACTATAAAGGCGATTGCCGAACTCCTTGGTGCCCCAGCCGTGAAAATCAGGAATTATTCAGGGAACGGTAACGATTTCATACCTGATTTCGCATGCGGTCCCCTGTTCCGAGACGTTTTGCCGAGCCGTTTATTCCGCCACGATGTTGGCGTACTCTTCGGAGGAAAGCAGTCCCGGTTCGTCATCCTCAAGCTCGATTTTGAAAATCCAGCCTTCGCCATACGGATCGCCGGTAACGATGCCCGGATCGTCGGCCGCTTCGCTGTTCACATAGCGGATCACGCCAGCCACTGGAGTGACCAACGGCGTAACGGCTTTGGAGGATTCCAATTCCGCCACTTCGTCGCCGGCCTGCACTTCGGTGCCGACTTCCGGCAGATCGATGTATACGAGTTCGCCAAGCTGGTCGGCCGCATATTCGGTGATGCCCACCATGGCCGGTTCGGTGGAGGCGTCCACCCACACATGCTCGTCGGAGTATTCGAGATGCTCGGGAACGTCCAGATTCGGCTTGTTTTCGTTTTCTTCACTCATGAAAGCTCATTTTACGTCAATCACGTGCATTTCCCATAGCGCTGGACCGAAACTTGTTACGGCAGATCGTGGCCGAGCCATTCTTCGATCATGTAGCGGGCTATGGTGGCCTTTCCGGGGGATTCCATACGCCCTGCTACCAGCTCGTTCATATACTCGTCTCGGGTCACCCAACGCGCCTGCAGAGTCTCGTCGCCGTCCACGTGCACGTCGGTGGTATTGGCCACGCCTTTGAACGCCATCATGAGCGAGGCTGGGAATGGCCATGGCTGCGATCCCAAATATTTGAGTTCGCCGAGGTCGATGCCGACCTCCTCTTTGGCTTCGCGCCGGCATGCGTGCTCCAGGTTCTCACCTGCCTCCACGAAGCCTGCGGACACGGAATACAGGCCAGTATTGCGCCATGCACTGTTGTGCTGCAGCAGCAGACGATCCTCATGGTCCACGATCGCCGTGATAACGGCCGGTTCCACTCTGGGGAACAGCAGCCGTTTGCCATCCGCTTCGCTGGTGCACCGCTGCGCCCATCCACCCAACGCGGGTTCGGTCGGGGCGCCGCATGTGGGGCAATGGCGTTGACGCGCATGCCATACGCCCAGCGAGATCGCCGTTGTGGCCTGGCCTGCTTCGCGTGCGCTGGCGTGCGGAGCGAAGCCACGCAGGTCAACCCAGTCGAATCGTTCCGCCGCGTTTTCCAACAGCGATTTCGACGTTTTCTCTTCCGGCTCGCGCTGTTCACCGAACGCGTCGTCCGCGCCCATATGCTCGCTGCTCGCAGCCACCGGTTTTACAGCCTTCACACGAGACACGTCAACGGCCACCACATGCTCGTCACGCTTGCCGCCATATGAGCCGAGGAATATGGCGAGCGCCGTCGGATGCGTGTGCAGTTCCGCCGCCACGTAGTCTCCGGGCAGCTGTGCCAAACGCATGTGCACGTTGGCGTAGTCCGCGATGGCACCTTGTCCGTGTGGCACCGCCACCATGCCGTCTTTGATGAGAATGACTTTCGTGGCAGGTTCCAGCAGCACCGTGTCGAACAGGTCGGGTTCGTCGCGTCTTGAAACCTCATAGTCGATGTCGCCTTGTGCAAGTGGCAGGAACGGCAGTGCCTGGGTCAGCGCCAGTGGCGAGAACACGCTCATCGATTGCTTCTTTCCTTGAATACGATATATGGAAGATATATTTTTCTATATAAATCGTATTTTCTTTATATTTTTTGTATATCTGATTGCGCTATTGACGGCAGTTGCGGGAATATCGGCTACTGCACTCTGCGCACCAATGCGAGCAGCGCGTCGGCGACCGCCTGCGGATGCTCATAAGCGCTGAAATGACCGCAATCAAACACCACCGTCATATCCGTGCTCGTAGCCGTCATCGCATCGGCAATCGGTGCCATCACGCTCGGTGGGCTCGACGGATCCTTGTCGCCGCAGATCACCGCGACCGGCGCTGTAATCGTCGACAGCACATCGTTCAGGTCCGGACGTCCGGCCGCCATGCGTTCACGCCAAGCGATGCCTTCGGCCGGCTGCTCGTTGATCCATGCAGTGAACTGTTCGCGGTAGGCGTCCGACTGTTTGATGGTTGAATCCTCAGACGTGGCGGCGGCGAATCCCATAACCGGTTCGTGTGTGCCCGTCGATTCGCATTCCTCGGCAATCGTGATGCGTTTCGCACGCATCTTCTCGGAATCAGCTGCGGCCTTCGTGTCGCATAATGCCAGTGCGGCGACGGCTTCGGGGTGCAAACGCTGAACGTCGAGGATCAGGTAGCCGCCCATCGAAAGACCTACCCAAATCGCCTTGTCGTATCCGGCAGCGTGCAACAGGTCGACGTAAGCGTCGGCCATACGATCCAAACCGTTGGGGAAAGCGCCGTCCGTGTCTTTGCCTCCACTGTTCTCGTCGGAAGGAATCGGCCCTTCTCCCGCGCCAGGCATGTCTGGAGCCCAAATCGGGAACTGTTTCATGCCATGTTCCGCAGCGGTCGTTTTCAACGCATCCGCGCATTCGTTCCACATGCGGTGGTCCACGGGGAACCCGTGCACCAGCACCACGGGAATCCCCTCACCCTCGCAATACACATTGTTATGCAATTCGATTGTCATATGCGCTCCTCCGTTGCTCTCCCCTGTTGTTGCATGTATTCGCAGCCTATTTGCCGGTCCAAGCGATCGCCTGACGCACAATCGTGCCATATCCGTTGCTCATCTGGTTGACGAAAGTGTCGAGGATCTCACTGTTCGGATTGACCCATTCCACGTCAAGCGTCTCATCCTGCGGCTTGCAATCGCCTGCAATCGGCACCACATAACACAATGCGATCGCATGCTGACGGGAATCGAAATAGTCGGACAGTCCGGGCGTCGGGAAAAATTCAGCCACGGTGAACGGCTGTAGGCTCACTGGCAGCTGCGGCAGCGCGATATCTCCCAAATCCTTGGCGATATTGCGCGCCACGGCCTCACGCAACGATTCGTGGTAGAGCACGCGGCCGGCGATCAGCGTTCGTTCGATGCTGCCATCGTCAGACACACGCAGCAGCGATCCGACCTGTGAGACGCGTCCCAGATCGTCGGTGCGCACCGGCACCACGAGCACGTATGGGATCGGCATTTCACCACGCATACGGTTGATTTCGTCGGAAGCAAGCCATCCTGGAGGGTTTCCTATTCCGCGGATGAAATCCTCCGGCGTGATGTCGTCGAATTCTCCGCGACGGCGGCCTGCATCGAAATCGCCCTCGTCGGGCACTTCATCATTCATCACTGGCATAGTCCCATTATCACGCATCTTGTGTGAATTGGCTGGAAAAGCATGCGCTGGAAGACGATTCCTCTGATAGCGGATCTTGCGCATGCCGGGAATACGTAGGGTTGGGGCACGGTTATATACTCCAAAGCAATCGCATACGAGGGGCACAGCCCGTCACGCGCGTCGATAGCACAAACAGCAAGGAGCAATCATGGCAACGCATGCAGTCACTTCCAAGGATTTCAATCAGATCGTAGAATCCAACGATCTGGTATTCGTGGATTTTTGGGCGACCTGGTGCGGTCCGTGCCGCGCATTCGGTCCGACGTTTGAAAAGGCGAGTGAAGCGAATTCTGACATTTATTTCGCCAAGGTCGATATCGACCAGAATCCGGATCTCGCTTCCGCGGCCAAGGTACAGGCTGTGCCGACGTTGATGGTGATCAAGAACCAGCAGATCGTGTTCCAGCAGGCCGGTGCGTTGCGTGCGTCGGATCTGGACGATCTGATTGCGCAGGCCAAGGCGTTGGACGTCAACGCGGCCGCTGCCGAAGAGGCTGAGACGCAAGCGGAGTAGGCTAAAAATTACAACGATTTCAAAGGTGTCGTTCGATGGCAAACATCAACGGCACCTTTGTTTTGCACGCCTATTGCTTACGCTTACTCTGCCCGCCTGTTACATATACGCCCGCCCGGTTTCCATGGCGTGAGGTAAACTTGTTCGTTGGATGCGCGCTTTCCGGCGAAGCCCCGTGTGGCAGCGCGCCGCATGCCGAGCATGCGTGAATTCGTCGAGGATCTGAACGCGCGTATAGGAGCAGAATGGCTAACCACAGCAAACACGCCCGATCATCTACCTTCGTCATGCCGAGCAAGTCCTCGCTGGTGAAGATCGCCGCAACGGTTGCGGCGGTGGGCTTGTTGGCTACCGGCGGTATTGTGTCGCGCAATCTTTACACGTCCGCGAAGCAGAATACAACCAATCAGGCCACAGCTTTCTCTGTCACGGATTCCGTGGAGGCGTCCCGTGGTAATGCCCGCGAGCTGCTTAATGGAGACACCTCGTACGTTACCGTGAAAGTCAACGGCAAGTCGCGCGTGGTGCCCGGTGCCAATTTCACCGACGTGAAGTCCGTGCTTGACGCGGGTGACATCACGCTCGAGCCGGAAGACACGGTCTCCCCCTCGCTCACTACCAAGGTCGATGAGAAAACCGTGATCACCATTCAGCGTGCCGGCGCGAGCGTCGAGGTTTCCGATACCGCCATTGGCTTCAATGTTGTCAAGAAGGAAACCTCAAGCCTGCCGGAAGGCCAGGAGAAGGTCGAGACGGAAGGCGAAGAGGGTGTGATGGAAACCACGAACCTCGTGACCAAGTCTGGCGACACCGTGGTTTCTTCCAACATGATCAGCTCGTATGTGAAGAAAGCTCCGGTCGACAAGGTCATTCTCGTTGGCACCGGCTCCGCTTCGTCATCGTCCTCCAACGCTTCCGCGTCAATCGGCACCACTGTGCCGGCGGGCGAAATGCAGCAGTGGGCTCACGATTATCTGCTGTCGAGCGGCTACACCGAAGCCGATTTCACCGCCACCGTATACATCATCACCCACGAGTCCGGCTGGAGCGTCACCGCAACGAATCCAAGTTCGGGCGCCTATGGCCTGCCCCAGGCATTGCCTGGTAGCAAGATGGTGAGCGAGGGTGCCGATTGGGCTACCAATTATCAGACCCAGCTCAAGTGGTTCTGGGGCTATTGCGCGCAACGTTACGGTTCCATCCAGGGAGCCTATTCGTACTGGCTCGCCAATCACTGCTACTGATATGCGTCGCCACGCTGATCTGATTTCAATCAGATGGCAATGTTCGTATTGAAATGTTTACGTTGATTGGTGATTAATATTCAATTTACGTAATTCACCGTATATAGTTTGAGCCCCGTAATATATCGAGGATATTACGGGGCTCAAGCTATATTGTTATTCGGATATCATCAAAATACTATCAGTTTCACAGGGCGTTGTTGGCGCCAATCACCGTAGCTTCCTTGACATCGTCGATCTTCCTGCGCTTGCGACCGCCATGTCCGGCCTTCGGACCGCGCTTGCCGACGGTGCCGCTACGAACCCCGTTCTTGGCGTCGAAGAGGATCACGCGCTCATCGCTGTGATATTCGCCTTCCAAGGCGAAGTAGGCGATCTTGTCTGCAGGCACTTCCGGGAAAGTGAAGAACTTCTGCGTTGCAACAAGCAGGTCAAGATTGCGAGTGGTCACGGAAGCCGGACGATCAGCGTTCGGATTGTTGAACTGAACCGCGAAATCGTCATTCTCGTCGCACACCTGGATTGCGAACTTGCCGCGCTCGTAATTCACCAGCAGCTTGACGAATTCCGGACGGCCGAGCACTTCGGAAACACCCTTGGAAAAACGAACAGATTCAAGCATGACCGTCATGGTCAACTTGCCACCCGTTCTTTCGCCAACTTCTTTGAAACCATCAAGAACGGACATGTAAATCCTTTCTTTATTGTAAATAACTACGTGAAATACTGTACCTCATCGCCGGCAATAAAACGAATCGAATCTTAGGGAATATATATGTATTTTCAAGAACACAACATAATACGAAAAACATAATGAGACCATCTCACGTAACCACTTTTGTAATCAGTTTCTTTTTTAAAAATGTTTTCCCAGCAACGATTTTCATTGAAATTTCGCCATTTCTTGGTACTTTTTACACTCCAATTGAAATGGAACATACACTACACGGTCACAGCATCGCAAACGCAATGGCCAGAAATTATACGACAAGACATCATACGTTTGCATTGCCGCATGGAAGCCACCCAAACAAACAATCATTAAAACCATTGCAAACAAGTCAAAATTAGACAACGACGGGTGATTGCTCCCCTTAATGGGGGTAACGTCTTGCCAAAATCGGTGTGTTCATAGCGGCTTAACACTTTTTAGGGAAAGCAATGACTGCAGTAGAAAACAATGTGACTGCGACAAACCAAGTGGTCGAATCCACGGAAACGGAAGATGGCATCACCTTAATGGACTTGTTCCGTATTGTGCGCAAGCACATTCTGTGGGGCATCATCACGTTCGTGGTGGTATTCGCCGCGGTGTGCGCATACACATTCCTGGTACCCCCGACGTATTCGGCAACCGCGCAGGTGTTCGCAACCTACAGTGATTCGTCGGTGCAAGACGACAACAATATTTCCAACTTCAGCAACGCCAGCACGTACATCTCCAACCAGATTCAGTCGTATCCAACGTTGGCCACCACGGAAGCCGTGCTGAAGCCGGTTATCGACGACCTCGGCCTCGACACCACCGTCGCGAATCTGGCCGGTCAGATAACCGCCACGAACCCGACGAATACCGCGTTCGTAAACATCACCGCCGAAACGGAAGACGCGAAGCAGGCTTCCGACATTGCTAACAGCGTGGCGGAATCCTTGAGTAATGTAGTGGAAAAGTCGCTGCACACTTCCGGCAAGGAGTCGCCGGTGAAGCTTTCCGTGGTGCAGCGCGCCGCGGAGCCCGTAACCCCCAGCTCCCCGAAGGTGGCATTGTACCTAGCCGTTGGCCTGGTGGCCGGACTGATCCTTGGCGTATTCGCCACACTGATTCGCGACCTCATGGCAACCCGCGTGGAGGAATCCCGCGATCTGCAAGACATCATCAACGCGCCGATCATGGGCCGTATCCCTACCGATGAAAGTCTACAGGAGGGCAAACCGCTCATCGTATCGAATCCGTCAGGCCGTATCACCGAGGAATTCCGCCGTATTCGCACCAACCTTTCCTTCACATCGAAGGTTGAGGGCAGCGATGCGCGCATGATCGTCATTTCTTCCGTCGAACCTTCCGAAGGCAAAACCACTGTTTCTGTGAACGTGGCGGCGGCCCTCGCCGAAAACGGCGCCAAAGTGTTGCTAATCGACGCTGATTTACGTCACCCATCCGTCGCCGACCATATTGGTCTGGAAGGCGGCGCCGGCCTGACGCATGTGCTTTCCGATCAGGCCGCCGTGAAGGATGCGGTGCAGCGCTACTGGAAGCCGAACCTGCATATTCTGCCGGCTGGCCCGAAACCGCTGAACGCTTCCATGCTGCTTAATTCCAAGACTATGAGCAAACTGCTCGACACCGCTTTGCATACTTATGACTATGTGATCGTCGACACCGCACCGATGGTGGTAGCCAACGATGCGGCTGTCTTCGGCGCGAAGAGTAATGGTATCGTACTCGTGTCTGGCTGTGACAGGACTATAAAGCGCGATCTGAAGGAAATCGCCGTTCAGCTCGATAACCTCAACGTTCCGGTGATGGGCTTCGTGTTCAACTTCGCAAAGGAACGCAAGGTCTCCGCGAACGGCAACTACTATTACTATTACGACGAGGGCGGCAAGAAGAGCCGAAAGAAGAGCAAGCACAAAAGCTGACCTTGAGGCTTCTCAACCAAAAGGGGTTATGGGTGAACCTTGATGATTCGCCCATAACCCCTTTCTCATGCCCGCCCGCATATTGGCTACATATCTGGCCTATATATGGCAGATTTCACGTCTTGACATGAGACATCTCGCTTATATATGGCAGATTCCTGCCAGAAAAAGCCCAGCAGGGGTCATGTTTTTGCACTCTTTCGCCACTTCGTCTGCCATATATAAACGAGATACTCACCTAATCAGCTGCGGAGGAGGATTTCTTCTAGGGCGCTGATTACCGAATCAGGCATGCCGGACGTGACGAACAGTTCTTTGCTGAAGCGGGGCGCGGTATCGAAAGTGCGCAGAGCACCGAGCGCGCGCACTCCTTGCTCACGAATCGCCTGCATCGCATGCTCTTTGGAAATGTATGGCATTTGCGCGTGCAAGAGCACGTCGAGCGAGTCCTGTTCGACTGGATTCTCGGCAATCTGCAATCCATTTGCAATCGTAACGTTCAAGCGTGCGGCAGACGGCACGTCGCGCACAACGACCGACAGACTCAACGTCTGCTGATCGTATGTAATTTCTGTAGTATTGCAAGCTTTACCGTCAATTTCGATACGAACGTTCTGCGTGTCTGTCTGCGCAACTCCACGGAACACAATCTCCCAGTTACGCTGTGCCGGAATGGCTTCAGCACAGCCTTCCACCGGACTGATGGTGAACTGCGTGGCATTGCCTGCATTCTTCCAGTCGAAGCTCATGCACGTATCGGCAACATGAGTTTGGCCATCGCAAGACTCGGCAGATGCAGAGCCGGAAGCAGCAGAAGCCACAGAACCGTCGTCTTCTTTGAGTGTGAACGAACCGTTCGTACCGGGGAACACCAGCACCTGCAGGGACTCCGGATTGCCCAGATCATTCACCTTATTGCCCTCGCCAAGCTGCTGTAACGGCACAATACCGCCAGCCTTGGCAAACACCGGCATACGGTCAATCGCACGCCACACTTCCAAACGACGACCGGACTTCCCTGCCGAAACGTAACGGCGACCGTCAAAGAAGTCATACCATTCGCCTTGTGGCAGCCATACTTCCGTACTACCAAGCTGCGCAGAATCGTCATTGTCAGAAACGATTGGCGCGACCAGCAGCTCAGTGCCGAAACGGAATTCGTCCGGCACCTCGTACGCCTGCGGATTATTCGGTTCCGCCCAATACATCGGTTCTACCAATGGCATGCCCTCGAACGCGGCACGATAGTTCATGGTGTACAGGTACGGCAGCATCATATGGCGCAGTCGCAGCGAACTCACCATGGAATCGCGCACTTCCGCAGAGAAATTCCACGGTTCCTTGCCCATGAACTGCGAATTGCTGGAATGCAGGCGATTGATCGGGCTGAACGTGCCAAGCTGATACCAGCGGGCTTCCAAATGTTCGTTGCGGTACCCACACATGTGACCGCCAATATCGTGACTCCACCATCCGTAGCCGATATTCGACGCGGTAGCAGTGAAATACGGCTGGAATTGCAAGGATTCCCACGTAACAATGGTGTCTCCCGAGAAGCCAACTGGGTAGCGGTGCGAACCCGGACCGGCATACCGCGAGAAGGTGAGCGGCCAACGGTTATTGCGTTCGGAAGAAGTCGCGCCGCGCCCGGAATCCAGGTAGTGCAAGTGGTTGAGCACCCACAGCGGGTCGAGTCCCGGCTGACGGGTCACGCCGCCCTGCTGCCAGTCGAGCCACCAGAAGTCAACACCTTCGGCTTCCATGCGATGATGCATGTCGAAGTAAGCGCTTACGAAATCCGGATTCGTCAGGTCGAATTCCACCGCCTCTTCGGTTGCAGGATCGATGCCGACGCGCTTGGCCACCGCCGCATAGTCGTCTTCGAACGCGCGCACGCCGTCTCGCGGATGCACGTTCAACGTGGTTTTCAGGCCGCGCTCGTGCAAGTCGTGTAAGAACGCCTCGTGATCGGGGAACAGCTGCTTGTTCCACGAATAACCGGTCCAACCGGAACCGTATTTCGGATCGACATCGTCCACGCGGTGCCAGTCCATGTCGATCACGGATGTGGTGAATGGAATGCCTTCGCGCTTGAACCGGTCCATGAGCTGCAGGTATTCGTCTTGCGTGTAGCGGTAGTAGCGGCTCCACCAGTTGCCGAGTGCGAAGCGCGGCAGCAGAGGCGTTGGTCCGGTCAGCTTGTAGAAGTCTTTCACCGCTTCGGTGTAGCGGCGGCCATAGCCGAAGAAGTAGAAGTCAGTTTCCTTGTGATCGCGCGGTTTCACCCAAGCCCCCAGCGGATTCGACTTGCCATCCACTTCATGTGCTTCCACGATCACGTTTGCGGCGGAATCGTCGAGCACCGCCCAACCGTCTCGCGAAATCACACCATCGTCCAGAGGAATTTCGCCATTCGCCTCATCGAGCGTGCGCGCGGTGCCTTTGAGATTATGCTTCGGCTCGTCGCCGTAATGCCACGTATTGAACTGGGTGTCGGCCACGCCCTTGACGATTACGCTTAAGCCTTCTTTGCTGAACGGCTTGCCATCGTACGTCACATATAGTGCGGGGGTGTCAACAATAAGCAGTCCGTCGCGATGTGTCACCGTGAATTGCGGATCGGCGCCAAAATCGCGATTGACCACCATCTGCGTGAGATTGTCTTCAAATTCGCCGGAATCTGACCATTCGAAACGGATCAGCGATTCCGTTAGAATGCCAATCCTCCAATGCTCCCCCTACAAGATCGACGCTTCTCGCATATTCGGCCGCGCCTTGCGCACATACCTCACAAACGGCCCATCCGTTGCGTTCGCAACGTCGTTCGCCGCATCGTTCATCACACTCGCAGTACCGTTCGCAGCACTGTTCACAGCGTCATTCACCGCGCTCTCTGCATCCGTTCCGACGTCTGACATAATAACTCCTTACGTTTCTGCCATAATAGCGCGCCCTGCAAAAGACCCACGTGCAACTTTTCTTACGCCGTTCAGTGTACTTTTCTTCACACGCATGTACGTTTAATCGTCTAAAGCACCGATACGAATCAAACACACCAATGTTCGCACCGTCAACGGCATACGCCAAGCCAATAGCACGGACTCAATCCAAACCACTAACATCAGTAGTTTGGCGGATACTCGCACGCATAGCCGTCGCCGTCCGCATCAAGTTTGGAACGGTATCCCAGATCGTTCCTGGTTATGCCATGCCCCAATGCGCCCCAGACAGCTTTGCAATTCTTGTAATATGCGCCGCCAGCACTGCCGCCTGAAGCCGAATTTCCTGAATATGTTGACGATTCCTCAGTGTTCGTTAGGATGGCCTCGTGAGACTTCTTGGCAATATTTTGTAGCTGATTTTGGGTGGTCTGTTTCTGGCTGCGAGCTGGGCCGTTATAGGGCTGGTGCTGTGCGTCACCATCATTGGTATTCCGTTCGGCATTCAGTCGTTCAAGATGGCCAAATTAGCGTTATGGCCGTTCGGCTCGCAGATTCGCGGGTGATGGTTGGCGTTTCTGAGTGCTGATGTTTCCGGGTGCTGGCGTTTCCGGATGTTTTGATTCACGCCCATGACAACACCTTGCGCATATGACCGGCGCTGACTGGCTCTCCTCTGTATTCCCAGAGACTGATCAGCGCCGGTTTTGCCGGCGTCGGAAGCCGCTACTCCGCTTATCTATGGCGGATTTCAGCAGTTCGAAAACACTACTTCGCCTATATATGGCACCAAAAGCGGAAAAACGCCTGGTATAAGCGTTGGAATTCCGCAACTCATACTCGGCATACTGCGGAAAAAGTGCCATATATAAGCCACCTAGTAAAAACCAACTCTTCGAATCTGTCACAAATAAGCCGGATAGACATCCTTGCGGAGACTTCTCTCCCGGTCTACGACGCTCCCCTATCCACCACCGCGATTTCAAAAGCTCGATTCCCGAGGCACGCCCGAATGGAAACGGCTCCTGAATCCTGTTGGTTCGCCTGCACTTAGGTCTGTTGTTCAGCCTGCGCTCGGTTCTGCTGAGCTTGTGCGCCTGTGGAACTCTCCTTTGACTACCGTCTCTCACTGTCGATTATATGGAGGAGACGAGAAACAAACCGAGAGTAGAAGAACAAGTCAATCATCTGCCGATTCGGCCCAATCGAATCGAAATCATGATTACACTTCGACAGAGTGAAATGAGATGAATCCTGTATGCACTCACCATATTTAGCGTTTTCGTCTTAGATTAACCACTAGCAGTATGGAGCGTCTTTTATTGGACAAAAAGTTCTACCTTTGGTAAAATATCCCTTTGTTAAAAGCCACCAATGCCTCTCACTGAAGCACACTAGGGTGGCATTTTTCTTGCTCGAGGGGGCTCCATGGCAAATTCGCATGACGGCAACGCTCAAGTTCTTTCCTACCCGCAGCACCCACCAAAAGATTTTTCAGATCTGGCAGCCACTCTAATTAAGAACGGCCTGGGCGGAGTAGATGCCGAGACCCTTGAACGCCACCTCGAACAGGTTGGCTATTTTCGTCTAAAGGGATACTGGTATCCATTCCTTGGCCCATCCTCCTCATGCGGCCACAAACATGTCCTCCCGTTCAGAGAGGGGACACAGTTCCAGCAAATCTGGTGCAGATACATATTCGATCAAGAACTGAGAACTCTCGTGTTCGACGGCATAATCACCTTTGAAATATATCTCAAAAGCTTTCTCGCACACGAGCTTTCCTTGTTTGGCGGCGAATTTGGATATACCAAACCTGAAGGATTGCCTGAGCTCGGCTTTGATGACTATCTGGCATGCATTAACTCGTTAAGAGCATCGTTCACGAAATCCAATCTGCCATACCTTAAACATTTCAAAAAAACATATAAAGACCCATTGCCGCCGTATTGGATGATAGTAGGCTGCCTAAGCTACGGAACGTTGAAAGGGTGTTTTTATCAGGGATCCCCTGATTCTGTTAAAAGAAAGCTAGCAGCGAAGCTTCATATTTTTAACCCAAATACCAATCCCGCAGTACATGGAGACATCAAGATTCTCTCAAATTGGCTGGAAACGATTAGGCAAGTCCGCAACATGGTTGCGCATCATGATCGTTTCTGGAACGAGACCAGTACCCGTATCGTTCCGAAGCTGCCTAAGCATCGGAGCGGTTTACATGCCAATGAATGGTGGGGCAACGATTGGGACGCTTTCAGAACGGACTCTACCGGCCCCGCCGCTTTCCTCACCATGGAAAACTACCTGCTGCAACAAATCGATGGCTCCGCATGGAAGAACAAATTCATCAGCCTCATGGACCGCTATCCGGAAATTCCTGCAACGGAAATGGGATTCCCCGAGGATTGGCGATCACTCGCATTGTGGTCATGACGACAGGCGCGCACCGTCCGTGGTTCCATGCCCCCTTGATCATGATTTGCAAGCGTCCTCCGGAGGTCAGTGACCGCGCGATTGCTTGACGCGATCGTAGTTGAACCAGTGGATGCACTCGTCGATCAACGCGAGCACCTTCCCACGGGTGCGCTCCTCCCACCGCTCGGGGTAGACGGACCCGGCCCTCATCCCGCCGAAGAAACCCCCGCGTCCGTCGCCTTGATCTCGGTGATGTCCGTCAGCCGCTTCTCATTGGGACGTTCGGCGGTGAAGTCCCGGGCAATCAGGTTGCCGAGAGCGGGAGTCGTCTCGCCCTCGTAGGAACCGTACCTGCGACGTCCGGGAACATGCGCCACGAGCCCGTCCTCAGCCATGATCCGTCCGGTCACCTTCTCCGAGACGCCGGTTCTGAGCGCGGCCTTGATCCCACGGTACCCGTAACGACCCTTGGACGCGGCGAACGCATCGGCCACCTCCCGCACCAACGCGTTCCCCAAATCCAATTCCCCGACCCTGCGGCGCAGCGCCTCCACGTCACCGTCATCGCCGAGGGATTCGCCACGCCGAGCTGCCAGGCGGCTTGCCTCTGCCGCATGCCGCCCAATACCGGTTCAATCGCCTTCTGCCCGGTTTCCAGGGGGATGATGGGGCTCCTCATACGCCCGGCATGACGGGGATCCTTCGCCAGCCGGCGTTCCAGGCACTGCCTGGTCGGATAACCGAGGTGTTCGACCACTTCGGCGGTCGTCGTTGATGTCGTGGGACAAGGTTCCACTGCCCGCTTGCGTTCCTCGGGACTGAACGCAACCAAATCCTTTCGTTCGGTCTCCAAGAAAACGTCCGCAGCCCCGTATCTGCGTTATGTATGGCAGATTTGGCTTCTTGACATGAGGCTTCTCGCTTATATATGGCACGTCACCCACGAAAACAGCCACTTCGGGGGTGCATTTTCAGACCTTTCGCCGCATGCAACTGCCATATACAGGCGAGATATAGGCAAAGCACGATCCATGATGGGACAACACGTACGGTTCAAAGCTAGCTACCCAAACGCATCCAGCGAGCCCGAAACACAACCTCTTCTGCGGCATAAAGACGAAGTCCCAAAATATGCAAGAACCCGGACGTTATTAAGGGCTCAAAACAAAGCCTTACGTTTTATTCCGATTAATATGTCGTGAGTAGAGAACGACCAATCTTGTCTAAATTGTTCATTGGCCAGGAAAGACGGAGAAAGAGTTCGCAATGTGGAAGAATTGGGTCTATCCAGTTTTGCTGATATTCACAGTCTTAAGCGCAGCCTGCATGGTTTTGTATCCATTTGTTTTGCTGTACCATTCCGGCAGCAGCGCTATGCTCTCCTCACTAACTTTGGGTGCCGCAGCAGTAATTATTGTCGGATGGATTTGTGCGACGTTCCTTATGTACATGACTTTTTATATTGCGTCCAAGTTGTTGAATTCTGAGGAAAAATCCGATTCGGCAAAGTAGAGGTTCTCATGTTTTCCCACGATTTCGCCAATGCGCTTTCTTCCAGTCTTGTTCCCGATCAGCCTATTGTGACCGTCAAGGATGACGAATTCCGTAGGCTCGATTTCGTGAAGAATCTGACGCAGACACTTTTAAACAATGACGCTTCACATGGTCTGGTAATAGGCTTCGATGCTCCTTGGGGCTATGGAAAAACGTCTCTGAAAAACATGGTCGTTGAACAGCTCAGAGATGACGCCGATCCAAATGTCACCGTTGTGGAGTTCGACCCCTGGATGTATTCCGATACAGGAGATGTTGTCTCAGCTTTATTCCGGACCATTGCACAATCATTGTCAGGATTTGGTACAGGAATCACGGCTCTGGGAGTTAGACACGTTCTTTCGGTTGTTTCTGATTTTTTCGCAGGATTGTTTGGTGCCATCACTCCCCCGAATGCCGCAGTGGCCGCGACCAGTAAAGTACTGTCTCAAGGATTCAAAAGTTTGTCGAAAATCCTTGAACCGAATTCCGGAAAAATAGACAAATTGCGATCCGTCAGGGAGAAGCTTCGTAAAGACCTCTTGAAAGAGAAGAGACGGATCATCGTGTTCATCGATGACATTGATCGTCTTGCCGATGATGAGATTTCCGCTCTTTTCCGAGCGGTCAAGTCCGTTGGCGACTTTCCGAATGTGATTTATGTACTGCTTTACGACCACCACAAGGTTGCGGAAGCGCTTGAACGTGATGCTCGTTCAGGAGGGTATGAATTCCTTGAAAAGATTGTTCAGGTTCCAATTTTAATTCCAGAGCCTTCTGAAGTTGCCGTGCGAACGAAACTTAAAGGTGATCTCATTTCAATACACAATAACCGTTCCTCCGACAATACTTTATCTCCGAGAGATGAGCATATTTTCAGTAATTGTGTTAGCCTTTTTATTACTACTCCAAGAAGAGCCAATCTTCTTCTCAATAAGGTTAAACTCAGTTATTCCACATTAGGTGCTGATATCGAACTGTTTGATCTTGCAGGAATAACATGCATAGAGGCTTTCTGCCCGAAATTGTATCAATGGATTAGCCGACATCGGCATGAAATATGTGGAGGCATTCCGCGCGGAAACGCTTCCAGCGGTTCTCTTACCTCATCATCCAGCTCGGAAAGAATTACAAAGCTCATTCAGGAATCAGACAAAAACCTAACAGAGGAATGCACAGACTGGAAACATGTGGTTGAGACTCTTTTTCCACTTGTCTCATGGGCTACCGCTAAGCAATTTGCCTTCCTTGGAAAGAATGAAACCGATCAGTCATATCGTTCTATATACAAAGACCAATATGTTGATTTGTACTTTAATTTTAATCTTCCTGAAAATGTAATTCCAGAATCGTTGTATTCATCATTTTTGCTCAACAAAAACATCAACGAACTTGATATTACACCTGATAGCGATTATGCCAAGGCTGCGTTTAGCGGAGCAATTCAAGATTATATAGAACGGTATGTTTTCGAATATAAGACCCTCGATACAAAACAGATTATCGAATTGTTTAAGTTCTATTGTGAAGTACCATTTTCGATGCAGTGCCGTAGTTCAGAGGTTTCTCTTCCACTTATGCCCACCTATCCCATGAAAACGTTCCTTAGGGTTTCATTAAACAAGAAATCAGGGCTAGATACTGTTTCCATTTTGGACGCGCTAGTTCTTTTGGACTCACCGGGGGCTTTTCTTGCTTTGATCTGACTTACCGTTGGCATGAAGTTATGTCTTATGCGCAAGCAGACCAATGATTTCAGGAAGAATATATTTTTAAGTGAGATGAGAAGCTATGGTCAAGATAATATCAATAATTTCATTGACCATAATTTGTCCGCCTTAGGCGATGAAGCCCTAAAGGAAAGGCTTCCGCATATTATCGATAGGCTCAGAGAGCTTGCGCTGAAGATGCAGAAGAAAAGCAAATTACCGGCAAATATCTGGCATATTGAACTCCTTCAGACCGCCGCCATGCTGCGATGGCTATTTGAAGATGATGCAGATGACCTGATCTCCTCACTGCGCGCTCTAGAACCCTATATCGACCAAGAGATGTATTCCGTCACTATTGCAGCCGCTCTGACCGAACGCGAAGACAAACAATACATCGTCAATAGGAAGATTCTCGAAAGGATCGTAAATCCAGAAACATATCGAAAGTCCATCCTTAGCATAATTAAACGGGATGCCCAAAACATTCCCAAGCCAGAAGGACAATATGTCGCTTATGCGGCATTGCTCAAGAAGGAAGCGAATGAGGCCTCCGACACAGTTCATACAGCTGTCTCAGTCGATGAAGTACTAAATCTGCTAGAGGATTGGAGGAGAGGAAAGTTCGCTTCTGATTCTAAAGGTTGAAACGATTTCCCTGCCTTGAAGTTTAATGACGAATCTGGTAGCAAGACTTATTGCGATAGCCAACTTCCTCATCGTGGTTTCGATGGTCACATTCGCGTAGGTGTCCATGATGGAAAACCCACATCGGAGGCGAAGGAGTACATTGATGCCCGCAATTCGACTTTGGAAAATCTTTTGCCTCTGTTTGAGCTGTCTCCAGTCACGGTGCTGTTTGGCGGGTGGGATTCCACTAGGAGCAAGAATCAGTTGCGAATCCCATCGGTATTGACTGGTGAAATGTATGGCGTGCTTGCAGATCAAAGCGATGATGATCCCGCCATTCATCGTGCCGGAGCGCGAATTGATCCGGTTGGTGCCAGCGTGAGCGTGGCTAAGAAGGCTGATCGAGAAAAAATAGTCGGAGATAGCATTGATCTCGAGGAGCTACGGTCCGAACAGGCCGTGACCACTGCACCCTAAGCAACGAAACACGTCTCATTTCGCTTATGGCAGCTCCAGAGCGGCAAGGCTCAAAAACCTGAACAGTCGAACATTACCTCCCCAAATGATTGCTAATGCCAACCGCCTTGTGGACAAGTTAAAGAATACTTGCGATAGCGGCTTCCCTAACCGTAAGTTATCTAGAAGAAGACATCCGCGCCCCGTCAAATATGGTTACTTGCGCAGCTTGCTTGCCGCGAAGATAAACAATGGCAGCGCGGCGAACGCGTAGTTCTCGCACTGGATATACAGGTACACGATCAGGACAAGCCAGCAGATAACAGTCTTGCTCCAAACACCATGCCCGGCAGCTGCCGTATCGAAGACGCGCGTCACGGAAACTATGGAAGCGATGACCAGCAGAACCAGGCCGACCAATCCGTATTCGGCGACGACGCTGGTATACGCACACATCGTCCATACGGTGTCCGCATTCATGCCAGCCGCGAATCCCACCGCAGCACTTCCATTCATGCCCAGGCCATTCAACAATCGTTCCGTATGCTTCGCGCCGGCCCATACCGCGTTGATGATGTTACCGGAGCCATATCCGGTAAGCACCGTCCACGGATGGGCGAGCAGTCCGCATATCGGGTCAAGACTCTGGTAGATTCGCACGAAGAACGATCCGGGTGCCGGCCTGCATCATCACAGAGCCAATCGCATACACAACGATGAGGTTGCGCAACCGCTTGGCAATAGATACGGTCGCGCCCACGCATAAGCCACATAAGCGGCAGCAATACGCCGAACAGATGCATGCCGATATAGCTGGGCTCCGCGAACAGGAACTGCGGGCGACCACCACCCCACACCGAGCTTTCATTGATGTACTGCCGGTACATGAGGTGCGCGAAATAGCCGGCCAACGGCTTGATATGCAGATGGATGGATAGCCATTGCACCACACCCACGCCGAAGGAGAACCAGTAGGAAGCGATGAGAATCCGCAATGGCGTACGCCATGGAATGCGTTTGATGCCGAACGCAATGGCGATCGCACCTAAAGTGGCGAGCACGCCCAATAATCCGGTGATACTCATGAACGCGGCGTTGAGATGGATGCCGAATTTCAGCCATCCCGGGATGGACAGGATTATGCAGGCCACCGGCAGGAGGAACATTGGCAGGTATCGGTTGGCTGCGATGCGCAGTTGATGCCAATTGCATAGGCAGTACACGGCGAACAGCGCGTACAAGCCGAGCGTGGTGCCGTCCACCGGAAGAAAAGCGATGGCCAGCAGCAGCCAAATGACGTTGCGTTCCTGCGTTGTCAGAAATTGCAGGAACGGTCGGTATTGCGGCCGGCCATGATGGCTGCCCGCGTCGATGGTGTCGTTTCCCATCGAGTTAGGGGAAATGCGGAACAAAAATCAGTTCATATCACGCCATCAAACAGACAGAAGAAGCACCAGCCGCGTCAGCCGAACCATCCGAATCACAACCCGCACCACCCACCCAACGCCAGCCGCTCCCGCCATCCCTCAGTCCGCACCTCAATCGCCTCCATCAGCTCCATCATGGGATGTGCCAAGCGCCGACTCTTCCGCTACATTTCCGGACGTTTTATGAGAGAGTCCGCATGACAGTTGAGAACAGCACTAGTGCAAACATGGTAGATTCGCGCAGTTTTCCGCTACATGGCGAAATGAGGGTCAATTTTTGCCCCAGGTACAGGCTGCTTTCACTTCTAGCAGTTCTACGATGCCGCCATAAAGCTTGCTTGTTATAGACATGACAAGACATATACACGTGTATTGCATTAGATATATCAAGAAATATACATATACCCGCTGTAGCGTATCATCAATCTAGTTTTATTCGTTTTAGAAAACCCTTGAGTGCGATAGCATATAGCAAGACGAAACCGATACTTGAGATGAGGTGAAGCGATGGTGGAAGAGCAAATCGATTGGAGGAAGACGGTCGAGGCCATTCTTGAGAACGCCAACCGTCCTTTCGTTCCGATCAGCAAGTCCTTCATCCAGCAGCCTCGCGGAAGCAAGGAGCGCAGCAGCGTGCTGTCCCAGTTCGTGACAAACGGAGATCTCAGGGGCTTGAAGGCCTATTTACTGATCGCGGCATCCGCAAGCAGCCCCGACACGGATAACGAATGGTACACATCGCTGCCCCTGCAAACATGGGCTCGTGCCTTTGGATGCTCAGAAACAGCCGGTAGCGTGGCGACCGCAAAGGCTGCCGCCACAAGGATTCTCTTGCGACTTCAACAACGTGGCCTGATTGAGAAATCCCGTTGTGGCAAAGAGCGCAAAATCAAGATCAAGCTACTCGCGCAGGACGGCTCGGGCGAGGAATACCAGCGACCAGCAAGCCGGTACATACGACTGTCCCACGATTTTTGGAAGAGCCGCTTCGATGAGGACATCAGCCTGCCCGCCTTGGCGATGTTCCTCGTCGTCCTTGGCGAACGAACACCATGCGAGCTTCCAACAGAACACATGCCGGAATGGTACGGATGGTCCGCAGACACCGCCGAGCGCGGCTTGCGCGAACTGCAGCGCATTGGCCTGATCCGCAAGGAACAACACCTCAAGGACGCCCCGCTGAGCCCAACGGGAATCACCACGGTGAACGAATATTATGTCTGCCCGCCATTCGACAAACAAACATTAGATTCGAGACGGCACACGCACGAGACGAAAGGAGGAGAAGCATGAGTGAACTGATTGCATGGGGCGACGAAAGCGTACAGACCCAAGGCGGCGTCATCCCCACCTACTACATGGGAGCTTGCATCTGCGGACTTGGAGAGCGCGATATCCGCAGCCAGCTGCTTTCCGCGACCAAGCGAAAAGTCTCCAAGTTGCATTGGCGTGACATGACGCTTTCGGAGAAACGCAGATCCATACCAGTCATCGAGGCATTGTCACTGCCCCATATCGTCATAGCCGCTACGCCCTTGGATGGCACGGTCACCTCCGAACGCGCCCGACGTAAATGCCTCGAACTCTTGCTGCCCACGCTGGAGAAAGAATACGGGGTTTCGCGTCTCGTTCTAGAATCACGCGAAACCAGCCAAGACGACAGGGACCTCGTGTTCGTCCGTGGATTGCGGAGCAGGCGTTTCATCAGCCAACTCCGCGTGGACTTCGCCCCGGGCTTTTCCGACGCTCGGCTGTGGATAGCAGACCAAGCGCTTGGAGCCATCGGCGATGCGCAACGCGGCCGCCAAGACTTCTCCTCATTCCTCAAAACCCTGGACATGCGCAAACTGGATTTGCACCATCTCGCGTAAAGTCACGCCGCAATTTAGCCTGTGGAGACATCACACTAAGGCCGTCAGCCGAATGGTATATACTTACCGGTAAGCCAACCTCTGAGGAGGAAATGGAAGTAGGAGCCGGATTCCCTGTGCATCATGGGGGCCGGCTCCCGCGTTATGCGACATAACCGCATAGCGACTACGGGTTAAGGGTCAAAAAGTAGTGTTAAGTAAAGAACCGTGGGTCTTATTCGGGTGTGTTGTTGACGTGTTGGTGGGTTAGTGTGAGCGTCCTACCCAGCCTGTTCTGATGCCGAACCCTCTCTCGTAGGCGTTGATGCCGTTGGTAGGTAGCTGCACTGCGGTCATGGTGCTGGGCGCGGGCCCGTCATGCTCGATTGTTCCTTTCCTTGTCGGATTCCAATGCTCGGACGCGACGAACGACATGGGATGAGGATGTTCGGTGAGCATGTATACCGTCCATTCGCAGCAGCGTCTCATGTGCGCTTCGGATAGTCCCCGGTGGTGGTCGAGGGTCCGTTTGACGACCGCGTCGACGCCGCCCTCCAGCTGGTTCGTGGTCGACGGCAGCCGGAGGGCGGCGTCGGTAGTGCCCGAAAAGTTGCGCACTTTGGATCATGGCCGTCCATGGAGCGATGATCAGTTCGCTTCCACGAGGTTGTCATCGAACCGGGACATGTCGAGGTAGCGGCGGGTCGACCATTCGTTCGCGGTGACGTACCGGATGCGCGCGCAGACGAGCATGAGCGCGCTGTTCCCGTCGGGGAAGCCGCCCACGACGCGCGTGCGCCGGCGGATCTCCCTGTTCAACCGCTCGATCATGTTGTTCGTGCGGATGCGCCTGCGGTGCCCGTCCGGGAACTCGTCCAGCAGGGAGGGCGTCGTCTCGCCGACGCCCTCCCGCAGGCAGTTGGCGGCGGCCCTCAGCCTCCTAGACCTCATCTCCGCGGCGACTTGTTCGGCTTTGTCCAGCGCGGATTCCCCGCTTTCCATGGCGAATACCGCCTTCAGGGCGGCGGACGCCCATTCTCTGTGGATCGGCGGGACCTTGGAGAGCACGTTGCGCATGAAATGCACCATGCAGCGTTGGTACTTCGCCTTGGGCAGCATCGAGCCGACCGTGGCCACCAGTCCGGCGCACCGGTCGCCGACCACGAGCCTGACACCCTTCAGGCCGCGTTCGATCATGCCTCTGAAGAACTGCTCCCAGCTGGCCGAGTCCTCCCTCATGCCCTCCGTGACGCCGATGACCTCGCGATGCCCCTCCGCGTTGATTCCGATGGCGACCAGGACGCTCACGTTCTCCACGTGCCCGCCCCATGAGCGCTTGTACCACACGCCGTCCACGAACACGTACGGATATTCGGATTCCAACGGCCTCGTGCGCCACTGGTCGATCTCCCCGTAGATCCTTTTGAGCTTGTCGCTCAATGTCTGCGAGGGTATGCGGTCTCCCCACGGCAATTGGCTGATGTCGTCGACCTGGCGGGTGCTCACGCCCGCCAGGTACATGTCGATCAGGGATTCCTCGACGCTCTGCTCGCGCCGCCGGTAGCGTTCGATCACCGCGGACTCGAACAGGGCGCCCTTGAGTTTCGGCACCTTCAGCTCGAGCCTGCCGGCCTTGGCGGTGAGCTTGCGTTCGTAGTGGCCGGCCCTGTACGCCTTCCGTCCCCCGCTGCGCTCGTATCTGGCGGCCCCGGTGATCTCGTCGGCCTGAAGCGTCGGGCATCGCGTTGAGGATCTGCGTCATCTTCTCGGTGATCAGCCGGTCGAGCCTGGTCCCGGGCAGGTTCTGGTCGATCCGTATGATGTTCGAGGGTCTTGGTTCCGTCTCCTGGCTTCCAATCGCGGTTTTTTGTTTTGGCGAATGAAAATCGTACACAGGACGCGGGCCATGCCCTCTTACGTCAGGGCCGGAATCCGAAAGTGCGCAAGAATTCGGGCGCTATCGGTTCTTCACCGCCTCCAGCCTGATCATGCGGTTGAGGAAGGCCAAGGACGACAACAGATTGGACGCCGAGCTCAAGTCGATAGGCAGGGCCGGGCTGGCCGTCATCTGGCACAGGAACTCAGGCAGGGACAGGGGCATGGGATCACCTCCACCCCCACTA
>OGRJ01000574.1_pt1 | contig 35326 bp, 35 predicted proteins | sample 1553411 | NCBI WGS metagenome assembly OGRJ01 (sample SAMEA2580084, study PRJEB22360) | human gut metagenome | biome: human gut; feature: human-associated habitat; material: faeces | place: Denmark | collected 2008/2010
CGTTATGGAAAAATTGAACATGCTGACGAAATCGTGTTCGACAAAAAATCTGATTATTCCTTCAAGGAAGTGCTGACACCCGTTTCTCAAACCCTGTTCTTCTTTACGGAAGGGCAAACCAAAGAAGCCGATTTTCCCCAAAAAGGCGCAGTCATTTTCTTGCGTAGCTGCGATCTATATGCTCTTAAGCGGCTGGACGATATGTACCTACACAACGGTCCAGCAGATTATTACTATCAGCATCTGCGGGATAACATTAAGGTTGTGCTGATGGGCTGTGAACATTCCTTTGAAAATTGCTTCTGCGTCAGTATGGGAACCAATGTAAGCACTAAATATGATATGAGCATCGACCGCCAGCCTGACGGCACCTATCTGGTGGACTGTAAGGATGAGGCATGGGTAAAACAGTTAGTACAAGCTGGGTGTGAACAGCAGGAAGTCATCCCTGCTCATGTCACTGAAAACCAAGTTACAGTTCAAGTCCCTGAAAATCTGACCGCAGAGGTGGCCAAAAGTACTATGTGGGAGGAATACAATAGCCGCTGCATCAACTGTGGACGTTGCAATTTTGTCTGTCCTACCTGTACCTGCTTTACTATGCAGGACCTCTTTTATAGCGAGAATGGCAAAGTTGGAGAGCGTCGTCGTATCTGGGCCTCCTGTATGGTAGATGGCTTTACCGATGTGGCCGGTGGCGGCAGTTATCGGAAGAAAAACGGAGAACGGATGCGGTTCAAGGTACTGCACAAGGTACTGGACTACAAACAACGCAATGGCTATCACATGTGTGTGGGTTGCGGACGATGCGACGATATCTGTCCGGAGTATATCTCATTTTCAGGTTGCATCAACAAATTGCAGAGTGCTATGACGGAGGTGACTGAACAATGATGAAAAATGATTATATTCCTTTCCCATCCAAAATTTTGGAAGTAATTCGGCACACAAAAATTGAGTATACGTTCCGTATGGAGTTTCAAGGAGATGTTAAGCCGGGACAGTTTTTTGAGGTATCAATTCCTAAATATGGAGAAGCTCCTATCTCGGTCAGTGGTATTGGAGAAAACTTTGTAGATCTAACCATTCGTCGAGTGGGCAAGGTTACCAATGAAATTTTTGAACATTATGTTGGTGATACTCTTTTGCTGCGTGGTCCCTATGGGAATGGATTCGATGTATCAGACTATGCAGGTAAGGACATCATCGTCATGGCTGGCGGAACTGGCCTATCGCCTGTTCGAGGAGTGGTGGATTACTTTTTCAATCATCCGGAACAGCGGGGGCATATGACTCTGATTGCAGGCTTCAAAACGTCGCATGACATTCTTTTCTGCAACGATCTGACGCTCTGGGAAAAAAACATGGATGTCATCCTTACGGTAGATTGTACAGAAGAGGATGTTGCCTGTCATGTGGGCCTTGTTACTCAGTACATCCCTCAAATCAAACTGGATAATGTGCAGAACACAGTGGCTGGTGTGGGAGGGGCCTCCTGCCATGATGCGCTTTTCCGTGCAGGGATTACTGGATATTGGACTTCCAGAAGAAAATGTCTGGATTTCTCAGGAACGGAAAATGTGCTGCGGTCTGGGCAAGTGTGGTCACTGTAAAATTGGGGACACCTATGTTTGCCTGGACGGTCCAGTATTTAATTATACCAAAGGGAAATTTTTAGTAGATTAAGGAGGGGTAACATGGATGTCAACACAAAAATACTAAAAAAGAATGCGTTTCGTGTCACTAAAGAACGTGGTATGACTGCTTCCAGAATCCGTGTTCCCGGTGGTCATCTGGATGCCAAATATCTGAGCCAAATTCAGCATATTGCAGAAACTTTCGGAAATGGCACAGTTCATATTACCAGCCGACAGGGATTTGAGATTCCTGGTATTCCTTTTGAAAAGATGCCAGAGGTTAATGCTGCCCTTCAAAGCCTGATTGACGGTTTGGAGATCAATCAGGATGAAGTGGGCTGCGGCTATCCTGCTGCTGGAACCCGAAATATCACCGCTTGCGTGGGCAACCGTGTCTGTCCATTCGCCTGTTATGATACCACTGCGCTTGCCCAGCGTATTGAAAAAGCTGTTTTCCCCAACGATCTCCACTTTAAGATTGCTCTGACTGGTTGCCCCAATGATTGTGCCAAAGTACGTATGCATGACTTTGGCATCATGGGTATGACAGTACCTCATCTTAAGTCTGATCGTTGTGTTAGCTGCGGGGCCTGTGTAAAAGCCTGCAAAAAGAAATCTGTTGAAGCTCTGAAACCAGTCAACTTCCGTCCTCAACGAGATGAGCGGCGATGCATTGGCTGTGGAGAATGTGTTTTGGCCTGTCCGAATGCTGCATGGACTCGTAGTGAAAAGAAATACTATAGACTTACTTTGCTGGGTAGAACTGGCAAAAAGAACCCGCGTCTGGGTGAAGATTTCATCAAGTGGGTGGACGAAGACAGTATTATCAAAATCATTCTCAATACCTACGACTATGTGAAGGAGTACATCGACCCCAATGCTCCCGGCGGAAAAGAGCATATTGGCTACATTGTAGACCGTACTGGTTTTGAGGAGTTCAAACGATGGGCCTTGCGGGATGTCACTCTGCCAGAGATTGCAGAAGTTATGACTCCCATGTATTGGAAAGGTATAACATATTGATATATAACAGCTTGAGAGATTTTTGAAGGACACTTAAAAGTATTTTTTTGATAAAATAGATCATCAGAAAACATACAATGAATCACTCATACTCTCTATTGAAACATCAAGCTATCTTTTAATAAAAATTGATTCTTGCTGTACTCAATAATTCCGTCTTTTTGCATTTTTGAAAGCTCGTTACACATGGTACTGCGGTCCACATTCAGATAATCAGCTAACTGTTGGCGGTTGTAGGGGATCAGGAAAGAATTGCTCCCGGCGCGTTTGGCGCATTCCGAAAAATAGGACATCAACCGCCCCCGAATGGATTTGGAACTGGTATGCTGGATTCTTTGAGAAAGCTGAAGATTTCTGTGAGCGCAGACAGTCAGCAAATTTCGGACAAGTCTTGTGTGGAATGGACAGGCATTGGTACAAGTAGCCAGGACACGCCCCACATTCATAAACAATATGGATGTATCCTCCGCAGCGGACACCGTAACCAACATCGGCTCCCCCGGAATGCAGGCATACACCTCGGCGAATACAGAGCCGGGCGCAACATGACCCAAAATACTGGTATTGCCCCAGATATCGTTGCAGGAGATCACCGCCAGGCCGGACAGCAAGATCCCGATATTTTCCGTGATGTTTCCTTCTGAAAGGATTACCTCTCCTTTTTGAAAACTACGCGTTGTGGCATTCAGGCAACCCAAAAGAGATGTAATCTCTGCTTCTTCCAGTCCTCGAAACAGTTGTGTATTGGATAAATTCATATTTTTCACTCCTTGTTGTTATAACAACAGATTTTCATTTCATATTATAGTATACTAAATCCAGAAACGCAAGAGAAAGGATGAAGCAAACATGATTCGGAAAATTATTCAGATAGACGAAGAAAAGTGCAATGGATGTGGAGCCTGCGCCGAAGCCTGCCATGAAGGGGCTATCGGCATGGTAAACGGAAAGGCAAAACTCCTGCGGGACGATTATTGCGATGGTCTGGGCGATTGCCTGCCCACCTGCCCCACCGGTGCGATTTCCTTTGTGGAACGGGAAGCTGCTGCCTATGACGAAAAGGCTGTGCAGGAAAATATGAGAAAAAAGAACAGAATGAATTCTCCTTCCGTTGGTCTTCATACGGGTTGCCCGGGCAGCCGAATGCAGCGAATCCAGCATTCGCAGGAATCTGCTCCTTCTGCCCCGATGCAGGCTGAGTCACAGCTGAGGCAGTGGCCCTGCCAAATTAAGCTGGTCCCAGTAGGTGCCCCCTATTTTGAAGGAGCCAAGTTGCTGATTGCGGCAGATTGCAGCGCATATGCCTATGCCAGAATGCACGAGGATTTTATGCGTGGGAAGGTTACGCTGATTGGCTGCCCCAAGCTGGACAACGTGGATTACAGCGAAAAGCTGACGCAGATTATCCAAAACAACAATATCCAGAGCGTGACCATTGTGCGGATGGAAGTTCCCTGCTGCGGCGGACTGGAGTTAGCTGCTAAAAAGCATTGCAGGCAAGCGGAAAATTCATTCCCTGGCAGGTGGTCACTATCTCGATTGATGGAAAGATTCTGGAATAACCTCTGATTTGGTTCTTCAGTTTTTGGAATATGTCCGACAGACAAAAACAAATTATATTGCAGGAGGTGACTGTTATGAGTAAAAAAATGAAAAACATTGCGCAAGCCGAGGTTCTGACGCTGAAGGAGCAGATCTCCTATCAGGAGGGGCAGGTAGTCAGCAAGACGCTGGCGCAAAATCCGGCAGTAAGTATTACCCTGTTCTCATTCGCAAAGGGCGAGGAAATCAGCACCCATGAATCGGGCGGCGACGCTTTCGTAACCTGTCTGGACGGCGTTGGAAAAATCACCATTGACGGCACAGAATATCTGTTGCATGAAGGAGAATCCATCGTCATGCCAGCTGGACACCCTCACGCGGTATATGGACAGGAAGCGTTCAAGATGCTTTTGGTCGTTGTATTTTAATCAAACGTAAAATTGACAGAGGGCGGTGATTTTATGAAAATAAAAGTAGATCAGAATCTCTGCATTGGCTGCGGGCTTTGCTGTGGGATCTGCGACGAAGTTTTTCGTATGAATGAGCACGAGAAGGCAGAAGCATACCAACCAGCAAACGATGACAATCAAAGCGCCGTGCAGGATGCAATTGATTCGTGTCCTGTGTCTGCAATCGCTTGGGAAGATTAATTCAAGCGCATCTATATACTTTTTTGATTGAAAAGTAACTACATCATTTCAAATTTTAAAAGTTTTTAGGAGGTCTATTATGGAACAAAAAATGTTTTGCTATCAGTGTCAGGAAACCGCCGGGTGCAAAGGTTGCACCATGTCCGGTGTATGCGGGAAGAAGCCTGATGTGGCAGCTATGCAGGATCTGCTGGTCTATGTCACAAAAGGGATTTCAGCTGTTACAACTGCACTGCGTCAGGAAGGGAAGCAGGTATCTGCGGAAATCAATCACTTGATTACCCTGAATCTGTTCACCACCATCACCAATGCAAATTTTGACAAAGAAAGCATTGAGGCAAGAATCCGTGCCACACTGACTGAAAAAGATGTGCTGTTGGCGCAGATTGCCGAGCCTTCCGGTCTGCCCGAAGCGGCAAAATGGAATGGCTCTGGCAATTGGGAAGAAAAAGCCGCAACTGTCGGTGTTCTTTCTACTGAAAACGAGGATATCCGTTCTCTGCGAGAACTGATTACCTACGGTCTGAAGGGATTGTCCGCATACTCCAAACACGCAAACGTTCTACTGAAGGATGATGAGGAGGTCGATGCCTTCCTTCAGCGGGCGCTGGCAGCTACACTGGATGACAATCTCAGCGTAGAAGAATTGATTGCTCTGACAATGGAAACCGGAAAACACGGCGTATCCGGTATGGCTCTGCTGGACAAGGCCAACACGGAAGCCTATGGAAATCCCGAAATTACGAAGGTAAATATTGGCGTTGGGACAAATCCCGGTATTCTGGTTTCCGGTCACGACCTGCGGGATTTGGAAATGTTGCTGGAGCAGACACAGGGAACCGGCGTGGATGTTTATACCCATTCCGAGATGCTCCCTGCCCACTATTACCCGGCATTCAAAAAGTATCCCAACTTTATCGGCAATTACGGCAATGCGTGGTGGAAGCAGAAGGAGGAATTTGAATCCTTCAACGGTCCTATCCTGATGACGACTAACTGCATCGTGCCTCCTAAAGACAGCTACAAAGACAGACTCTACACTACTGGTGCAGCAGGATATCCGGGATGTACCCATATCCCAGGAGAAATCGGGGAGCAGAAGGATTTTTCCGCTATCATTGAACACGCAAAAAGATGCGCTGCACCTACTGAAATTGAAACAGGAGAGCTGATCGGCGGATTTGCACACGCGCAGGTTCTGGCTCTGGCGGATCAGGTGGTCGATGCGGTAAAAAGCGGCGCGATCAAAAAGTTCGTTGTGATGGCGGGCTGTGACGGCCGTGCCAAGAGCCGGGAATACTATACCGAATTTGCCAAGGCGCTGCCGAAAGATGCTGTGATCTTGACAGCCGGATGCGCGAAATACAAGTACAACAAACTGCCTTTGGGCGACATCAACGGCATTCCTCGTGTTCTGGACGCCGGGCAGTGCAACGATTCATATTCTCTGGCTGTCATTGCTTTGAAGCTCAAGGAAGTTTTCGGTCTGGACGATATCAACGACCTGCCCATCGTCTACAACATTGCGTGGTATGAGCAGAAAGCTGTCATCGTTCTGCTGGCGCTTCTGTATCTTGGCGTGAAGAATATCCATCTCGGTCCCACTCTCCCGGCATTCCTCAGCCCCAATGTGGCAAAAGTTTTGGTAGAGAACTTTGGTATTGCGGGAATTAGCACAGTAGAAGAAGATCTGAAATTCTTTTTTTAAACTCATGCATAAATAAAAAAGACAACTTTGCTTCTGTAAAATCAGAATAGCAAAGTTGTCTTTTTATTTTTTTACATTTGTTAAATATGGTGTTACTTTATATGGCACCTTTTTTCATATTTCGTGTTATTCACGAACTTGCAGAACGTTCACGCCTCGATACCTGAACTGTAAAATGGTATTGGAGGTGAACTGATAGTGGCTGAAACAGAAAAAATGGATATTTCCTACATGGGGCCTATCTTCAAAAAATACCGTGTAGATGCAAATCGAACACAGGAAGAGGTTGCGGAAAAAGTGGGAATACCGCCCGCTTCCTTATGGCTTTAGAGAACGAGGAAAAGCGTCCAAGCATCGATATTCTTTTGCATCAGTATATGCGACTGAACGACCGTAATAAATCTGTTATCCGCACAGCAATTCAGGAGATGCTGAACAACAGATAAGAGACTGCCACCTTTCACGGAAGGTGGTTCTTTTTCTCTGTCTATTAGGATTTCTTCAGGTGATCCCTTCTGCATATGCCGCAGTGACATAATCCATACGCCACCAAGAGGACAAACCTTCCCCTTGGTGGCGATATTTTTAATTGCAGTCTGTCAGGGTAAACAGCAGACTGCTCCCGCCAACGTTGTTCTTTCTTTAAGAGTCCGGCTGTAATCAAATCCTGAATCGCACGTTCCACCGTGCGCCGGGACAGATGTAGTTCCTTTGCGATGGTACCAATCGCCGGATAGCACTGTCCCTGTGCATTGCTCCGGTCTTTCAAATACATATACACGGTTTGGAATCACTCATAAATCTTGCGGTCATATCTTCTCACTCCTTACTCTCAAAATTTCTATTGAAATGTCATTCCGCCTCTTTCCTGCGTCTGTGTTTCCGATTGTTCCAAGGCTGCAACTGCTTCTTCCTTTGAATGGAATAATCTTTGCGGAGAGGCTCGATGAAAAAGTCCGGTATGGCTGCGGACACTGAAGTATCTTCCGTCATAGCTCTCCACGGTATATTCACAGGTGCTTTTCTTGGCTTTATTGGTGATCATCACTCAGGTATCACCTTTGTTCCATCCATATGGAAAGTCGGAAACCTGTTCTTGCTGTCTTGTTTTCATAATTCTCTTCCATCCTTTCTTCTTACCAAAAATGCGTAATAAAAAAGACCGGTCATCCTGAGTTTCCGACTGACCGATCCTGTTGTTTGCTGTTTTAAGAAAAATCCATTTTCATGCCTTCTTCCAGCTCTGAGGATGTGATATTCACATAATCGGCAATAATCATCAGTGCTTCCTCATAGCTGTGACATTCTCCACCTGTGATTCTCTGCTGCATTTTTTCCGCCTGCTCATACATTCCATTCTCTTTCAGAGTTCGGGATGCGATTCCCATTAAATTAAAAATATTTCCATCTTCACCAATGAGCGGACAATCCGGTTTTGCCTGCTGCCTCTTTGCAAAACCGCCCAGCTTGTTTTCCATATAATCGGAGAGCCAGGTTCCTCCAAACTGCTCACGGGTTTGGATTCTCCAAATGGCAAGTTTACCGATATCCAGTTTGTGTTCCCCAAAGGCAAACAGCAAATTGGTAAGTCCTTCATGCTGAAAGACTGCAACATCATCCAGCGGCTTTCCATCTAAAAGAATTCCCTGTTCTCGAAGAATTCCATTGATTCCATCTATCCACTCCTGAAGGTCACCGCCACACCCCTGAAGGATCAGTCCCTCTTGATGATTCATATTCTTAAGTTCTTCGGTTGTGATTGTTTTCATATTGACTCCTTTTTTCGTTACAATTCTTTGAATATGAACACAAAAAAAGACCGGTAGAATTCGTTGTGTAGGAAACGAATGTTACCGATCATTCTTCTGTTCTGCTCGTAAAAACGGGCATATATAAAAAAGAGGACCGGCAGGCTTCTCATCTGCTTGTCCTCTGATTTTTCTTTTTCCATCTGTCCAAAACCCGATGTCATCTGTGAAAAGGGCAAAAAACAAGGGGCAAAAACGCCTGTTTTTTGCCCCATTTTTCGCTCGATTTTCGCTCAAAAGCCACAACATCTTGTGGTATAACCGTCTTATTTCCTATTATCACCACAATACGTCATCTGAATCACAGTCTCCACATGGCTCGATACGTTCATTTTGATGTCAGATAGTTCGTCTGTTTGCGGAAACATATCTACATAGGTACATAAGAACATATCAACTGGATTTTTCCTTCGTTTCAAGCCTGTCCGTAAATGGGAACACGTCAACTATAACATCTTTTCCTTATTATATATCAAACAGAGAGATTGCACCATCGCTTCAACCCGCCTGCAGTGCCGAGTGCATGGTATTTTCATCGTCTCAACCTATCTCTCTTCAGTATTGTACGACGGGTCTATGTTCCTACTGATTTTGATACAAAAGAAAAAGCCCTCTCCGGGGCAAAAGCCGCCGAAAAAGGCTTGAAACAAGGGCTTCCGAGGTCATGCGCTGACTTTGGAAGCCCTTGTTTTGTGTGTTCGATTTTCCTGCTGCCGCTCGGTAATATGACGGAGTGACAGCCTTGCGGTGTAGCGATTTTGGAATAATTAAAAGGTGGGAAAAAATTAAAAAGTTCGATCTGCTTCAAGAAGCTCTTTCAAAGTTTTCCCTTCAGCATCTTTCCAGAGTGCATTTCCGCTTAAGGAAGCGCCACCAACAAATCCAGCTGCTGATGAAGGACTGGAAAGCAATACATCAGCTGTTAAAATCCCATTGCTGTCAATTTTGTTCTCATACTTCTTACGGTCCTTTACGGCTCTTTCAGGGCAACTCTTCGTCATGGTGGGATTGATTATGCTGCCTTTCAGCACAACAAATCCATCGCTCGTTCTTTTACCGGATGCCTTACCTTTTCCATATTCCATGTATAGGACTGGTTCTTTGTCAGCGGATTCTGCAGAAGGAGCAAACGGTTCAAACACTTTATGCCCAAGAGTGCCCATCACAATTTTCGCATAGTCAATAAACTCTTCAAGTTCACTCTCTGTCTCCTCGGTTATATTCCCAGGATTTGGGTCATTTCCATTTTTAACAACATACCGTCCGGCTTCAATCGCCATATTACAGAAGCGATTTTCAAGATAGCTTATTTCCGTCGGTCCGAAAGAGTTGTTGGTCGTAGTAAACATGACTGCCTCAGTCCAATAATCAATAGAGTTATGCGGTTCCTGTACTCGCAGAAGAAGACCTTTGCCATTTTTACGAACTCCAGCCTGGCCTATGTACACCACCGCATTATCCGCCTTATCCGTGCCGAACAGAAAATACACGCCGCTCTGTTTGAGAATATCCAAATCTTTGCACTTGTCTAAAGCAGTACGAGGGATTTTATATGCAATCCCGGTCCAGTTGGCCAAGGAGCATTTAATCCTTCCGCTCGGCTCTCCATCCATCAAAAATAGTTTTAAAGTTTTACTCCTTGGCATAGTATTTCCTTCCTTTTTCCGTCACTTCCCAATCAATGCTGCAAACTCTGAGTCAAATTCTTTCATGCGATTCTCCTGATTAAAGAAGTGAAGCCCCCAAATCTTATAGTCATTGTCATCTACGAAAATAGTTGCTGGTACAGCCTCTGTCTTTAATTGAAGCAAAAATCTTTCTTTCCAAGCATCCTTTTCAAGAAGCTGGGTACCTTTCGGCTCGATAAAAATCTGAAGCTGCTCAAAGCCATCCGTTTTATCCCTCTGTAGGAAAAGAACATAGTCCGGCTCAAAACGTTCGCCGTCTTCAAACGAATAAATGTGGAATTCACGCTCGTTTCTGATCAGATAGATACGATTATATATTTTTCGTAACTGAGCGACATATCCTCGGAAGTAAGCAACAAATGCCTTTTCTTCCGATGTTCCGTAGTTATCGGTATAAACAAACCAGTCCTCTGTTGAGAGATCGATTTTCCAGTCGATCTTCACAGATGAATCGTTCTGCGATATGCCAATTCCACCATCATGTGGATCTGTATAATTGACTATCTTGTTACGAAAGACATCTCTAATGTTCTTCGCTCTAAAAGTCTTTGTTCCTCGGTATGTTTCCTCAATGCTGGAAATAGAACCAGCAATTTTACCAAGAACGTAGAAAACTGCCGCATAAAGCGTTTCCATAGTCGGATGTTCATCCTTGCTCTGAATGTCTATACGGACAGCACCAAGATATTCATTATCCGTGATGAACTGTCTCGTAGATGAAATGTTCGGAAAATATGAGCGCAAGGTGTTGAACTTGAATATTGGATATTTCATCAAAGCCTTATTTACAACGGCATAATTAATGGCTGCTATTTCCTTGATAGTCAAATGTACCGTTTTTAAATTAATAGCAGGATCAACGCTCTGTGCATTTTCCTCCATAACAGCATCGATGCCCGAGGCACCCGTCTCAGCCTGGAAACGGTATATATTATCCCGGACGGTCGGCGTGAGACCACGCACATCTTTTCTGTCTTTTACCTCTCTGTCATTTAAGAAAATCAAGCCCTGCTGGTATAAATCAGTGGCCTTGAATTCGTCCTTAAGGACATATTCACGCTGGATGATTTTGTCGGTATCCAAACCGATTTCTCGCAAGGCGTTACGCAGTTCCGTTACATAGCGATGGTCGTTCTGGCAATGATAATAGAGCGTCTCGCAGACACGCATCTCGCTAGTTACGTCTTCATCGTACTTCCTTTGAAACTTCGGCTGCTCATCGTCAAGCTGGAACGGACAGTACCGTGCTCCACGACCGATGAGTTGTGCTTCCGATATAGTGGCGGGAGCTATTTTTTTGCCGCTGGACTGTCTCGTTTCATAAAGCCGAACAATATCAAACAGGTTCAGGACATCCCAGCCTTCATCCAGTTTCTTAACCTCAAAAATAGCACGGTAAGGATTGTCCGCATCTTCAAGCGAATTCAAAAGGATCTGTTTCTGCGTGGCATCCTTATCATCATTTACGGAAACACAATGCTCTTCGGAAAAATCATCACGAAGCTCCGCAGCAAGCGTATCAAAAGAGATACCATTGTTTACGAAGTAAGCAAAGGCTCTGTGCATGACGTCATTGTTTACGGCAGTAGAAAGATTGCGCATTTGTGCTCCTGTCAGTTTCTTTACCGTTTCAATAAACTCAGCCATAAAGTCCTTGCTGTCGGCAATTTTAGCAGCTTTAAAAAGTACAACAGGTTTAATTGCGAGGCGATGATCTTGAAACACCTTCAAACGGTACTGACTGAGGACAAGTGCCTGTAAAGCCCTTTCCATGGTTGTCAAGTCAGAACGAAGTGTGAGGATGTCCTTGGAATACCTGTCTCCATAAAATTTGGCCAAGGGATAGTCAAAAATGATCTTGTTTTCGTATGCCGCGCGAATCGCCGGATTTGCAAGATCACAAGTAGCTGTAAATTCAAGCAGAATGTTATCAGCATTTCGGTCGAAAATATTCTTTACAGTCTGCTCCCAGGAATGATAGCTTGATTCTTCGTCAGCAGACATTTTCTTCCTTGTATCAACATTCAGATGGTGCGCCTCATCGGAAATCAGCACAACCTTCTGTCCGTCAAAGTCGTCAAAGGTCATTCCGTTTTCCTTTGTCATCCACATATCCATGTGGAGTCCCTGTGTCGTAGCAAAGCAGATATTGATCGCATCCGGTTCAGCATACTGGAAATTATCCACTTGGTTGATTCGAATTCGTTCTCCATCCAGCACAATTTCATCTGCAAAAAGGTACTTAGAGGAAATTGCATTTAAAAAGTTCTCTTTCGTTTTCTCTACGATATTCGAGAGATTAACAAAGAACAGAAAATTGCGATATCCCTGATTGTAGAGATACAGCATCAGTCCTGCCATAATCAGAGTCTTGCCACTACCGGTCGCCATATGAAAAAGCACCTGCGTAGGCTTCGGACGGTTACTGCTCTCGAAATGCGTTATAAAGTTTTCAAATGCCTGTTTCTGATACGGGCGCAGCTCAAAATTCGGGTTCAGGTTCTCCGGAATATAAAAAGGGAGAACAGCACTGCTGCCGTATTCACGCAAAGCATCTATTTTTTCGTATAAGAATGCCATCGTTTATCCCTCCCTGTAAAAGCTCCTCGTAAACGCCTTGTCCTCATCGGAGATGCCAAACTCCTCATCATCAATATCACAGTAATTCACATATAGGAGATTCTTGTCCAAAATCTCCATCAGAAATCGCTTCTTGTCATCCAGCGAGAGCGCAGCGTAATCATCAGCAGCCGCATCGATATCAGCCGGATTTACCTTGTAGCTGATAAAGCCGGACTTTACCATCCTTCCATAGATGTCGGACAAGGCGACATCATCGGTAGCGGCCTCGATTTCTTCCATAATCGTTTGATTCAGCTTTGCCAGTTCGCAGTAAACGAAGGAACCTCCGCCTTGCCAATTGACCTCCTTTGAAATACCTCCCTGCTCCCCCTCAATGACTTTTTTTAACCTTTCCACTGACACAGTTTCAATATAATCCATCTGCTCTACACCAATATACTGGCGTCCCAGTTTGTGGGCGACAGCACAGGTTGTTCCTGAGCCAAGGTGAAAGTCCAAAACAATGTCTCCCTCGCTAGTTGCCACTTCGAGGATTGCTTTAATGAGATTTTCAGGTTTTGCATAGTCAAACTCTTCGCGCCCAAACATTGCATCTATTTCACTATTTCCATCCTTATTTTTGGCATTTCCAAATAGTGTTTGAAGGAATCCCTGAATCTGAAAATCGGAAATTACTGCCGACAATTTTCCGCTGCAATCATCCTCACTTTTAAATTTTCTCATGTACGGTTTTCCAATATTGAGGAAATTATAATCACCCGGAAAAACAATTGCTCCTTTTTGATAATAATAATCGAAAGTGTCTTCTGTAATGCACCAGGTTCGTTTGGGGCTAGCAGGATATTCTTCACCGTTTTTGGGATTTACAATGGTAAAAAAAGAGTTCGCTCGTTCTCCAGCAGTTGTTTGCTTTGTTAAATCAGCAAGCCTCCAAGGTTCTCCGGGAAAATCATCGGTCTCATAATATTTTCGAGTTACAGATCTACCGATAACATTATTACGGCTATCAACATTTGTATAACAAAGAAGCCAGTCAAAATCTTGTGATAAATTAAATGGAACATCTGATTTTCCATTACGAGTCCGACGAGGAATCGTTCCAACAAAATGGTCTCGGCCAAAAATCCCATCTGCCATTACTTTTAGATAGTGCATCCCGTCTTCACCAATGCTGATCCAAATAGTGCCTCCTGTGGCAAGAAGTTTTTGCGCTATTTCAAGCCGGTTTTTCATGAACACCAACCAAGATGAAAGGTGAAAATTGGAATTATACTTGAATGAGTCTGCTTCTTTTGCTTCATTGAAAAAGTACGGAGGGTCAATATATATACATTTGATTCTTCCCTCAAACCTCTTTAAAAGTGAGGATATAGCCAACAAATTATTGCCTTTAATAATTAAATTGTCTTCATCGGTAAAAGTAATATTTCCCTCTATACCAGATTCTGTGTATCTCCTAGCCTTGCAAAAAACTTTCGGATAAAGCAACCTGTCTACGGCATCGGGAGCCAACATTTCATTGTAAAAAATTTCACTTCGCTTTTGATCTTCTTTTGTTTGACCGCCTTCAAGAACACAATCCTTGTAAGGGAAAACAAGCTCCACCTCTCCTGATGTTGCCAGCATCTGTTCCGATGCATCAACAAGCCCGATTTTATTCTTGAATCTGGTATAGCTATCCGGTAGGAATTGCCGATTGTTGATTACCCATGCAAATCCCATCTTATCAAAGACCTTTACGCCATCGACTTCCGCAAAGAAGCGAGTACGTATCTCATCGTTCGTAAGAAGGAGACGGATAAGTTCCTCGTCCATCTTCATTGCGGCCTCATAGACTGCATTACGCAGGAAAGTGCCATCCTCGGCTACAAACCTCTCATCTGATTTCAATACCGTCAGCACGGTTTCATAAAAGTTCGCCATTTCACTCTTCTCCTTCATCTATGAATAACTCTGGTACATTGTACTGGACTTCTTCGGTGTCTCTTCTCACCAATTCGTTCGGGCACTCCAGTAATGCCTTTTTCAGTAACTTAGGATTATCTGAGGTACCTCGTACATATTTATCAGCATTTCGCCGTATGTATTCAGTCGAATCCCGCTTAAAACCGCTACGCTGCAGAATGATTCGCAGACAGTTCGTTGTCCCGTACTCCACAAACTCGTACCAATCGTTTGTAAACGGTTCGTTGGGATGCTGACGCTTATATTCTTCCGAAAATTTCAGGAAGTAGTTTGAAAGCCGAAACAGAAGTACATCTTCAATTGCCTCCAGCGTATCGGCAATGATTATGTTTTTATGCTTCTGTGAGCCATCGAAAGGTTCCCATTTATTGTAATCGACTTTTACCTCGCGCTTTTTATTGTCATAATCATCAATGCTTTGTCCGATGATATAACTAAGTCCGTGTCCCTGCATCCATTGGATCAGGAGAACGGTATACCATGTTAGTTTGGTATATGTTTTGCCTTCACCAGCACCGAGCGTCCGATTTTCGTAGATACGCCACTTAAATGCCACTGCCAGTTTGTTGAGGAACGCAAGTGTCTCATAATAATCTGCTCCGCGTTTCAGATCTTTGATTTCCGGATAAGCAAGACCGTTGCGGATGAGCTTCTCAATACCCTGTATCTGGTCATACGAGACATTGATATCGTCCTCCGGCTTTTTCCCTGGCACAGAAAACTGTTCTCGGATTTTCGACTCAGTTTCAGATGTCAGGTACGGGGCAAATTCCCTCCTTATGCGGCTGTTTCTGCCGTCTACGATATCCCCAACAAGAATCAGCATCGTTTTTCTCATCAACTCGTAATTGCCTTCGCTCTGGTTCTTCTTGGACTTATGTATTTCAACGCTACCGGAAAGAAGCGTATCTATTATGAGCTTTTTCTGGTTCGAATTTAACTCAGCTTCTATGGACAGTTTCTGCGGCGGCACATCGTCCTTCAGCAAATCCTCAAATTTCTGTAAGTCCTCCTCGCGTTCCTGCCTTTGAAGCCGGACGATAAAGACATTGCCATACAGGTTATACTTGGCGCGTCCCACACGCCCGACCAGATTTTTGAAGTCTACCTCTGAGAAATCGCTCCTACCTTTCTTATAGCTTGTAATAAACAGGTTCTCCGCAGGTAAATTTACTCCCTCAAGCAAGGTGCTTGTGCAGAACATGGTCTTGATTAGACCGTCACGGTAGTAGTCCTCAAGCTGCAAACGAATATTGGCCGGTAGATAGCCGATATGGTACGCCACACCTCTTTCCACCAATTCGGCGAGATAGTATTCCTTGTGGACATCTCTGCGAATTGCCTCCGCAAATACCTGAAGCTTTTTATCACCGATTGGTTTCTGTGTATCCGCATAATCTCTTGCAAACTGAATAGCATCATTCTTTGATTTGCAATAAACGATGTTGTGTCGCTTATCGCCGATTCGGGCAATCACCTCACTCAACGAATACTGGCGGCTCATTTCGTGCAGCAATATAAATTTTTTCGAGTACGAATCGAAGATACGAATATTGCGTTCCCACAGGTCAACGATGTATTTTAGCTGACTGACAGGAGCATATCTGCACGCCACTATAGATTCCTCTCCGATGGCCCCTTCTCCCTTTGACAGCGTATCGAGATAAACTCCCGGATTTGGAATGTTTGGCGATGCAAATATAATGTGTGCATTACTGTGCCGTTCTTCTAACTTGTTGATGACCTTGTAATAGAATGCGCTCCTATTATCACCGGAAGATATTTTATGAGCCTCGTCCACAAACAAATAGTCAATCTTAAGGTCAGGATCATCAATCAGAATGTAAAGCATTCGTTCTGGAGTCAGGACGAAAATATAGTTATGCTTCATCTCTAATGCCATCGAGCCAGAGGATGTCACAATACGGTAATCCGTCTCCTTCAAGAGAGTGGTGAGACTCTCGATTAATTCGCTCGTAACCTCGTTTATCAGTGCCTTCGTAGGGATGAGCAAAGCGAAATTCTTCTTTGCTCCATCCATGATTTGCTGCTTAATAAACGCACGCATCATAAAGGACTTCCCCATAGATGTAGGTGCGGAATAGCTGAAATAGGGTCTGGACAGACTGTCGTATATTTCTTTCTGTGCAGGAAAGAAACGAGCCCCGCCATCGGACGGCACGGACAGGTAATCCATGTTGAAGTGCATGAACACACGCTCAAGCAGAGAGGCATTTTCAAAATCCGACGTCAGCCTATTCATGCCGAGGAAATTCCCCGTATTGGCAAGAACTGAGCCGAGATAATACTTCACTTGCTCATTTTGAGGATACATATCATAAAGCAGTGCGACAATTTCCTGCGCACGAGTCTTATGAATATCCGACAGGTTTGTGCCACAGGATTTTGAAAGCACATCGGCAAAAGTCAAAGCATCTCCAATATTGACAGGCTGTTCCACTATCTCATCCAAACCGAACAGGCGCTTGGAATAGTTGATAAGGATATTGTGATACAGTTTTTGCAGATAAGCGTTATCATCTATTCTCGAAAACAAATGCTCCCCGAAGGTGACCTTCCTAAAATTACTCATACCTGACCTCCTTCGGATTGTAGCAGTTTGTCCATGATATCTTTCTTATCTTCGTCTGCATCAGCGAAAGGAAGCAAATAGATATACATGGAATAGCCGTCAAGACCATACTGCGTGATTTTCGATTCAATGAATGACACGTTATTTTTGATGTCATTCCTAACCTGCTCAAGCACATCGTCCTGATATTCGTTTACGGGTTTTCCGCTTGCAGACATTCCGCTCAAACTATATCCAACAAACATACCAAACGCCGTGGCAGGCTTTTGGCTACCTGTTTCAGAAGGCAGGATAATTGCTTCTAGCTGATCGTAAATCTTTGTTGGGAAAGAGGCCGCAAATATGTTTGATTCAACAAATTGCCGCTCGTCCTTCTTTCTGCTTTTTAGTTTCTGGGCATCCGAAAAGGCTGAATCTATCGCAGTTTGCAGGTCGCCGTTTATCATCGAAGTCCCAAGAATGACCTGAGTAAAAGGAACATCCTCGTTAGCGGTAAGAAGGTGGATGCCAGAGCTTTCGCTCGTCATAAATCCGGCATGATTTCCTATTTCGACCTTACTCATTAATTTTGGAGCACCGAGAACTTGTTCCAGGAATATGTACAGCAATAGTTCTCCAAGTTCATTGCCGGTTGGCAATTTCCCGTCAGAGATAGCTTTTTTGATATACGCTATAGCATCGTAGGCAAGTGCGGAAATCTCATCATCTTCCATGTAAGTCTCAATCTGAGCTCTGGAATAGACATAATATCCGATATTATTCCGAAGATGCTTCCACAGGCCGTGATAGTCAAAATCAAAATCATCAAACTTCAAACAGAAAATCTGCAAGTCGTGTTTTGCTGATATGGAAAGCGTCTCGCTTGATACGGGCGTAAAAATTTTATCAAATTTTCCCTTGCTCGTCAGAGGTATTGCTGCCACAGTTTTCGGCTTTGTTACTTCGTAAAATTTGATGGTATTCGCCATTGGATTATAGGCTGCATAGAAATCCTTCTTGATAGATTTTGTGAAAGCAGTCTCTACCGTATTATCCGTTTTTGCGACAGCATAGATGAACACATCTGTCAGGAATTCGGAAAGTACAAACTCATTTTTACTCTTAAGGTCATTCTTTGTGAGGTTGCCAATTGTACCAAGCTGGGTAGTATCAGCGATTGTGGCATCTTTCAGAATGACATTTTTCAATGCAAGCACAGCGTTTTTCTTACGAGCCTCTTCCATTGCAGGGATGATAATCTGAATAAAATACCGTTCGATTGCACGAACCTCTTTCTTTAGAGCCATTTGCATAACCTCGGTTGGCAGGTTCTGGCTTGCAGAGTGAATCTTATTGAAATTAGTATACGAATAGGTAACCTCATACCCATCGGCTGAAGTATATGAAAAGACTGTGGAACCTACCGGACATAGCGACAACATGATTTTCTCGCAGAAAGAATCAAACTTGCGCTCTGCGGGAATAGCGCATGATGTCATAATTCTCACATATGAGCCGACACAAAGATGCTCCATTTGATTACCTCCTTCTGCTATAGTTTCATTCACCTCAAATTAATCTTCTTTAATCACATCAACGATATCGCCTATACTACAATCCAAAGCTATACATATTTTGCCGAGAACCTCCATACTTACTGCTTTGTTTTTCCCCATCTTGGCAATGGTAGATGATGTGATGCCGGTTTTTTCCATCAGATCTTTTTTCATCAATTTTTTATCTATTAACAGTTTCCATAGATTATTGTAGTTATATTCCATCAGCGATCCTCCTTGCTTGAATATACACTGATACTGTTAATAAAGTATTATAACACAAACCTTTGTATTCAACAAGTCAATATCGAGAATATTCGTGTTTAACTTTGATTTTTCAAAGTCCAAATTAATATCTGATCGTTATCCTACTTATTCGCATCGTTTTGATAGATACACAACTTACCAATACAAAACATATTTTTATCTTTCCGGGGTTTCCGCAGTGAGCGGGAACTCTGTTTTTTCGTTCCGAAAATCTTCCGATTTCATTCTTTTTCCATTCGTTTTTTGCCTCCACCTCTCTAAGTAAAATTGTAAGTACAAACACAGCCAAAATCCGGATTGAAGCTGAATACGACAAGGAGGAGGAAAAGTCAATGAAAAATTGTGACAAGCAAAATCTAATCATCAGCATTGAAAGCAGCATCGATTTCATTGAGTCCCACCTGGATTCAGCTGATAAATCCATTGCGTTTATTCTAAAAAAGCATGGCGTTAGAAATCTTGAAAAAGCAAGCATCTATACGCTTCAAGATCTTTTCAGTGAACTGTACGCCATTGAAGCCGATCTAAGATAGTCAATTTGTCCTGAGCAAGACATTAAACTGCTCACCGCCCAATACCGCATCACCTGATCACTGATGGCTCAACGGTATCCGGCGGCACAACTCAATATTACAGCTGCCTTTTGAGCGGGTTAGCTGCAATCCGAAACGGAGAACTCCGTTAGGACTGCGGTTAGGTTTTTGCACCCTTTTTGCGGCAGCGCCCAGAGTCCTCCGTTTCGAGAAATCGAAAATCGGAGGACTTTTTATGAAAACCAATGAAAATCAGAACACATCAACCATCTACTACCGTCCGCTCAAGCAGTGGATCGAGGTTACCCCGGAGCAGAAGTGCGACTGGGAGCGGTTCGTAGGGACTACCCGCAAGGCAAAACAGAGAGCCGGAGCCTGCTGCATTCCATTTAAAAAAAGCTATAAATGCGACGGGCTTTGCGATACCTGCGAGTTCCGTTGTATCCCGAAGGACGCTCCCCAGCATCTCTCCATCGACACAGAAATGGAGAACGCCTATGAGAACGGCGTCTCCCGCACCAGCTTTCTTGCGGACAGCAGGCTGACCACGGAGATCGATATCGACTCCCTGATCCTGAACGGCCTGCTCACGGAGCTTCAGTCATCCGACCCGGAAAGCTACGAGATCCTCATGGCGATTGCGGACGGGCTTTCCGAACGCGCCGGCGCAGAGCGGCTGCAGATGCCCCGGAACACCTTTGTGTATAAGCGCAATCAGCTGCTGAAGCGGCTCAAGGAAAAATTCTAAAATCTTTCGGCCAACCCCTCCTTTCCTGTCCAGATGGGTCATTGAAAGGCAACACAAGACGCCTTGGGAAAGGAGGGACCGCCGATATGAGTTACAACGCAAACCATTATGACGCCCATGCCGACGAGGACATTGTTGATGTCCTGACCGCGATCAGCGTGGTGTCAAGAAGGCTGGCAAGCAACCTGAACATCTCACGCCAGCAGAGCAAATCCAGGGAAGGAGTAAAATCACATGAGCAGAATGAGCGATATGGCGCAGACCATCGAAGAACTTCGCAGTGCTGCCGCTGCTATTTCGGATGCCGCTGACAGGCTGACGAAGGTATTCAGCAGTGAACCGCAGGCAGAGGATGCTCCTGCTTCTCCTCCCGAACCGGAGCTGACGCTGGAGCAGGTCAGAGCCGTGCTTGCGGACAAATCCCGCCAGGGACACACCGCCGAGATCCGCGCCCTGCTTCAAAAGCACGGCGCATCCAAGCTGTCACAGATCGACCCCGCACACTACAAGGCGTTGCTCGCCGAAGCGGAGGTGCTGACTAATGGCAGTTAAGCACGCAGTCTTATCCGCTTCTTCTTCCGAACGGTGGCTCAACTGTCCGCCCTCCGCAAGGCTGTGCGAAGCCTACGAGGACAAGGGCAGCGATTACGCCGCCGAAGGGACGGACGCCCACGCTCTCTGTGAGTTTCGTCTGAAGCAGGCTCTGGGGATTCCGGCGGATGATCCCATCGAAAACCTCTCCTGGTACAACGAGGAGATGGAGGACTGCGCCGCCGGGTTTGCCGCCTATGTATCGGAGCTTCTGGAGACCGCAAAACAGACCTGCGCCGACCCGGTCATTCTGATCGAGCAGCGAGTGGATTTCTCCCGCTGGGTACAGGATGGCTTCGGCACCGCCGACTGCATCGTTATCGCTGACGGTGAGCTGAACATCGTGGACTATAAGCACGGCAAAGGCGTGGAGGTCAGCGCCGTGGATAATCCGCAGATGATGCTGTATGCCCTCGGCGCTCTGGAGATCTTTGACGGTATCTACGACATTGATACCGTCCGCATGACCATCTATCAACCCAGGAAATCCAATATCAGCGTCTGCGTCATGGAAAAGGACGGTCTGCTCGAATGGGCGCAGAACGACCTGACCTATAAGGCAAAGCTGGCATACGAGGGCGGCGGCGATTTTCACTGCGGCGAATGGTGCCGGTTCTGCAAGGCAAAGGCCGAATGCCGGGAACGAGCCGAAGTGAATCTCGCACTTGCCCGGTACGACTTTGAGGAGCCGCCCCTCCTGACCGATGAGGAGATCGCCGGCATCCTGGACAAGGTGGACGCTCTTACTGCCTGGGCTGCGGATGTGAAGGAATACGCTCTTCAGCAGGCAGTCAGCGGTACGGCGTTCCCCGGCTGGAAGCTGGTCGAGGGCCGCTCCAACCGCAAATACACCAGCGAAGCCGCTGTGGCCACAGCCGTTGAGGGTGCCGGCTTCGACCCCTACGAAAAGAAACTCCTCGGCATCACCGCCATGCAGAAGCTACTGGGCAAATCCCGCTTTGAGGAGCTTCTCGCACCCTACATTGAAAAACCGCAAGGCAGGCCGACGCTCGTGCGGTCGAGTGATAAACGGCCCGAATGGAATACCGCAAAAAATGATTTTATGGAGGAAATGTAATATGTCTAACAACACAAACAGAGTCAACAACCCTATGAAGGTCATCACCGGTCCCGACACCCGCTGGTCCTACGCCAACGTCTGGGAGCCCAAGTCCATCAACGGCGGCACGCCGAAGTACTCGGTATCGCTGATCATTCCGAAGTCCGACACTAAGACGGTGGCGAAGATCAAGGCTGCCATCGAAGCCGCCTACCAGGAGGGACAGGCCAAGCTAAAGGGCAACGGTCGCAGCGTGCCTCCTCTCTCCGCAATCAAGACCCCTCTGAGAGATGGCGACATTGAAAGGCCCGATGATCCTGCTTATGCGAACGCCTACTTCATCAATGCCAACTCCGCCACCGCTCCCGGCATCGTGGACGCAGACCGCAATCCTGTGCTGACCCGCTCCGAGGTGTATTCCGGCGTGTACGGCAGAGCGTCCATCAACCTGTACGCCTTCAACAGCAACGGCAACAAGGGCATCGCCTGCGGCCTGAACAATCTGCAGCTCATCCGTCCCGGCGAACCCCTGGGCGGCAAAGCCAGCGCCGAAGCTGACTTCGCAACTGACGATGACGACGAGGATTTCCTCGGTTAAGACAAGGGAGGTAAAACACTATGACAATGATTCAAACGATTCTGCTCTTTACGGTTCTCGCCATCTGGCTGTGCATCAGCGCAGTTATTCTGATCAGCAGCATCCAGTCCTTTCTCTATGACCGCAAGCGCGAAAAGCGTGAGCGTAAACAGGCGGCCCGTGACGCAGAGTATCACGAAACCCGCATGAAGCTGCTGGAGAAATAAGCAACTTAGTCCTCAGGGCGGCGGAGCGATCTGCCGCCCTATTGGGGTATGGAAGGAAGTGACGAAATGCAAACTTTATCAATCGACCTGGAGACCTTCAGCAGTCAGCCCCTGCAAAGGACAGGCGTGTATCGCTATGTGGAGTCTCCCGATTTTGAAATACTGCTCTTTGCCTACAGCGTGGACGGCGGTCCCGTGCAACAGATAGACCTTGCCAGCGGGGAGAAAATCCAACCAGCGATTCTTGCCGCACTGGAGGATGAGACTGTAACAAAGTGGGCCTTCAACGCCAATTTTGAACGCATCTGCCTGTCACGCTTTCTGGGCTATCCGACCGGCGACTATCTGGAGCCGGATTCCTGGAAATGCTCGATGGTCTGGGCTGCGTACATGGGTCTGCCCCTATCCCTGGAGGGAGTCGGCGCCGTTCTTGGTCTGGAAAAGCAAAAGCTGGCCGAAGGCAAAGACCTCATCAAATATTTCTGCCAGCCCTGTGCGCCAACGAAGTCCAACGGTCAGCGCACCCGCAATCTCCCAAAACACGCCCCGGACAAATGGCTGACATTTAAAAAATACAACATCCGCGATGTGGAGACGGAGATGTCTATACAGGCACGGCTCTCAAAGTATCCCGTGCCGGACAGCGTCTGGGAGGAATACCATCTCGACCAGGAGATCAACGACCGCGGCGTGGGACTGGATATGGAGCTGGTGCGGCAGGCCATTCAGATGGACGGGCGCTCCCGCTCGGAGCTGACCCAGGCGATGAAGGAATTGACCTCACTGGATAATCCCAATTCGGTACAGCAGATGAAGCAGTGGCTTGCGGATAACGGCGTGGAGACCGATACCTTGGGCAAAAAGGCTGTAGCGGAGCTTTTGAAAACTGCGCCGCAGCAGCTGCAAAAGGTACTGACCCTGCGCCAGCAGCTTGCGAAATCCAGCGTTAAAAAATATCAGGCGATGGAGACTGCCGTCTGCGCCGATGGCCGGGCAAGAGGTATGTTTCAGTTTTACGGAGCCAACCGCACCGGGCGGTGGGCAGGCCGCATCATTCAGATGCAGAATCTCCCTCAGAACCATCTGGACGATCTGACCGAAGCCAGAGGGCTTGTCCGGGCAGGCGGCTTTGACGCTCTGGAAATGCTCTATGAGGACGTGCCGGATACCCTTTCTCAGCTGATCCGCACGGCATTCGTGCCGCAGGGAAACAGAAAATTCATTGTGGCGGACTTCTCCGCGATTGAAGCCAGGGTGATCGCATGGCTTGCCGACGAGAAGTGGCGGCAGGATGTATTCGCCGAGGGCAAGGACATCTACTGCGCCAGCGCATCCCAGATGTTCGGCGTCCCCGTAGAAAAGCACGGCGTCAACGGCCACCTTCGGCAGAAAGGAAAGATCGCCGAATTGGCTCTCGGCTACGGCGGCTCCGTGGGCGCACTTAAGGCTATGGGCGCACTGGAGATGGGGCTGTCCGAGGACGAGCTTCCCGCTCTGGTTTCCGCATGGCGTCAGGCGAATCCGAAAATCGTGCAGTTCTGGTGGGCGGTTGACCGCGCTGTGATGGACGCCGTTACCCGTAAGACTACCACGAAAACACACGGCATCATATTCTCCGCCAGAAACGGGATGCTGTTTATCACCCTGCCGTCCGGCAGGAGCCTTGCCTATGTGAAGCCAAAGATCGGAGAGAACCGTTTCGGCGGCGACTGTATCACCTATGAAGGCATCGGCGGCACGAAGAAATGGGAACGCATTGACAGCTACGGTCCGAAATTCGTGGAAAACATCGTCCAGGCAACCTCACGAGATATCCTTTGTTACGCCATGAAGACCCTTCGCTGTTGCTCCATCGTCATGCATATCCACGACGAGGTGGTCATTGAAGCCGACCGCCGGATGTCCCTGCAGGCCGTCTGTGACCAGATGGGCAGGACTCCACCCTGGGCAAGCGGACTGCAGCTTCGTGCAGATGGCTACGAGACTGATTTTTACAAGAAAGATTAACGAGGTAACGCTTATGAGCATCAATAAATTCAACAGCGAGGGCTACTACGACCCAACTACCTATGAAGCCCTCACCAATATAGAAAAAGAAGAACGCGCCCTCCGCGCTTTCCGCCCCATCGTCTACATCTGCTCACCCTATGCCGGAGATGTGGCTGGCAATATGGAGAACGCCCGGGGGGACAGCCGCTTTGCCGTGGACGCCGGATACATTCCCATTGCGCCGCATCTGCTGTTTCCGCAGTTTCTCTGTGATGACAATCCAAAGGAGCGTCAGCTGGGGCTGTTCTTCGGAAACGCCCTCATGAGTAAATGCTCCGAGGTGTGGGTATTCGGAGAATACATCTCTTCCGGCATGGAAGCGGAGATCCGCAGAGCCAAATGGAAGAACTACCGTTTGAGATATTTTACGACTATGTGCGAGGAGGTAACCGACTATGCGTGAACTGAACATCGCCTACGGCAACAACCGGCAGGCGAAGAGATGGGTCAACAAGACCATACGGTTTGACGATCTGAAGGAACGGCTCAAAGTGACCATTCGCACCACCGAGTCCGCCGAGGAATATGCGAAGATGAGCCGCGCCCAGCGTGACGCTGCCAAAGACCACGGCGGCTTTGTTGCAGGCGTACTGAAGGGCGGCAGGCGCAAGGTCGATACCGTGGAAAGCCGCTCGATGGTGGCGCTTGACGGCGACCGCATCGACGCCGCTTTTCTGGATAGCTATGAGTCCCTCTGCCCCTATGCCTCTGCGCTGTACACCACTCACAGCAGCACAGAGGAGAATCCCCGCGTCCGGCTGGTATTCCCGCTGACCAGGGATGTGACCCCGGAGGAATTTGTGGCGGTGTCCCGCTATCTGGCTCAGATGCTGGGCATCGACTATTTCGACGAATGTTCCTACCAGCCCAATCAGCTGATGTACTGGCCGTCCACGCCGGCTAACGGTTCCTTTGTGTATAAGGAGACAGACGGCGGCTGGCTCGACCCCGATGCGATTCTCACAAAGCACCCGGAATGGACCGACCCTACAAGACTGCCCACCTCTTCCAGGGAAAGCAAGGCGAATACCACCGCACAACAGAAGGTGCAGGACCCGCTGACCAAAGAAGGCGTGGTGGGTCTGTTCAACCGCACCTATTATCCCATCAGCAAGGCGCTGGAGGCATTTCTCTCCGATGTCTATGAGCCGACCGACAATGAGAACCGCTGGCACCTGATCGCATCCTCCAGCATGGCGGGCGTGGAGATCAAGGAGGACAAGTTCGTCTACAGCCACCATGCCAAAGACCCGGCTTACCTCAAGCTGTGCAACGCCTTTGACATCGTCCGCACCCACCGCTTTGGAGATCTGGACGAAAAAGCGTCGTACAAGGCGATGTGCGACTTCGCCATGCAGCAAGATGAGGTAAAGCTGCTGGCGGCAAGCGAACGGATGGCGGATGCCGAGACGGATTTCTCCGGCAACGAGGATACCGACTGGCAGAAGCGTTTCCAGTATGAACCCCGCTCCACGGTACTGAAAAACAACCTCCACAACATCACGCTCATCCTCCAGAACGACCTGCAGCTCCAGAATATCGTATTCAACCAGCAGCTGGACGGTATGGAGATCAAGGGCGAGGTGCCCTGGAAGCACCCGTCCAAATACTGGAGGGACGCTGACGACGCCCAGCTGATCAGCTATGTGGATTCCCACTACGGCACATTCTCCCAGCGCAATTATCAGATCGCTGTGACCAAGGTGGCGGACGACCGCTCCTACCATCCCATCCGTGAATATCTGGCGGCTCTGCCGGAGTGGGACGGCGTTCCCCGTGTGGACACGCTCCTTATCGACTATCTGGGTGCGGAGGATAATTCCTATGTCCGCGCTGTGACCAGAAAGACCCTCTGCGCCGCCGTGCGCCGGGTGCAGGAGCCGGGTGTGAAGTTCGATACCATGCTGGTTTTAAACGGTCCCCAGGGCATCGGCAAGTCTACCCTCATCTCCCGCCTTGCCGGGGAATGGTTCTCCGACAGTTTGAATCTGAGCGATACCAAGGACAAGACCGCCGCCGAAAAGCTGCAGGGCTATTGGATTCTGGAGATCGGTGAACTGGCGGGACTTCGCAAAGCCGAGGTGGAGACGCTGCGCTCCTTCCTTTCCCGACAGAACGATATCTACCGCGCCGCATTCGGCAGACGGGCAACGCCGCATCCGAGGCAGTGCATCTTCTTTGGCACCACCAATGCCGAGTCCGGCTATCTGCGGGACACCACCGGCAACCGTCGGTTCTGGCCTGTCAAAACGCCGGGCGGCGGCGCAAAGCACTCCTGGGAACTTACCCATGAAGATATCAGCCAGATCTGGGCGGAGGTGCTGGTGCTTGTGGAGAACGGCGAGAAGCTGCATCTGGCTCCCGACCTAGAGACACTCGCCAAGAGCGAACAGCGGGAAGCGCTGGAGTCCGATGAGCGCGAAGGGCTGGTGCGCGAGTATCTGGAAACTCTGCTCCCTGAGGATTGGGACGGCATGGATCTGTTCGACCGCCGCTCCTTCCTCGCCGGAGTGAATAATATCGGCCGTGTTGGTACGGTCGCCAGAACGCGGGTCTGCAATATGGAAATCTGGTGTGAGCTTTTCGGCAAAGATCAGGGCAGCCTTGGCCGCGCCGAATCCAACAACCTCACAGCCATGCTCACGAAACTCGGCTGGGTTCGCAAGGAGAAAAAGGAGCGCGTCAAGCCCTACGGACCGCAGTTTGTCTTTGTTCCCGGCAACGTTCCTGACTGATTTTTCGGGAACGATGCGGATAAGGAACAGTTCCCAACACCAGGCGGTGTTCCCGGAGAAAGCTCTGGGAACGCCGTCAGGAACACACCGAATGTGCCGCCGCAAGGCAACTTTACAGGCTCCGTTCCTGTGTTCCTAAAAAAGCATACAAATTGAAAATGTATAAAAAAGACTGTACAGAACCCGTAAATCACGCATATGCACGCGCGTAAGGATTTTCAGGTTTTTAAGAACACGGAGGTAAATCAAAATGTCAATGTATGAAATAGACAGCGCATATGTCCGCAGGTGTCAGAAGCGGCTTCAGGAATGGGGAGCGCCTCTCTCCGGCTGGTATTGTGACTACATTTACGATGTGGCCGATGAAGAGGAAGATCCCGATCACATCGACTTGTTCACCTGCGAACTCTGCGATTGTTCACAGGTACGCTTTGTCCATGTAATGCGTCATGACGAGTATTTTGAGACTGTTTCAGTCGGCTGTATTTGCGCAGGGATCTTGGAGGGCGATATCCTCGCCGCCAGAGAGCGTGAGCGGCTTATGAAAAACCGCGCCAAACGGAAACGTAACTTTCCCCACCGTCAATGGCGAAAGAACTGGTATGGAAACTATCAGCTGACTTATCAGGGCAGAAAGGTGTTCATCAACAACAAGGGCGGCAATCGCTACAGCGTATATGTGGATGGCAGGACCGCCTGGAGCTACAAGGGCAAGCCCCTCGACAATTTTGTCTTGGCCGCCTACGCCGCTTTTGAATTATCCGACCCCATAGAAAGGATACGGCCATGAGAGAAAAAGAAATTGAAAAGAAGCTGACCCTGGCGGTCAAACAAGCCGGCGGCATCTGCCCCAAGCTCGTATCTCCCGGTTTTGACGGTATGCCGGACCGCATGGTGCTGCTGCCGAATGGACGGTTAGGCTTTGTTGAAGTCAAGGCTCCGGGAGAAAAGCCGCGACCGCTGCAACTTTCCCGACACAGGCTTTTGCGGCGGCTGGGATTTCCGGTGTATGTGCTGGACGATACGAAGCAGATTGGAGGGATACTGGATGAGATACGAACCTCATGAATATCAGAAATATGCGGTGGATTACATTGAGACACACCCCGCAGCCGCTATCTTCCTGGACTGCGGCCTGGGAAAAACCAGCATCACGCTGACAGCCATAGCCGACCTGCTGTTTGACAGCTTCGAGGTCCATAAAGTGCTGGTCATCGCACCCTTAAGAGTGGCGCGGGACACATGGACGTCTGAAGCGGATAAGTGGGATCACCTTCAGGATCTCATCTGCTCCGTGGCTGTCGGAACGGAAGCCCAACGCCGGGCGGCGTTGATGAGACAGGCCGACATCTACATCATCAACCGAGAAAACGTTCAGTGGCTCATTGATGAGAGCGGCATTCCCTTTGACTTCGATATGGTGGTGATCGATGAGCTGTCCTCCTTCAAAAACCACCAGACAAAGCGGTTCAAGTCGCTGTTGAAGGTCAGACCCAAGGTTAGCCGTATCGTCGGGCTGACCGGCACTCCCGCTTCTAACGGCTTGATGGATCTGTGGGCGGAGTTCCGCATCCTGGACATGGGGCAGCGGCTTGGACGGTTCATTACCAAGTACCGCACCGATTACTTCACGCCGGACAAGCGAAACGGCCAGATCATCTACTCCTACAAGCCGCTGCCCTATGCAGAGGACGCCATCTACCGGCAGATTTCGGATATCACCATCTCTATGAAGTCCGCCGACCACCTGCAGATGCCAAAGCTGGTCAGCAGCGAATACACGGTCCAGCTTTCCGAGGATGAGCGGGAAAAATACACCGACTTGAAGCAGGAGCTGGTGCTGTCGCTGGGTAATGCAGATGTCACCGCTTCCAACGCCGCCTCCCTCTCCGGGAAACTGTCCCAGATGGCGAACGGCGCAATTTACGACGATGGCGGTAAGGCCATCCGTATCCACGACCGCAAGCTGGACGCTTTGGAGGATATCATTGAAGCCGCAAACGGCAAACCGCTTCTGGTGGCTTACTGGTTCAAGCATGACCTGACACGTATTTCGGAAAGGCTGCAAAAACTGCATATTCCATTCTCCCGGCTGGGTGACACGTCCAGCATCTGCAAATGGAATAACGGTGAGATCCCGGTAGCATTGATCCACCCGGCATCGGCGGGACATGGGCTGAATCTTCAGAGAGGCGGTTTCACTATCGTATGGTTCGGGTTAACCTGGAGTCTGGAACTTTATCAGCAAACCAACGCCCGTCTCTGGCGGCAGGGGCAGACTTCTGAAACTGTGGTGGTACAGCACATCGTCACAAAGGGCACCATTGATGAACGTATCATGAAAGCCCTCTCCCAAAAGGAGCATACCCAGACGGCGCTGATCGATGCCGTGAAAGCGGACTTGAAAATCTGAGAAAATCTATGAAAATCCGTGCCAATCCGAGGATCAAAATTTCGGAGGTGCGAACATGAGCGATATTACGATTTACGAGAACCTTGCAAATGCCATCATTCTCCAGGCTGTAAAGGATTACCGCATGGCGCTGAAAAGCCTGAAAGCCAACTCCCGGAACAGGACGGCGCAAGCTGATAAGCGTGAGAACGAGCGATTCTTCCGTTCGCAGTGGTACTCGGCACTTACAGATGTGGACGGCGAGATGCTGATTCGCTTCCTGCAGAAGGAGGTGGGCGCATGACCGCTAAAGAATATTTAAACCAGGCGCGGCACCTGGACGCGCTTATTAACTGCCGCCTTCGTGAGATTGACTACTGGAGAGATCTATCGAGCAGCGTCTCAGGCAGCAATTTTGAACCGCATTACAATCCAAACAAGCCGACAGAAGCCCCTTTTGTCCGATGCCTTGAGAAAATTGATGCACTCCAGAGAGATGTAGCAGAAAAGGTGACGTATCTGGTGTGTCTCAAGGAAGCCATTAATGCGGCAATCGACAGACTTGACAGCCGTGAGGAACAGCTGGTTCTCCGTTACCGATACCTAGACAACTGCTCCTGGGAGGAGATATCAAGGATGCTGAATGTGTCGCTTCGCACGGTACACCGCATACACGGAGCGGCTCTGCAGAATTTTATCATCCCGGATTGAAAGTTGGCACGATTTGGCACAGTATGGCACACCCATCCTGTGATATCATTACAATAGCGAAGTAGAATACAGAAGAGCCTTCATGGGAGCAAACCTGTGAGGGCTTTCTTTATGCCCGGAGGAGGTGATCCGATGCCAAAGAAACCAAAGCGACCGTGTTCCTACCCCGGCTGTCCTAAGCTGACAGACGGCAGATTCTGTGAGGAGCATCAGAAACTGGAGAACCAGCGTTATGAAAAGTATGACCGGGATCCGGCAACCAAACGAAAATATGGACGTGCGTGGAAACGCATCCGTGACCGCTATATGAATGCACACCCGCTTTGTGAGCGGTGCCAACAGGAAGGCAGGCTCATCAAGGCGGAGCAAGTGCATCACATCAAGCCTCTGGCTGAAGGCGGCGACCATAGAGACGAGAACCTGATGTCGCTGTGTTCTTCGTGCCATGCGAAGGTCCATGCGGAGCGCGGTGACAGATGGCATGGAAAAAGCCATCCAGTGGAGGACAGCTTTTAAACCTGGTGTGCCAGAATCCAGCGTAACAAGTCTGCTGATTCAATTTCTCCGGCGGCAAGCTGAAGGATCACATCGGAAAGCTCTGTCTGTGAATGCCGCAGTTCGATGCCATTGAGAGCAAGAAACACAAGCATTGCGTGTGCACCGATCCGCTTGTTTCCGTCCACAAATGGATGATTTTTGACAAGTCCGAAGCAAAGCCGGGCTGCCTTTTGCTGGAGAGATGGATACATATCTTCTCCACCAAAAGACTGGAATGGAGCATTTAATGCAGAGTCAAGCATCCCCTCGTCACGCAGACCAGACGATCCGCCAGTCTCGGCAATAAGCTGGTCGTGGATAAGAAGGATCTGGTGCTTAGAAAGCCGAATCATTTGGCAAGCACCTCGTAAGCCTGACGGTTCTTCTCAATCAGGCGCTTTGAAATAGCCATAACATCCTCATCGGCAGCAACCTGCTCCTGTTCTGCTGCCGAAAACTCCATGACAAGGTAACGCGGCACGTTGTTCTTTAATATGACAACCGCCCCGCTCTCATCTACAAGGCGAGCAACCTTGGAGAAGTTCTGGTTTGCTTCAGTGATAGAGACAAGGTTATTTGTATTAATGTTCATAGGAAAACCTCCTTGGCTTTTGTTACTTTTATTATATCCGAAAATAGGATAAATTCAACCTACTCATTGTAAATTTTTTATGACCCAGGGGCGGTCAAAATCTCTACGGCTCTGTCCCGTGGGAACGGGCGCGGGGTCGCGCGTATGAAAAAAGCGTTTTCAAAAGGGTAATTAAGGGCAGCCGGCTGCGGCTGCTATATTTTTGCGGAAAAGGGGTGAGAAAATGCCGACAAAATCCAACAACACAGGCGGGCGCGGCGGTGCGAGACCCGGTGCGGGAAGAAAAAAGTCTGCGGTCAAGGAAAAAGCCGAGAATGGCAATCTGGGCGGACGCAGGCTGGAAGTGCTGGACATTCCCGAAGTCGAGGGTGTCGATATGCCAAAGCCCCATGAGTTTCTCTCTGCCGAGCAGCGTGACGGGAGTACGCTCCAGGCGGAAGAGATATACACGAAAACCTGGGAGTGGCTAAAGAAGGTGGGCTGCGCGGCAAAGGTGTCCCCCCAGCTTCTGGAGCGGTATGCCATGTGCAGCGCCCGGTGGATTCAGTGCGAGGAGATGACCAACCGCATGGGCTTCCTCTCTAAGCACCCGACCACCCAGAAGCCAATCCCGTCTCCGTTTATTAACATTGGCATCAACTATATGAACCAGGCGGTGCGGCTCTGGAACGAGATTTTCCAAATCGTGAAAGAAAACTGCAGCACCGATTACGGGGAGGTCTCTCCCCAGGACGATCTGATGGAGCGTCTGCTCCGCGCAAGGAAGGGGTGAAACCTGTGTTTGAAAAAGTAAATCCGTGCCACCCGGATAAGGTGGCGGACCGCATCACCGGCGCTCTGGTGGATGCGGCGTATAGGAAAGAGGAAAATCCCAGGATCGCTGTGGAAGTCCTCATCGGCCACGGCGTCTGCCACATCATTGCGGAGAGTTCGGTACACATCCCGCCGGATGAAGTGGACGCTGTCGTGAAGCGTATCGCTGGGGATCTCTATACAGATTATGTGGAAGTGCCGCAGGACGGGAACCTCGCCGGTAACCAGGCGGAAGGAATCCGCTGCGGCGACAACGGCGTTTTCAAAGGGGTGCCGGTCACGGAGGAGCAGAAAGCACTCTGTGAAATCGCGAAAAGTGTGTATCACACTTACCCTTCGGATGGGAAGTACATCATTGACGAGGCAAGGCTGATCCTTTGCCAGAGCAATGCGCCCACAGAGGAACTGCAAAAGCTGTATCCTACCGCCGAGGTCAATCCCCTGGGCGACTGGACAGGCGGCACGGATGTGGACTCCGGTGCGACCAATCGTAAGCTCGGCTCAGATATGGCCGATTCCGTGACGGGCGGCGGGCTTCATGGGAAAGACCTCTCCAAAGCGGATGTGTCTGTAAACATCTACACATGGCTGAAGGCGCAGGAAACCGGAAGAACGGTAGAACTGTGCTGTGCCATCGGGGACGATACAGTGGACGGTGTTCCCTATCGTGAGATCGTGGAAACCGCCCGGAAATACATCCAGGGGCTTGGCGGTTTTGAGAAATTTGCGGAATGGGGGCTGGTGCGATGAAGACTACAACGGAAATGCAGCTTGTGCCCATTGCCAAGCTGGTGCCCTATGTGAACAACGCCCGCACCCACTCCCCGGAGCAGATCACGAAACTCCGCTCATCCCTCCGGGAGTTCGGATTTATCAATCCCATCATCATCGACCGGGATTTCAATGTGATCGCCGGCCACGGCAGAATCCTGGCGGCAAAGGAGGAAGGCATCACAGAAGTTCCTTGTGTATTTGCCGACCATCTCACCGAGGCGCAGAAGAAAGCATATATTATTGCGGACAACCGCATGGCGATGGACGCCGGATGGGATGAGGAACTTCTGCGGGTGGAGATCGAGTCTCTGCAGGGCATGGACTTTGACCCGCTGCTTACCGGCTTTGATGAGAAGGAACTGACCGACCTGTTTGCGGATGATTCTGGCAGCGAAGCCAGGGATGATGATTTCAATCTGACCGCTGCATTGGAAAAAGCCTCCTTTGTGGAGCGGGGCGATGTCTGGACAGTGGGCCGGCACCGCCTTGTGTGCGGGGACGCCACCTCCGCTGAGGATGTGGCCCTGCTCATGGCTGGCAGGAAGGCCAACCTTATTGTGACGGATCCGCCCTATGGCGTCTCTTTCAAAAGTTCCAGTGGCCTGACCATTCAGAACGACTCCATGAAAGACGAGGAGTTTTATAACTTCCTCCTCTCTGCTTTTAAGTGCATGGCGGAGCATCTGGAGAAAGGCGGTGTGGCCTATGTGTTCCATGCGGATACCGAGGGGCTGAACTTCCGGAAAGCGTTCATTGACGCCGGGTTCCATCTGGCGGGCGTGTGTATCTGGGTAAAGAACTCCCTGGTGCTGGGACGCTCTGACTACCAGTGGCAGCATGAGCCGGTACTGTATGGATTCCTGCAGAACGGGAAGCACCCCTGGTACTCCGACCGCAAGCAGACCACCATTTGGAACTACGATAAACCGAAGCGCAACGCCAACCACCCGACTTCCAAGCCCTTGGATCTGCTGGGGTACCCTATCGGGAACTCCACCCAGGAGAACGCTGTGGTGATCGACACTTTTGGCGGCAGCGGCTCCACCATGATGGCCTGCGAGCAGATGAACCGAGTGTGCTGCATGATGGAACTGGATGAGAAATATGCTTCGGTCATCCTCCGCAGGGCCGTGGAGAACGGCATCCCGCCGGAGGATATTTTTGTGGAGAGAAACGGAGAAAAGATGATGTACTCCGACCTTGTAAAAGAGGTGGAGGTACCAGATGAATAAATTGACCCTCGGCAGCCTGTTTGATGGCTCCGGCGGATTCCCATTGGGCGGCCTGCTCTGTGGCATTACCCCGGTGTGGGCTTCAGAGATCGAGCCGTTCCCTATCCGGGTGACCACAAAACGGCTGCCGTTTATGAAGCATTACGGCGATGTCTCCCGGATGGACGGTGGGAAAATTGAGCCGGTGGATGTCATCACCTTCGGCTCGCCCTGCCAGGACATGAGCATTGCCGGGAAAAGAGCTGGGCTTGACGGCTCACGGAGTAACCTCTTTTATGAGGCAATGCGGATTGTAAAAGAAATGAGGTGTGCAACCGATGGAAAATATCCAAGGTACATCGTCTGGGAGAATGTCCCCGGCGCGTTCAGTTCCAACAAGGGCGCGGACTTCCAGTCCGTCCTCGAAAAAATCTGCTCGGTCAAAGGATACGAAATTCATACTCCTCGACCTGAGAGATGGGCAAACGCTGGGGAAATCGTGGCGGACGATTTCAGTCTCGCATGGCGGGTATTTGATGCGCAGTACTGGGGAGTCCCCCAGCGCAGAAAACGTATCTACCTTGTCGCAGATTTTGCAGGCGGGAGTGCCGGAAAAATACTATTTGAGTCCGAAGGCGTGTCTGGGTATACTCCGCAGGGCTTCCGTTCGTGGCAAGGAACTGCCGGAACTTTTGAGGAAGGCGCTGGAGCGTCAGGCTGCGTCTGCCTGAACGACCAGGGCGGCATCCGCATGGAGGTTTCCCATGAAGTCGCGGG
>OGRJ01000575.1_pt1 | contig 35199 bp, 33 predicted proteins | sample 1553411 | NCBI WGS metagenome assembly OGRJ01 (sample SAMEA2580084, study PRJEB22360) | human gut metagenome | biome: human gut; feature: human-associated habitat; material: faeces | place: Denmark | collected 2008/2010
CCCCGGAAGCCATGCAGCCAAAATCGGGCGGGCAAAAGTCGCTACAAAGGCGATCGGCAGCCAAAAATCCGGTGCAGAAACCGCCGCAAGACAGTTGACAGCCGGAAACCGGGCGGCAGAATCGAGCAGGCGGAAACCGCAGCAAAACGATTGACAGCCGGAAACCGCCACAAGGCGGCAGACCACCGGAAACCGGACGGGCAAAGTCGCCGCAAGACGATTGACAGCCGAAACCGATCTGCCGGAACCATTGACAACCGGAAATCCGGCCGCAGAGAACTGCCGGAAACCGCCGCAGCGCGGCCGCTCCGGCGGATCAGCCGAGATGGCCCTCGTCAGCGAATTCCTTTACCGACTTGATATAGTGTGCGATAGTCTCCTGCATCGAAACGAACGATTTACCTCCCGCGGCATTCTTGTGGCCGCCGCCGTTGAAGTACTTGCGGGCGAAGAGATTGACGTCGACATCTCCGCGCGAACGCAAGCTGACGCGGATGAACTTGCGGTGAGCCAGAAACATGGCCGACATCTTCATCTTCTTGACCGTCAGGGCGTAGTTCACGAAACCCTCGCTGTCCCCCTGCTGGAACTGGAAGCGGCGCATCTCGTTCTCCAGCAGCGACATGTAGGCCACCGTGCCGTCCTGAATAATCTCCATCTTGCGGTTGATGGCATAGCCGAACAGCCGGGCGCGGCCCTCGGTATAGGCGTTGTAGACGCTGTTGTGAATGTCGGGGATCGAGATGCCCTTCTCGACCAGCACGGCCACGGCGCGGAACAGCTCCGGGGTGAGGAACGAGAAGGCGAAATTGCCCGTGTCGGTCATCATGCCCACGTAGAGCGACTCGGCCATGCGGCGTGTGATAGCCCCGGCGCCGCACATCGCCTCGACGATGCTGTACACCAGAAAACACGTGCTCGACGAATCGGGATGCGAGAACATCAGGTCGAAGCCCTCGTCGGGCGAGAGGTGATGGTCGATCAGCACGCGGCGGGCCGTGGTGTTGGCCGCGATGGTGTCGCTGAGGATTTCGAGCCGCGAAACGGCGTTGAAATCGAGGCAGAAAATCATGTCGGCCTCCGCGATGGCGCGCCGTGCGCGCCCTTCGGTGTCGGTCTTGAAGATCACCACCTCGTCGATCCCGGGCATCCAGTCGAGGAAATAGGGATATTTATTGGGCACGACGCAGGTCACCGCATGTCCCATCGTACGCAGGACCTCGGCCCATGCGAGCGACGATCCGACGGCGTCGCCGTCGGGGTTGGTGTGGGAGACGACGACGATGCGCTGCCCGGGTCGGGCGAGCATCTCCCGCAGACGTTCGATATGTTCTTTCGATAACTTCATTCGGGTTGGTCCGCATTGGTGGACCCGACAAAGATAGAAAAAAACAGGCGATAAACCAACCGGCCTACCGGATATTCAGCAGCACGAGGTTGTCGAGCACGGTTCGCTGGGCCGTACGCTGGAGATATTCGGCCTGCTCGGCCGGAAGCTCCGCGGTAAAGGCCGTCTGGTAGGGACGCTGGAGGATCGTCGTGAAAATGACGTTGGCAGCCAGATAGCTGCCCGGAACCGCGGGATGGTAGCAGTCGGGCCGGTAGAGGATGCAGTCGGGACGCTCGCTGCGCACCGCGCGCCACGCCATGCCCACCGGAGCGCACCATGCGCCGTTGTCGTAGGCCATTTCGAGGTAGCTGGTCTTCAGCCGCTCCTGCATCCCCTCGTATCCGTTCGAAAGCGGGTATTCGGCCACGGGCTTGCGGTTGCCGTACTTGTGCCCCCAGGTCATGTAGAAGATCACCCGGGCGTCGGGCGACGCGGCATGCACCAGACTGTCGAGCGTCCGGGCCGCGGGATAGACCTCGCGGGCCACCTGTCCGGTCGGCATCGCGGGAGCCGTGCTCTGCTCCTGCAGGACGACGTAATCCCAGCCGCCGTCGGCAATGGCCTGCAACAGCTTCTTGTTTTTCAGGTGCCCCGAGAAGCGTTCGCCGCCCTTGAGAAAGCGCGTGCAGGAGAGTTTTACCTTTTGGGTCGAGGCGATCTTCTGCACCATGCCGGGCAAATCGTTGCAATAGGAGAAACTGTTGCCGACCCACAGCACCCGCAGGGAATCCTGCGGCGTTTGGGCCATGCCGCCCAGAGGCAGCAGAATCAGCAAAAGGCGGAAAGCGAGTTTCATCATATCTTCAAGGTTTTAGGTTGGCGGTGATCGGAGGCGTATTTGCGGCACCAGGTCGCAATGCCGCATTCGTCGCATTTGGGGGCACGGGCCACGCAGACGTAACGCCCGTGGAGGATCAGCCAGTGGTGAGCCACCGGCAACAGGTGCGAAGGGATGTTCTTTTCGAGCGTCAGCTCGGTCTGAAGGGGCGTTTTGGAGTTGGTCGTCAGGCCGATGCGGTTCGAGACGCGGAAGACGTGCGTATCGACCGGCATCACCTCCTTCTGCCACAACACCGCGCCCAGCACGTTGGCCGTCTTGCGGCCCACGCCCGGCAGGCGCTGCATCTGCTGCAGATTCCTGCTTTCAGGAGATGATTCAATACAGCCCGGTCCCCCTCCAACAGGAAGTACCCCAGGCTGCAAGGAATCTTCCGATTATAAAATTCCACTACCGTCCTCTTGCAATTGACCGGCGCAATGTGAACCGTGCCGCTGAGTTCTTCGGAAAACCCGGCTCGTATCAGTTTGTGCCGGATTACATACTCCGCCTTTTCCTCAAAACCCGCGTCCTCATATGTATAATACTGATCCCGGTTTCCTTCTCTGGTATGTTCCCTCACGCAGAGAGGGCTGAGCATTTTTATCATAACCCGGCTTTCTCTGGTTTCCGGTTCCATCACCTTCCTCACAGACTGGACAGTCAGATAGTTCCCGTGTTCCAGGGGAAACGGCTTTTTCTGTTGTTCCAAAAATGCGGAGAAGAATAAAAATCCGGTAAATTTCTCCGCGCAGGAAAAAAGCAATTTACCGCTGGCCTGTTTTAATAGGATGCGGTCTCTCTGAAAATCCGGACGGACAAAAAACACGGAAAAGGTAAAATCTTTCTCCTGCCCGGATCCATAATACTTGTCCATGAATTTCCCTTGATTCGCGTCTGTCAGACATTTTTTCAGAAAAGAGAGCATCGTCCGCCTGAAATCCAGAGGGAACTCCGGCTCCTTTAATGAAAATTCTATCGCTAACTTCAAAAGGTTCACCTCCTTGTTTGCTCCTCAAAATGATGGTTAACTTCATTATACACTCCGTACTCAATTTGTCAATACATCTCCATGTTGTAGAATTAAATATAAGCACTTTCAATCAATAACACAGCAACCTGACATGACATACCTGGATTTCAAACATTGACTTTCAAGAAAAAATAATATAATCCCATCTTTGACAGTTAATTAGATAAAAAAGCTTGTTATCCCTTGGAAATACTGGGTTGGCAAGCTTTTGTGTTTTGCATCGATATGTGCTATTTTTTCTTAATTGTGCTGTCTAACTGTTTGGTCGATCTGATAATGCTTCGCATCGTTGATTTTGATATGAATTCGAAGTCTGTCCTGAATCCAAATACACTATGCAGTTTATCCGTCAGTTTCGTCCTTTTGTATGAAGGGATGTAGCCGCTTTCTTTGCTCAGAAGTGTCATCTGCATACCCCTCAATGTCTCGAGGATCTGACTGCAGGTATACTCTTCGTCGAGCTTTTTCTCAAGCAGTCGGTATACCAGCAGGCTGATGTAACATGTGAGGAAGTGGGCTTTTATCCTATCATCGCGCTGTACATAGACGGGTCTTGCTTCGAACTCGGACTTCATGATACGGAAGTTCTCCTCGATCTCCCAGCGACGGCGGTTTATCTTTATGACCTCTGCCGGATCCTCTTCGAGGTTTGTTATGACAGCATAGAATCCATCATACATCTCTTCTTCCCTGATGCGTTTCGGATCTAGTTCATATATGGTTTTTTCGGCGATCTCGCCATCACCGGTTACAGAAGTCTTACGGATGAAACGGGCGGGGTCGTTAGGATTTTTACTGCGCCTCTTTTTACCGCTTTCGATCATTTTTTCAGCATGTTCTATCTGTCGTGTACGGACCTTTCGCTGATAGTTCCTGTATTTCGGAGAGTATGTGACGATCAGGGTCTCATCCATGTCTCCTGTTACTATGGGGAGTTCTTTGTAGTAGACACTGTCAAACACATTTTCGTCAGTTTCATCCAGTGTCCTTAGGTCGATCATTTTATCTGAACCGGGCAGTCTGAACTGTGTGGGTTTCAACGCTATCTCACGTTCTTCTTTTTTTAATTTCTTCAATGAATGTGTGATCACATATGAGCGATTGCCGAAGCTGTTTAAAAATCTGTTCTTAGCACTGCCAAGTCCCGCGTCGGAACAGAAGATGAACTCACTGCAGTCAAAATCGCGAATCACCTTGTTTTCAAGAGGCTTGAGGGTGAGCTGTTCGTTCTGGTTTCCAGGATAGATATCAAAAGCGAGAGGCAGACCGTCTGCATCCATGAAAAGTCCCATGGTCACGATCGGGTTGGGCCTGTGTTCTTTACTTTTGCCATATTTCCTGCCTCCGCTTTCCTCTTCGGTCTCGAAGTAGTAGTTGGTGCAATCGTAGTACAGGATCTTCGTGTTCCTGTCATGTAGGAAGTTTGAATCACGGTAGAGTTCCCCCTGTATATAGTCAGCTTCTTCAGCCATGATCGAAAGTGCACGGTAAATATTCTGTAAGGAGTATTTGGGTGGCTCCAAAAGAGACTGGCAGTATGAAAAACTGCTCATCTTGCTTGAAGGCGAAAGGATCCTGGCATAGATCAGGTCTGTGAGGATGGCATGCAGATCATATTTGAATTTATGGCGGTTGCGTATGTTTCTGCAGATGTTATCTATCCTGAGTTCGCTGCATAATTTCTGTAAACAGAGATATCCGGAATTGAAGTTGCGTTCTTCATCAAGAGGGATGCGTGCCGTAGGGGAGAATTCAACGGAGACCTTTTCTTTTTGCTCGTTGTAAGCGGCGGTATCCTTAGCAGCTTCTTCCTTAGCCCAGGCCATCATTTTGTCCTTGTCGCCATCGAATCGGGCGAGAAGGTCATTGAACTTGCCGAGTTTTCTGTAGATGCGGGAAGAAGTCTTTCCGTTTTCCTTGCGATATGACTGATAGATATATACATCCTTGTTGTTGGCACTGCCGGTAATATTTACATACATGGTGAAAACCTCCCTATTTAGTCAAGTGTTTTTTCCTTGAAAATCAAGGATTTTTTAAGTTTCTATCTCAGATGAATGAGCCTCGATCATGAGCATTTCTCTGTATCTGGTACGAAAATAGGCGGTTTAGGGTATACGAAATAAAACGTCTCTGTTTTTCGTTTTACATGGCCTTGTGTATACCCTTCCATCTATGGCAGCGCACCTCCCGTGTCTACCAGGATCTCCCTGCATTCCTGCAGATGTCCTCACTTCCTTCGTTCCGCCTGCCCATAACCAGGGTGTCAGCTTAGCTCCTTCTCAGGGTCCTGCCCTATGGTGATTATACCTGCCGACTACTGGCTCATTCTTTGTAAACATAACATTTACTGACCGACTTCCCGTGACAGCACTGTCGCCAGTGGACGTTTTCCTCTCACGTTCTGTCTGCTTTTCACAGTTCCAGCCTTCCTTTTTCCTCCGTGGCTGAAGCCAACTGTCAGTCTGTTTAGCATACCGACAATTCGCTTCAACCACAGCAGGTTCTTTCTGAATGTCTGGATTTCTTATGCTGCCTTGATGTTCCTTCCAGGCCTTCGGATATCCTGTAACATCTTTTCCCCATTGTAATCTACTCCCTTTTTCAGGATCGTATAGAATACCCGGAGAACTTTGCATGCTACTGCAATTACCGACTGCATCTTTTTCAGAGGATTCCGGTCTCTTGTCTGATAATACTGATGGATCTCCCTGAATTCTGCATTCTTTCCAATCACCGAAATCGCTGCTTCATACAGCACATACCTCAGCCGCTTTCTTCCCCGGTAGCTGATATGGCTTTCTCCCGCATGTTTTCCGGAATCGTTCTTCACAATTGCGTATCCTGCAAGCTTCTGCACCTGTTTTGGGTTATCAAACCTGCTCAGATCTCCAACTTCTGCAAGAAAGCCGCATACTGTTTTTAATCCGATCCCATGAATCGCCAGGAGTTTCTCCACATATGGAACCTCTTTGATCTTCTCTTCCATTCTTCCCATCAACTCTGCCATACGCCCCTTGTATTTCTCATAGTCTTCCAACAGGCTTTCGATCTCCAGCGCTGCTGCTTCCGGGGCTTCCTGGCTCCCTATGCTGTGCTCAGCTGCCGATAGCAGGGTCTTTGCCCTCTTCATCCCGGCGCCTCTCAGCTTTGCATTCCGCCAGATCTGATTGATCCCTTCCGCTCCCAGTTCTCTGATTTTTGCCGGAAGCGGTGCCTCCTTAAGTACCATCAGCCCGCTTACTGCATCCATTTTCCCATAAACGTCTTTATATTCAGGAAAGTAAATGCTGATCCACCGTGCGATCCGGTTTCGGATGCGTGTGATTTCTTCCTGGGTTTGAAACCGCAGGTTTGACAGGCTCCGGATCTCCGCATAAATCCCTGTGGGGATATACGGGTAAGAGAATCGTCCTTCATTTACCAGGGCGGCAATCGTTTTCGGATCTTTCCGGTCATTCTTGTTTGGATTGTTGTCATCCATCTCCTTCGATTTCTTTACATGATGTGGATTTACATGAACCGGTCTCATTCCACTGTCCTGCAGGAACTTTCCAAGGTTGAACCAGTAATGTCCTGTCGGCTCCATCCCCGGAATCACAGCAGTCTTCCCATGTTTTTCTTTTAAATCCTCAACCCATGCTTTGAATGTCAGGAATCCGACTTCATCATTGCTGAATGCCAGCGGAGTTTTTGAATACTCATAATTACGCCAGTCGAATGCTCTTGCATAATGAGTCTCGCTTCCGACATCAATCCCAAGAACTAAAGTTTTTTCCGTAATAGATGCAATTTTTGCGTTTTGTGTGTTATACTTCATTTCAGATACCTCACTGTTTTTTAAGATTTTACTAACCGCTCAAAGTCAGCAAATCTTATTTTACTCTGAGGTATCTTTTTTTCTCAACCACCTTTCATGAAATTCCCTATATTTGAATTATACAGGAAGCTCCTTCGTATATTTTTAACTTATATAGTATACACGAAAACCGCTCTGCTTTCAACCGCAAAAGTTTTCACCGATAGCAGACAAGAACGCGAATTCATATTCTTTCCATTCGGTATTTACTCCGCCTTATCAAACACCACCGGCTCCATCTTCTTCCGATCCTGCTCAGAAAGGTTTCTTTCCATATTTTTATAAGCAGTCGCCATCATCAGCTTAATCCGGTTGAGCTGGTTAACATCGCTGGCTCCCGGGTCATAATCAATGGCCGCGATATTCGCCAGCGGATTGCGCTTTCTCATAGCCTTCATCACGCCTTTTCCGGTTACATGGTTCGGCAGGCAGGCAAATGGCTGTGTGCAAACAATATTTGGGGCACCCTGTTTGATAAGTTCAACCATTTCACCAGTTAAGAACCATCCCTCACCGGTCTGGTTACCGAGGGATACGATTGGTTTTGCGTACTCGGCAAGTTCCTCAATGTGAGGTGGTGCAGTGAAACGATCGCTTCTTTCTAATTCTTTTCGCAGGAAGCCTCGGTAAGCTTCCAGTGCAGAGATTGCCATATTACATAACTTAGCAGCTTTTGTAGATTTTCCGAGATATTCTGCTTTAAAATTACTATTGTAGAAGGAGTAGAACATAAAGTCTAATAAATCTGGCATTACTGCCTCTGCCCCCTCTTCTTCTAAAAGTTCTACCAGATGGTTGTTTGCGTCTGGAAGGAATTTTACGAGGATTTCTCCAACGATACCAACACGAGGTTTCTTCTCATCTGTGATTGGTAATCTGTCAAAGTCGCGGATAATGCCGCGGATATTTTTCTTAAATTCTCCATATCGTGCTTTCTCAAGAGATTTAATACAACGCTTTTTCCATACTTCATGTAAATGATTTGCAGAACCTTTTACTTTTTCGTATGGGCGGACGCGGTAGAGAACACGCATAAATAAATCTCCGTAAATAACTCCCTGAAGAGCACGAACTAAAAGTGCCGGAGTGAATTTAAAACCTTCATTCTTCTCAATTCCCTGTACGCTTAAACTGATAACTGGAATCTGACCGTAACCGTTCTTAGCTAATGCACGGCGGATGAATCCGATATAGTTTGTCGCACGACAGCCACCACCAGTCTGGGAGATGATAACGGCTGTTTTGTTCAGATCGTATTTGCCGGAAGTTAAGGCAGTCATAATCTGTCCAACAACGATAAGAGATGGATAGCAGGCATCGTTATTTACATATTTTAATCCAGTATCTACTGCCTGTTTCCCCATTTCCGGCAAAATCTCTACGTTATAGCCACAGTGACGGAAGGCAGGGGTGAGCAGGTCGAAATGAATTGGGGACATCTGAGGAATCAGAATGGTGTAGTCCTTTTTCATTTCTTTTGTAAATTCTACTTTTTCGATATTTGCCGGAACCGGATGTGGCTCAATGTGCTTACGGTTTCTGATCTTTACGGCAGCAATCAGAGAACGGATACGGATTCTGGCAGCACCTAAGTTATTTACCTCATCAATCTTAAGGACGGTATAAATACGTCCGGAATTCGTCATAATATCATTTACCTGGTCGGTAGTTACCGCATCAAGACCACAGCCAAAGGAGTTAAGCTGAATGACTTCTAACTGCTTGTTCTTCTTTGCGTAGTTTGCGGCAGCGTACAGACGGGAATGATACATCCACTGGTCAGAAACGATTAATGGACGCTCAACATGACCTAAGTGACAGATGGAATCTTCACTTAATACGGCGATGCCAAAAGAGTTAATCAGTTCAGGAATACCGTGGTTAATCTCTGGGTCGATATGGTAAGGGCGACCACAAAGAACAATACCCATCTTTCCAGTTTCTGCGAGATAAGCAAGTGTTTCTTCGCCCTTTGCCTGTACATCTTTTCTTACCTGTGCAGCTTCTTTATAAGCTTCATCTACGGCATGGTCAATCTCTTCTTTTGTCACATCGAAATGTTTAGATAACTCGTCATAAAGACGTACCTTCAAGGCATCTGCATTATCGAGTGCTAAGAATGGGTTCATAAAAAGGACATTCGGATCACGGAGCTCTTCCATGTTGTTTTTAATATTTTCTGCATAAGATGTTACGATCGGGCAGTTGTAATGGTTGTTGGCACCTTCCATCTGGTCTTCCTCATAAGGAACACAAGGATAGAAAATGGTGTTGATACCCTTCTTTAAAAGCCACATTACATGTCCGTGTGCAATCTTTGCAGGATAACATTCGGATTCACTTGGAATGGACTCAATACCAAGTTCGTAAATCTTTCGGGAAGACTTTGGAGAAAGCAATACCCGGAAAGAAAGGTTTGTAAAGAATGTATACCAGAATGGATAGTTCTCATACATATTCAGTACTCGTGGAATACCGATAGCACCACGTTTTGCCTCGTCTGGTTTTAATGCTTTATATCCAAAAATTCGTTTATATTTATATTCGTAAAGGTTTGGTACATGCTCATGATTCTTTTCAAGGCCAAGACCACGTTCACAACGGTTACCAGAAATAAACTGACGGTCATTGTTAAACTTATTAATGGTAAGGATACAGTGGTTGTTACATCCCTGACAGCGGCTCATGGAAGTGCTGTATTCCAAGTTGATAATCTCGTCGATGGAGAGCATCTGTGTATCTCCAGTTTCTTCCTCACGCTCTCTTGCAATTAAGGCTGCACCGAAAGCACCCATGATACCGGCAATATCTGGACGAACGGCGTGACAGCCGGAAATACGTTCAAAGCTTCGAAGTACCGCATCATTATAGAATGTACCACCCTGAACAACGATTTTTTTACCAAGCTGTTTGGGGTCGGTTAACTTAATAACTTTTAATAAGGCATTACGGATAACGGAATAAGCAAGGCCAGCAGAAATATCACCAACGCTGGCGCCTTCTTTTTGTGCCTGTTTTACCTTGGAGTTCATAAATACAGTGCAGCGGGAACCTAAGTCGATTGGAGATGGGGCAAACAGCGCAACCTTTGCAAAATCAGCTACAGAATAGTTCAGAGATTTTGCGAAAGTTTCGATGAAAGAACCACATCCAGAAGAACAGGCCTCATTTAAAAGTACGTTATCTACAGCGTGGTTACGAATCTTGATACATTTCATATCTTGTCCGCCGATATCTAAAATACAGTCTACATCTGGCTCGAAGAAAGCGGCAGCATAGTAATGTGCCATTGTCTCTACTTCGCCGTGGTCAAGCTGCAGTGCAGCCTTAATTAATGCTTCACCGTAACCAGTAGAACAGGAACCGGAAATCTTCGCAGCAGGAGGAAGTAACTCCTTTAACTCTTTCATAGCACGAATTGTTGTATTTAACGGACTTCCGTTATTATTATCGTAGAAACGGTATAAGAGGGAACCATCTTCTCCAACTAAAGCAAGCTTTGTTGTCGTAGATCCGGCATCAATACCGAGATAGCATTTGCCACTGTAGGTAGCTAAGTCTGCCTTTTTCACCTTGAATTGGTTGTGCTCTTCGATAAATTCATCATATTCTTTTTCGTCTTTAAAAAGAGGCTCCATACGTTCTACTTCTACAGCAAGCTGAATGTCGGATTCAAACTCTTTTAAGAGATCATCTAATGTGAAGGAACATTCTTCTTTTGCGTTTAATGCGGCACCTTTTGCTGCAAAAAGATGAGAGTATGGAGGGTCGATAATATGTTCTTCGTCCAGATTTAAAGTACGGATAAATGCATTCTTTAATTCTGGCATAAAGTGAAGAGGACCACCAAGGAAAGCGACATATCCCTTGATTGGTTTACCACAGGCAAGACCACTGATTGTCTGGTTTACTACAGCCTGGAAGATAGAAGCAGCAAGATTTTCTTTTGTTGCCCCCTCATTGATTAATGGCTGAATATCAGACTTTGCGAAAACACCGCAACGAGCGGCGATTGGATAGAGGGTATCGTAATCACGGGCATATTCATTAAGACCGGTTGCATCTGTCTGTAAAAGACTTGCCATCTGGTCGATGAAAGAACCAGTACCACCGGCACATACACCGTTCATACGCTGCTCAATTCCGTTATTAAAATAAATAATCTTGGCGTCTTCACCGCCAAGTTCGATTGCTACGTCTGTTTTTGGTTCATAATCCTGTAAGGCATTCGCCACACAAACTACTTCCTGACAGAATGGAATATGTAAGTATTCTGAGATTGCCATCCCACCGGAACCAGTTACGGTTGGATGGATTGTGAGATTGCCCAGCTTTTCTCTCGCCTCAGATAATAAGGTCTGTAAAGTTCCTTTAATATTTGCAAAATGTCGTTTGTAATCGGAAAAAAGGATATCATGGCTCTCATTGATAACTGTTACCTTAACGGTAGTAGAACCAATATCAATACCTAATGCGTGTTTCATGATTAATTAATCATCTCCTTTAGTAAAATGTGTATTCATGTTGTGTATTAAAATAAGGTAATCTAATGTTCAGAATACATTTATAACACCGTCCGCGATACACTTCGCTTGCCGATGCCACCGTATCGTCTTGTTCAGTCACTTTGTTGATGAAAAAGCATTCTGCGTTATTTGACAGAAAGGCAATGAGACAGACACTATGGCTCTGAATCACTATATATAGATAAATTTCTCAATATCCAAACCATTATAAACGAGTTGAACGTAAAATACAACAAATTTCGAAAAAAAGATATAATGAATGGAAAATGTTTACAAAAAACAAAAGGAGAGGGGAGTATTTGTATGAGGAGTTTTTTACGATAAAGTACCTTTTTCTCTGACTGTCATATTTTATAATTGAGGAAGAAAAAGGAAGAGCATCTATGAGTGAAAAAGTTTATGTAAACATATGTGACACCAAAAAATGCCCCGGCCCGGTGTATGCAGTAAAGACAGGAGATACGCTGTATAGCATTGCACAAAGGCATCATTGCCGGGTAAGAACACTTCTTGATTTAAACCCTTTTGTAGATATATATAATTTGCAGCCGGGTGAGGAAATCTGTGTACCAGACTGCAGGGGACAGGGGAAAGTAGATTTCCGGCCTTATGTAGTAAAAGAAGGGGATACATTAAAAATTATCCTGAAAAATGTTTCAATGACCTTTGAAGAATTAGCAAAGGTAAACCGTATTTTGTATAATCTTACTGTACCAGCGGGAACGATTCTGCTCGTTCCTGCAAAAAAAGAATAAATGAAAAAGAAAAGCAGTTAAAAAATAGTAAAAAAATCACAGAAATGCGTTTGACAAAGTATTAGATATTTCTTATAATAAATTTAAACGGTTTCAGTTATGTAAGAGTCCGCGAAACGGACTCTTTCTTTCGTTTTGCCAAGATAGAGAAGATGCAGACTGAGATACGATAAACTGTTGAAAGAGGGAAGTCTCATGATAAGAATTTTTAAAACGACCGATTCAGGGATTCGCAAAGTTGCAGTGGCAGAGGAAGGATGCTGGATAGCCCTTACCAATCCTACGGCAGAAGAACTAAGTACCACAGCAGACCAGTTTAACATTGATGTTGACGATTTAAAAAGCCCCTTGGATGAGGAGGAACGTTCCCGTATACAGGTGGAGGAAAATTACACATTAATTATCCTGGATATTCCAACAATCGAAGAGCGTAAGGGAAGAGAATACTTCTATACGATACCGTTTGGAATTATCTTTACTGATAAGTATATATTTACCGTCTGTCTTGTAGACTCACCGGTACTGACCGTATTTATGGATGGAAGAGTGAGGGATTTTTATACGTATAAGAGAACTCGTTTCATCTACCAGATGTTATACCGCAATGCGACGATGTTTCTGCAGTATCTGAAGATTATTGACAAGAAGAGTGATGAAGTGGAGAAGAAGCTTCACATTTCTCAGAGAAATCAGGAATTGATTGAAATGCTTGATTTAGAGAAGAGTCTTGTATATTTTACAACTTCTCTGCGAGGCAACGAGGTTGTTCTTGAGAAACTGATGCGTAATACATCCATTCCACGTTATGAAGATGACGAGGAGTTACTTGAAGATGTTATCATCGAGAATAAGCAGGCGATTGAGATGGCGAAGATTTATAGTGATATTTTAAGTGGAACAATGGATGCCTTTGCTTCTGTTATATCGAATAACTTAAATATTGCGATGAAGTTTTTGTCAGTTATTACCATTGTGCTTACTGTACCAACGATTGTTACAAGTGCGCTTGGTATGAACGTAGCAGGAATTCCATTTGCGAATAATCCATATGGATTTTGGATTGTTGTAGGAATCTCTTTATTACTGACTCTGATTGCCGGAGCAATCATTGCCAAGAATAAACATTTTAAATAATTGAATATGTATGAGACAGCCGGGATTTCCGGCTGTTCATTTATAAACAAAAATATTTTATTAAGAATGTACGCTTGGGATTTTTACTGCACTTGTTTTTGCAGAAGGTTTCTTGTCAGTACATTGAAAGTTAAAGGAGGAGTGCCATGAATTGGCTAGATAAGCTGGAACGTAAATTTGGAAGATATGCGATACGAAATCTGCCGCTGTATATCGTTATGCTGTATGCGATAGGAGCGGTACTTAATATTTTGACAAAGGGTTCTTATTACTATTATGTCGCATTAAATCCGTATATGATACTTCATGGACAGATTTGGAGACTGCTTGGTTTCCTTATTGTGCCACCGAATGCAAGTCTCATTTTTATTATTTTTGTACTGATGTTTTACTATTCGATTGGAGAATCTTTAGTACAGGTATGGGGAGCATTTCGCTTTAATATGTATATCCTTATAGGAGTTCTTGCGACAATTGTGGCATCATTTATTGTATATTTTATTTATCCATCAACAATGATTTTCATGGATACTTTTTATTTGAACTTATCCATGTTTTTAGCCTACGCCACGATATTCCCGGAGATGCGGGTATATCTTTATGGTATTCTTCCGCTGAAAGTAAAGTGGATGGCGTGGTTTGATGTGGCGCTTTTAGTTTGGCAGTTTGTCGTTGGAGGACTTGGAGCAAGAATTGCTATTGTAGTAAGTTTACTGAACTTTCTGCTGTTTTACTTCTCATCAAGGAATTATAAAAAGGTTTCTCCAAAAGAGATTCACAGAAAGAGAGCATACCGGAAGGCATCATCTGTGGCTTCAAATAAACCATATCGTCATAAGTGTGCAGTCTGTGGTAAGACAGAATTAGATGACCCAAATTTAGAATTCCGTTACTGCTCAAAGTGTAATGGAAATTATGAATATTGCAATGAACATTTATTTACACATACGCATGTAAAATAAAGCAATATTAAAAGAGTTATATTCTTTCAAATAAATCTGAAAAATTAATGGATAGAATAAAGATATAATATAAGTTGCAAATAAATCATGACAGGAGGCGGTCTTTTGTTGACAATATCAGAACATATAATGATTGGGGAGACGATTTCCCACGATGCGAAGGCTATATTGCGGGGAGTCCGCCATCCTTTTATATGGAAGAAAGGACTTTGGTATGGTATTACGACTTCCTGTGGGAAAGATGTGATCATGTATATTCTTTCTTCACGAGAGATGAGACAGAAGTTTTATCAGAACAATGATTTAAAGCTGTTGGGACTTGCAGGTTCTATGAAAGAGGCTTATGAAATCGTGTTAAAACTTGTGCAGATGGGATATAATAGTGATTGTATCTATGAGATGAATGATTATCTGGAGAAGTTTTAAAACAGGAGGAGAAATGTGCTGTATGTATTATTATTACTATTAAAAATACTTGGAATACTGCTCCTGTTATTTATCGGACTTGTTTTGCTTGTTCTGCTAACTCCGATTCAGTATTCTTTTGAACTCGAAAAGGAGGAACAGAGGGAACCAAAGTTTATGGTAAGAGTTACCTGGCTGTTCTGGCTTTTTTATTTTAAGACCAGTTACATAGAGAAGGTCTTTGATTACCGGATACGTATACTGGGGTATCAGATTGCCGGGAATCAGCCGGAATTTCTTGAAAAACAGAAAGAACGGCAAAAAAAGAAGTCTCAAAAGGAAAAAGCAAAAGAAGAACGTAAAACAGCAGAGACACCGGCAGAGGGAAAAAGTCGAAGCATAGATTCTGTTTCTAAACAGAAAGCGGAAAAGGCAGTCCCTAAAGAGAAATCCTCAGATGTGTCAGAAGGCAGAGAAAAAACAAAAGAGAAAGACTCTGGAGATGATAAAAATAGTAAAGATAAGAAAAAGAATAAAGAAAGAAAGCAAAAAGATGGAAAGAAACCAAAGAAAGAGTCTTCTTTAAAGAAAATAAAAAGCAAAATAAAAAGCTTAAAAGAAACAAAGGTTAATTTAGATAAAATGCCGTGGCGGGAATGGTTAGAGCTGGGAAAGGACGTTCTTATTCGCTTTCTAAAGCATGCTCTTCCGGGAAAGCTAGAAGGAAACATTGCATTTGGAACTGGTAATCCGGAATATACAGGATATATTACAGGTATTGCGGCTGTTTTTTATCCGAAGTATGGAGAACATTTTTCTTTATATCCGGATTTTGAAAGAAAGATGTTCGAGGCCAAGTGCAGGGGAAGAGGAAGAATCCGGCTGGGATATATGCTTGTTCTGGCTGTTTCTATATTAAAAGAGAAAAGTGTAAGAACAATGATTAAAAACATCATTTTAGGTTAAACAGGAGGGCGTACAATGGATAAACAAAACTTTGATACAACAGTGAATTCTTTATTTAGTGGAATGGACCACGTATTATCTTCAAAGACAGTTGTTGGAGAACCACAGGTTATTGGAGATACGATTATTCTGCCACTTGTTGACATTTCCTTTGGAATGGGAGCAGGTGCCTTTAATAAAGAAAAGGGAAGCAGTGCAGGCGGTGGAATCGGAGGTAAAATGTCCCCAAGTGCTATTTTAGTTATTCATAACGGACAGACAAAGCTTGTCAATATCAGAGATCAGGATGCCGTTACCAAAGTACTTGATATGGTTCCAGATGCCGTAAATAAAGTTGTTTCTATTATTAAGGGAGAGGACGCAGAGGACAAAGTTGACCCGGAAGTAGAATCTGCGGTGAATAAAGCAGCACAGGCAGAGGCTTCTGTTGTAGATGTAGATGGCGCAGGAATTTAAAAGGTATTCGGTATTCAGTTAACGTGAGATTACCACGTTACTTTCGTGCAGGAAAAATCTTCCACGAAGTGTAATGCATATCGTATAGAAAGCGGTTTTTAAACACACTTTGGGTTGCCTTAGATCAATCAAATAAAAAAAGTGAAGATTTTTAAAAGTTTTCCTTGCAATTTGTTTTGATTTCTGATAGTATAGACTCGTTGTAAGTCTGTCAGACTTAAGTATATTCGCGAGGAGGTGCTATCATGGCAAGATGCGCTATTTGTGACAAAGGTGCTCATTTCGGTATCAAAGTGAGTCATTCACATAGAAGATCAAACAAAATGTGGAAATCCAACATTAAGTCTGTAAGAGTGAAAGTGAACGGAGCTTCTAAGAAAATGTATGTTTGTACTTCTTGTTTAAGATCAGGTAAAGTAGAACGTGCGTAGTTTTACTGTCACTGAGGATAAGAGAAGACTCTAATCTTTGTCCTTACAGGAATGTATGCAGATATGAGTTAAGAGGGAATCAGTGATTCCCTCTTTTTTCTTTTCTGTTAAAATCGGTCACAAAACAGCAGATATCCAAGCAGGATGCTGATGACCAGAATAATGAACTTTACTGCAAAGCCGGTGAGAAAGCAGCTCAGGAACAGACCAAAGGAAAAGCAAAAAAGAGCGAATCCGCATAATTTTTTCATAAAATCTCCCCAATATGTTCCTTATAATAGTATATGGGAAGATACTTCTTTTGTTTCAGGAGAAAGCACTTAAATGGAAGAATTTTATGTTTGTGGTTCCAATTTCACCGAAAAGAGGTTATACTATAGAAAACGATAATAAAACGGAGGGATAGTATATGAAGGGACAAATGCACACCGATTTAGGTCAGGTTATTATAGATGAAGAGGTTATTGCAACTTATGCCGGAATTAACGCGATTGAGTGTTTTGGTATCGTTGGAATGGCATCTGTGAATATGAAAGATGGTTTTGCCCAGCTTTTAAAGAGAGATAATGTAAGCAAGGGCGTTCATATCAAGATAAATGATAACAAGATTTATATAGATTTTCATATTATTGTAGTATATGGTGTCTCCATAGCTACAGTTACAGAGAATTTAATTCAGAATGTAAAGTACCGCGTGGAGAAGTTTACCGGTATGAGTGTAGAGAAAATTAATATTTATGTAGAGGGAGTCCGTATCGTAGATTAGAACGTGTTTGAAAAATGCTTTCTGCAAATTGGGGCGTGCAGGTTGCTGGAATGATTTTTCAAACACGCTCTAAGATAACGCTTTAGAAGGGATTCCTTTTTATAGAATAAAAGAACAAGATAACTACTATGAATTATAGATAAAACAGGTAAATAAGGAGGAAATGTTGTGAACAGTCACACCATAGACGCAAAAACTTTTCAGAAATTGTTTTTAGCCGGTGCAAACCGTATTAATTCCAGAAAAGATTATATCAACGAACTGAATGTATTTCCGGTTCCCGATGGAGATACCGGAACAAATATGTCCCTGACAATTTTAGCAGCAGCTAAGGAAGTTGGAGCAGTTGCTGAACCTACAATGGCTACAATATGTAAAGCTATCAGCAATGGTTCTCTTCGTGGAGCCCGTGGTAACTCTGGTGTAATCCTTTCCCAGTTATTCCGAGGATTCACAAAGGCAGTTTCTAAAGCGGATTCTCTTGGTAAGGATGAGATTACAGCCGGATTTACAAGAGCAGTAGAGACAGCGTATAAGGCAGTTATGAAGCCAAAAGAAGGAACTATCCTTACGGTTGCAAAAGGAATGGCAGATAAGGCAGAAGAGTTAGTCGATGAGGATATGGATGTTATCGCATTCTGCGAGGCAATCGTTGCCTACGGCTACGAAGTCCTTTCTAAGACACCAGATATGCTTCCGGTATTAAAAGAGGCAGGTGTAGTAGATTCTGGCGGACAGGGTCTTATGGAAGTGTTACAGGGAATCGTTGATGCTCTTACCGGCAAGGTAACAGACATTGAAGTTCCGGCAGAGGCAGCGTCTATGTCATCTGCAGTAATCAGTGCACCAAAAGCAGATATTTCTACAGCAGATATCAAGTTTGGCTACTGTACAGAATTTATTATTTTGTTAGATAAGCCGCTCACAAAAGAAGATGAGAAGGGATTAAAGAAGTTCTTCCTTTCTATAGGTGATTCTTTAGTATTAGTTGCGGATGAAGAGATTTGTAAAGTACATGTACACACAAATCATCCAGGAGAAGCCTTTGAAAAGGCCTTAACATTTGGTGCGCTTTCTAATATGAAGATTGACAATATGCGCTTAGAGCATCAGGAGAAGCTCATCAAAGATGCAGAGAATGAGGCAGCCCGTCAGAGACAGCAGGAAGCAGAAGAAGAGAAACTTGCCGCTAAAGAAGCAGCTGCAGAAAAACCAGCCAAAGAAGTTGGATTTATTGCAGTATCTGTTGGTGAGGGACTTACCGATATTTTCGAAGGTCTTGGTGTAGATTACCTTATTGAAGGCGGCCAGACGATGAATCCTAGCACAGAGGATATGCTTAACGCAATCGAGCAGGTCAATGCAAAGAATATCTTTATCCTGCCAAATAACAAGAATATTATTCTTGCAGCAGAGCAGGCCAGAGATTTAACAGAAGATAAGAAGATTATCGTTCTTCCAACAAAGACAATTCCACAGGGAATATCCGCAATGATTGGATATATGCCAGAAGCAGGTGTGGATGAGAACGAAGAGAATATGAAAGAGGCTTATCAGGATATTGCAAGCGGTCAGGTTACTTACGCGGTACGAGACACAGTAATTGATGGAAAGGAAATTCATAATGGAGACATCATGGGAATCAATGATGATGGAATCGCTGCAGTAGGAAAGAATCTTACTGAGACAACATTAGAATTACTTTCTACAATGGCAGATGAAGATTCGGAACTTATTTGCCTTTACTATGGAGCCGATGTAACCAAAGATGATGCAGATACACTTTCCGATGCAATTGAGGATAAGTTCCCAGAATGCGAAGTAGAGGTCAACTTTGGCGGACAGCCAATCTATTACTATATGATTTCTGTCGAGTAAGATAAATGAAATAATGATATAATGAAAAAAGAGGGAATAAATCACTCCTTTGTGGCAGCAATTCCGTGTATTGACATGGAATCGCTGCTATTTTCATATAAGAGTGTTTTGATTAAGATAAAATAATATTACCACATGATGCATGTGGAGGAAGGAGAATCTCAGTTGGGAATACCAGTAAGGGAAATTAAAGGAATTGGAGAAAAGACGGAAAAGTTACTTGCAAAGCTTGACATAGAGACCGTGGATCAGTTGGTGCATCACTATCCTCGTTGCTACACGACTTATCCAGAGCCAATTTCCATATCAGAGATAAAGACAGGACAAAGATGTTCGATTGAGGCAGAAATCGCTTCCCCGATTCATCTAAAGACTGTTCGGAAGTTAAAACTTTGTACCGGGCTTATCGCAGATGTCAGCGGACAGCTTTTTGTGCGCTGGTTTAATATGCCATATCTTCGAAATACATTAAAACAGGGAGAACGGTGGATTTTTACAGGAACCCCGATTTATAAAGATGGACGTCTTATGTTAGAACAGCCGGAGTATTGTAAGAGGGAAAAATATTTGCAGTTAATGGAAACATTTCAGCCGATTTACCCTCTCACAACAGGATTGTCGAATAAGACAGTACAAAAAGCACAGGCAGCTGCATTTGAAATGTACAGAGAAGAAGAGTATCTTCCGGAAACCGTTCGAAATTATTATGATTTAGAACCAGTGAATACAGCACTTAGAGAAGTACATTTTCCTACAGGGACCGAACATTTGATGGAGGCGAAAAAGCGAATCATTTTTGATGAATTTTTCCGTTTTTTCAGTGCGTTAGAACTTGTCAAAGACAGGGAGGAACAAGCACTCAATCACTATATTATTCCAATGGAAGAACCCGTAAAGAGGTTTGTAGAAAATTTACCGTATCCTCTTACAGGGGCACAAAAAAAGGTGTTAAATGAAATTCGCCAGGACTTTTCCGATACAATGGCAATGAACCGCCTTTTACAGGGAGACGTTGGTTCGGGAAAGACGATTGTAGCAATGACAGCGATGTATGCTGCTGTTCTTGCCGGTTACCAAGCGGCGTTGATGGCTCCGACAGAGGTACTTGCAGAACAGCATTACCAGAACTTTGTGAAACTCCTTTCCCCACTTGGGATTACCGTTGCCCTGCTTACCGGTTCCACAAAAGCAAAGGAAAAAAGAGAGATAAAGGCAGCCTGTGCCTCTGGTGAGATTCAGATTTTAATTGGAACGCATACAGTGATACAGGACGATGTAGCTTTTGACAATCTTGCATTTATTGTTACCGATGAGCAGCATCGTTTTGGAGTAAAACAAAGAGATGCCTTTATGAAAAAAGGGAAAGATCCCCATGTTCTTGTAATGAGTGCGACGCCGATTCCACGTACACTGGGAATTATTTTGTACAGAGATTTAGATGTTAGCATTATGAATGAAATGCCGGCTTCCAGACTGCCGATTAAAAATTCTGTTGTGGGAACTTCCTATCGTCCGGCTGCATGGGAATTTATAAGAAAGCAGGTAGCACTTGGACATCAGGCATATGTGATCTGTCCGATGATTGAGGAAAATGAAAAAATGGATTTGGAAAATGTGGAAGAGTATGCAAGAATGCTTTCGCAGGCATTACCGCCTTCTATTACCGTTGAAGCTTTAAATGGACATATGCGCCCGGCAGAAAAGAATGATATTATGGAACGCTTTTCGAAGAATGAAATTCAGATTTTAGTTTCTACTACCGTTGTAGAAGTCGGTATTGATGTTCCAAATGCAACCGTTATGCTCATAGAGAATGCGGAACGGTTTGGCCTTGCTCAGCTCCATCAGCTCCGCGGACGTGTTGGAAGAGGAAAAGCACAGTCATACTGTGTCTTTATTTCTGGTTCAGAAAAAGAAGAAGCGATGGAACGTCTTTCCATTATCGGACATTCTAATGATGGATTTGAGATTGCCAATGAAGATTTAAAACTTCGTGGTCCGGGAGAGTTTTTTGGTGTAAAACAAAGTGGAACGATGAATTTTGCACTTGGCGATATTTACTCGAATGCAGATATTTTAAAAATGGCTTCTGAGGCAGTGGATTACTTAAAGAAAGAAGGATATAATTTCCAGAAATTGCATCAGTATTCTCTGGAGAAGAATTTGAATTTTGCAAAAAATATTTAAAAACCGAATGGAAATTGCTATAGTAAGAGAAAACAATAAGAGAAATTTTATGAACGATAGAAGGAGATTACTATATGAAGAGAAATCCGTATTTAAATTACACTCGCCTTCCTATGGAAAACGCATATAATGTACGGGAATTAGGAGGCTATGCAACAAAAAAAGGGTCGGTTACAATACATCATCAGTTTCTCCGCAGTGAGAATCTTACCGATATTACAGAAGAAGATAAAATGTTTCTTATAGAATACGGCCTTTCTGGTATTATTGATTTAAGAAGCAGGGAAGAAGCATTAATCTATCCGAATCCTTTTCGGGGAAATAACGCAGTAAAATACATAAACTGTCCGCTGATCACAGATGGAATCCTGGATTTAAGAGCGGTAAAAGAGGTAGGATTTGACCCGGGAGAGTTTTATGTGAAGCTGGTAGAATACAAAGAAATGTTGTATAAGATTTTCCATTTTATTTTAGACAATATTGATGGTTGCCTGTTGTTCCACTGCCAGGCTGGAAAAGACAGAACAGGAGTCCTTGCTATGATTCTTATGGGACTTGCAGGGGTTTCTAAGGAGGATATTGTGGCGAACTATGAAGTAACACATACCTATTTAAAAGAGAATGTAAAACTACGTTTAGAAGATGGCCTTGAGGAATTAGAGTTTTCGAAGCCACAGTGGATAGAAAAAGCGTATGATCATATTATAGAGCATTATGGCTCTTTTAAAGTATATCTTATGGCAGTAGGACTTACGAAAAAAGAGATTAAGAAAATAAAGGGAAAGCTGGCAGGCTGATATTAAAAAACTGGTTTTAATAACTGGAAAAGAGGCTATGATAACAGGAATTTTGCTTTTTAAACACAGAGTATTTTCTAAGAAAGGAAGTGCCTTGACAAAAATATGATATAGTATACAATAAATATAATTATACAAGAAAAAGGATGGACGAAAGATATTATGAGAGTTATCGCAGGTTCAGCACGTCATTTAAAGTTAAAGACGATTGAGGGAATGGGAACACGGCCGACAACGGACCGAATTAAGGAAACGTTATTTAATATGCTGTCTTTTTATGTGGAGGAGAGCCGGTTTCTTGATTTGTTCAGCGGAAGCGGCGGCATTGGAATTGAAGCATTAAGCAGAGGGGCATCACAGGCGGTCTTTGTGGAACAAAACAGAAAGGCAGCTGCCTGTATTGAGGAGAATCTTAATCATACGCACCTTAGAGAGAAGGCAGTAGTGATGTCTAAAGATGTTATGACAGCACTCCGCATTTTAGAAGATAAAAAACAAGCATTTGATTACATATTTATGGACCCGCCATATGGAAAGCTTTTGGAAAAAGAAGCTGTTTTATATTTAGATGGTTCGGTGCTTTGCGATGAGAACACAACAATTATTATTGAGTCAGATCTTGATACAGAATTCTCCTGGGTTATGGACACCGGATTTACCATTACAAAAGAAAAGATTTATAAGACGAATAAGCACACTTTCCTTCAGAGAAAGTAAAGAAAAGAATATTACGAAAGTAGAGGAACAGACGAAATTATGGCAACAGCAGTTTACCCGGGAAGTTTTGACCCGATTACTCTAGGACATTTAGATATTATAAAACGTACCGCAGCAGTTTTTGACAAAGTGATTATAGGTGTATTGATTAATAAAGCGAAGAAACCACTTTTTTCTATAGAAGAAAGAGTGGAACTTATTAAGGAAGTGACGAAGGATATTCCGAATGTGGAAATTGTATCTTTTAATGGACTTCTTATTGAATTTAGTGATAAAATGAAAGCAGATGTCATTGTCAGAGGAATCCGGGCAGTATCAGACTTTGAATATGAATTGATGATGGCGCAGACAAATAAACAGTTAAACCCGAACATAGAAACGATGTTTTTTGCTACCAGCGCAGAATATTCTTTTGTAAGTTCCAGTATGATAAGAGAACTTGCCGCATTTGATGGGGACATTACACCGTTTGTACCAGAAGAAGTCAGTAAAAGGGTCTATGAGAAGTATAAGCAGAGCTAACTGCGGTATGGGAGGAAAAGAATGGCAAATATGAGTATCGAAGAATTGATTGAAGAAATAGAAGTATATGTGGATAATTGTAAAACTGCCGGAGTCTTAAGCAGCGGAAGTATGATTAAGATAAACCGGGAGGAACTGTTAGCAATGCTTGATGAGGTGCGCACCCGCCTGCCCAAAGAACTGGCAGAAAGCCGCCAGATTATAAAATCCAAGGAATCCATCATTGCGGATGCAAAGGCCCGTGCCGAGCGTATCGTAAAAGATGCAGCCAAAGAGGCTGGTGTGATGATTGATGATAATGAGATTGTTGCACTGGCAAATATGCGTGCAGACTCCATCGTAAAAGATGCACAGAAAGCTGCTGATGAGCTGAATGGAAAGGCGAGAGAAACTGCAAGAGAGGTACAGACAGGCGCTCTGCAGTATACACAGAATATGTTAGAAGGCCTTGAATATATGTACAGTACAATTATTAAAGAAGAAAAAGAATACTTTAATTCCGTACTCGAAAAGTTAAAGTCAGAACATAAACAGATTGTTGCGGACAAACAGGAGATTGACCTGCAGCTTGGAGCAGGCATTCGGACAGGCCGGAGAAAAGAAGATTTTGAAAAGAAAGAGGAACGGGCAGAAGAGTAGATTATCGAACACGCTCTAAAAGAAGAAAGCAGTTCTTTAGGGGAAAATAAAAAGTGTACCCCTTTGCTAAATACGGCAGGAAAAATAGGGATGAGAATCTGCCCTTATTAATACTGAAAATATAAGGACAAAAGGTCAGCATAAAAGAATCAGGCATAGAAGAAAGCTCACAAAAGCAGTCCCTGTCTTTATAACAATATATCTTTTTAAAGACAGATCTGTAGCAGAGAGAACTGTCTGGACCTGGGCCATAGTACATAACCCGCCAAAAGATGTAGCAGCTGCAATGAGGGCATATTGTATCTGAGGTGTGATAAATGGTTTTAAGGCTAATAAGTGAATTCCTGTAGTGACCTCAAGATTCGCAAGTACAAAGGTGAATACAGGTACCTGAAAAAGCGGAAAGCTTGTAAGCATTCCTGAAAGAATGGAGAAGATCATCATATAGATTCCGATAATAAAGATGATTTCGAGAGAAGGAAGAAAGACTTCTTCTGATAAAGAGAGGGCAGGAGGCTTCTTATTTGAAAGTTTTGTGACAGACTTTGCAGAATCTTTTCTGGCGAAAGAGGATGAGTTGGCCTGTTTTCGCTTTTTTTGTCTATGATATATAGCAGAAATATGTGAGTCTGGAATCAGGAGTAGCAGATAGCATAACAAAACAGGCAGGTAAAGGCAAAGAAGATAGTATATCCATAATCTTTCCTGCAGATTTATCTGGGAGCGGACGTACCCTGCCACAAACATAGGGCTTACGAAGGAGGCCAGAGGAAGCAGTGATTCTGCCTGCCTTTTGTTTAAGAGATTCTGTTGATAATAATGCGAAATAAATATAGCACCAACAGGGAAGCCAGAGCAAAGTCCAAGCAAGAAGACAGGAAGCGAAATAGCGATGGTCGTGCCTGCGGGAACAAGGCGGTGTACTTGCTTAAAGAAAAGTTGTGGTATTTCGTACCGAATCCAGAATTTCGACAAAATGATAAATGGCAAGAGAAGCGGAAGTACACAGGAGACCCATACAAACAGTCCTTCTTTTGCGTACTTTAATACGAGAGAATACTGTAAAAGCATAAGAATAAAGGATAAGCAGCAGAGTACTTGTGCTAAACGAAAAATAAGTTTTTTCAAATCAGATCTCCCAGCAGTTCATTTAATAAAATATATGCGAAATATATGAAAATATTTCTTGACAAAGAAAAAGTAACTGTGTATAATACCAAGAGTATGAGAAAAGAGAGGTTGCGATATTATGAAGATAAATATATCGGAAATCTTATCTAATCCATCTGTTATCAAGAATTTTAAAGTTGAGCCTGATTTTGAGAAGCTCAAGCTTCGAAGAGGCAGTTATCCGGTATCCTATAAGGAGCCTTTTCTTTTGACTGTTTCCAAAGCAGAAGATAAACTTCATGTTACAGGTGAGACGACGATTCGATTGATAATACCATGTGATCGATGTTTGGAGGATGTGGAGAATACATTCCATATCACGATTGATCGCAGTGTTAATCCCAATACAGAGTCAGATGGCATTGAAGACGTGGATGAATTAAGTTTCATAGACGGATATATGTTGGATGTAGACAAGCTCATCATGGATGAGATTGTGGTTGCACTCCCTACAAAGGTTCTTTGTAAGGAAGATTGTAAAGGATTGTGCAGCATCTGCGGTACCAACTTAAACAATCACACATGTGATTGTCACAAGGAGAGCCTTGACCCGCGGATGGCGGCTATTCAGGATATCTTCCGTGACTTTAATCAATAAGATATTAAAGTATTGAATACTGCATAAGTAATATATCCCGAACGTCACAAAAGAAGTAATTACAAGAGGAGGTGTGACCATGTCAATTTGTCCAAAGAATAAATCTTCTAAAGGAAGAAGAGACCGCCGTAGAGCAAACTGGAAGATGTCTGCTCCTACATTAGTAAAATGTAGCAAATGTGGTGCATTAACTATGCCACATAGAGTATGTAAAGCATGCGGATCTTACAATAAAAAAGAAATCGTTTCTGTTGACTAATTGTTGACGAACAGTAAGCCGGGAAATGGTTTTAAAAAGGCAATATTGCATGATAGATAGGCCAGACATTATGTCTGGCCTATTTTTTGTATATAGATTGTATTCGAAAAATGCTTTCTGGTTTTTACAATGCATTTTTTTAGAAGCAATCACAAAGCTGATTAATTTCCACATAAATAAAGAAGTAGTTGCATGAAATTATAAAGCTGACATAAAAGAAAGATGTACGGATAGCAAAGGGGGATTTTAAAAGTAACATTTGTTCTTGACCTTATATATTGCAAAATAGTAAAATAAAACTAGAAATTTTACAAAGTAAAAGAGGTAAAATACTATGGAGCATACGAAATTAACAGAGCTTTTGAATAAGGTTGCACAGGGAGAAGTCAGCGTCGAAAAGGCAGCGTTAGAATTAAAGACAGAACCTTTTGAAGACCTTGGTTTTGCCAAACTTGACCATCACAGAAAGATTCGTCAGGGAGCAGCGGAAGTCATTTATGGTGCTGGTAAGACTCCGGAACAGATTTTAAAAATCACAGAAGCTTTCCGTAAAAAAGGAGATAATGCTGTCTTGATTACAAGAATGAGTCAGGAAGCGGCCGATTTGGTTGGTGCCAGTCTCCCTCTCAGATATGATGCATTAAGCCGAACAGGTATCGTCGGAGAACTGCCAGAAAAGGATGGCAATGGAAAGGTAGTCATTGCTACAGGTGGAACCAGCGATTTGCCAGTGGCAGAAGAAGCAGCCCTAACGGCAGAAGTTCTCGGGAATGAAGTCGTAAGAATCTATGATGTCGGCGTAGCAGGAATTCATCGTTTACTGGCTTACTCTGAAGATCTGATGAGTGCACAGGTTATCGTTGTTGTTGCAGGAATGGAAGGAGCACTTGCCAGCGTAGTCGGCGGCCTCGCAGACTGCCCGGTAATCGCTGTACCGACAAGTGTTGGTTATGGAGCATCTTTTGGTGGTTTATCAGCTCTTTTATCCATGCTTAACTCCTGTGCCAGCGGAGTCAGCGTTGTAAACATTGATAATGGATTTGGTGCGGGATATATGGCAAGCATGATTAACCACGTATCCATGAAAAATGCAGAGAATTTGAATTGAGAAATGCATATAAAAAGATAAGAACATAAAGGAGTCAACAACAATGAAAACATTATATTTAGAATGTAACATGGGAGCTGCCGGAGATATGCTCATGGCAGCACTCACAGAATTAATGCCGGATAAAGATGCTTTTGTAAAAGAATTAAATGATTTGCAGATTCCACAGGTAAACATCGAGCGGACAACAATTGCAAAATGCGGTATTATGGGAACACATATGGTAGTGACTGTTAATGGGGAAGAAGAAAAAAGTATAGATGTTCCAATGCACGCACATACACACAGTCATGTTCATGAAGAACACGAACATACTCATGAGCACCATCATGAACATAGCGATGAGGAACATTTCCACGCGCATCATCATGAGCATTCGGACGAAGAATATAGCCATCATCATCACGAGCATGGTGATGATGCATGTAGCCACAATCATACGCATGAACACCATGAGGAGCATCATACTCACAGCCATGTTTATGAAGAACACGAACATACACATGAACACAGTCATGAAGGACATACACATGCACATGGACACAGCCATCACCATACCAGCATGAAAGATATTGAGCATATCATCGGACATCTGAACGTACCAGAAAAAGTAAAAGAAGATGCTATTGCCGTATATAAATTAATCGCAGACGCAGAAAGCCATGCACATGGCCGTCCGGTAGAAGAAGTACATTTTCATGAAGTTGGAGCGATGGATGCCGTAGCAGATATCGTAGGTGTATGCCTGGCAATTTATAAACTTGCACCAGAGCAGATTATCGCTTCTCCTGTCCATGTAGGTTATGGACAGATTCACTGTGCACATGGTATTCTTCCAATCCCAGCTCCGGCAACTGCACACATTTTACAGGGAATTCCTATTTATGGCGGAAGAATTGAAGGAGAACTCTGTACTCCAACTGGAGCAGCACTTTTAAAACATTTTGCCCAGTCTTTCGGACAGATGCCAATGATGGCAGTAGAACAGACAGGCTATGGTATGGGAATGAAAGACTTTACCGATGCAAACTGCCTTCGTGCGATTATCGGAAACACCGTAGAAGGACAGGAGCAGACAGGCTGTCACGGAGCAGTGCAGGAAATGGATTCCATCATAGAACTTTGCTGTAACCTTGACGATATGACACCAGAAAAAATCGGTTTTGTCACAGAACTTCTTATGGAAGAAGGAGCCTTTGACGTATATACAACCAATATCCAGATGAAGAAAAACCGTCCAGCCGTAATGCTTACCTGTATGTGTGCAAAAGAGGATAGAGAAAAATTCCTCACACTTATTTTAAAGCACACAACGACACTCGGTGTTCGTGAATATACCTGTAAACGCTATGGCCTGAAAAGAGAAATTAGAGAAGTAGAAACTATTTACGGAACCGTTCGTGTAAAAGCAGCCTCCGGTTATGGTGTTGCAAAAGAAAAGCCAGAGTATGAGGACATGGCACGAATCGCAAAAGAGAAAAAGATTTCTCTGGCGGAAATTGAAAAAGAGGTTTATAAGAATTTAAAATAGACACTTATTAATCTAAAAATAGAATTTTAGTCCAGCTCTCTTTAATTAGGAAGCTGGGCTTTTTGTATCTTCATTTCAAGAATGCCCAGCATTCTTCTGCGAGATGCGCGTCATGCAATGCATGATATACTTATTTCACTTATCTATTTGAGAAGGACTAAAAGGTTCTGACAACATAAATATTAAAAGTTTCTTCAGGAAAGTACTCGGCAATTAAATTACGATATTAAGTGTCGTAATCTATGTTAAAATAAAGAACGATATTTTATTTTGATACTTTGTAATTGACAGAGTGTCAAAATAGCTGTAAAGTATACTTGTAATGAGAAAATATTTCATTTCAGACTAAATATTATGAGAAAGGGATTGCGAACATGGAAAAATCAAAAGTTTATTTTACCGACTTCAGGGCAAAGTTAGGAGAGGGACTTCCACTCAAATTAAAGAGACTTCTGAAGAAGGCCGGAATCTCAGAAATTGATATGGAGAATAAGTTTGTAGCAATTAAGATGCATTTTGGTGAGCTCGGCAATGTAAGTTTTCTTCGTCCAAACTATGCAAAAGCAGTTGCGGATGTTATAAAAGAATTAGGTGGTAAACCATTTTTAACAGATTGTAATACGCTATATCCTGGAAGCCGTAAGAATGCTTTAGAGCATTTACAGTGTGCCTGGGAGAATGGATTTACTGCAATGACTGTCGGATGTCCTATTTTAATTGGAGATGGATTAAAAGGGACAGATGATATTGAAGTACCTGTAGAAGGTGGAGAATACATAAAGAGTGCCAAAATTGGCCGTGCGATTATGGATGCAGATATTTTTATCAGTTTAAGCCATTTTAAAGGGCATGAGACGACAGGATTTGGTGGTGCGATTAAGAACATCGGTATGGGATGCGGTTCTCGTGCTGGTAAGAAAGAGCAGCATACAAATGGTCAGCCAACGATTCACGAAGATATGTGTCGAGGATGCCGCCGCTGTATGAGAGAGTGCGCCAATAATGGTCTGGTCTTTGATGAAGAGACCAAGAAGATGCACATTGATGGAGCTAACTGTGTTGGTTGTGGAAGATGTATCGGTGCCTGTAATTTTGATGCTATTGAATTTGAGAACTGGGCAGCAACAAAGGACTTAAACTGCAGAATGGCAGAATATACGAAAGCAGTAGTAGATGGAAGACCAAACTTTCATATTTCTTTAGTTGTTGATGTATCTCCAAACTGTGATTGCCATGCAGAGAATGATGCACCAATCCTGCCGAATATCGGTATGTTTGCATCCTTTGATCCATTAGCATTAGACCAGGCCTGTGTAGATGCCTGTTTGAAGATGCAGCCACTGCCAAACAGCCAGCTTTCTGAAAATATGCATAAAGAAGGCTTTTGCGATCATCACGATCATTTCGAAAATTCCACTCCGGAATCTGAATATAAAACATGCTTAGAACATGCAGAAAAGATTGGCTTAGGAAGCAGAGAATACGAGCTTATTGTGATGAAGTAGTAATTTTATCTTGCTTTTTTCTGACAATAAGTGTATATTAAATACAATTGAACAACAGGGGAGCTTGTATTACAGGCTGAGAGGAAGGTATGACCTTCGACCCATTAACCTGATTTGGATAATGCCAACGTAGGGAAGCATAAAAGTTTTGTATAGTTTACGGGAAGTTACCGAATCGGTGGTTTCCTGTTTTTTTATGTAATTCATTTTATATAATCGGAAGTCACTTTTGAATCTCCTATTATGTGAAAACCCTTCAGGCAGAATTCTTTTCTTAGTCTACAGGAGGTGAAAGTGTGGTAAGAATCAATGGACAGGATTGTGAAAAAACAGGAATTTCTGTTTCAGATTACCTGGAACAGGAAAATTATAATGTGAAACATATTGTTGTGGAATATAATCTGGAGATTATTCCAAAAGAACGGTATGCACAGACAATTTTAAAAGATGGTGATGAGGTAGAAATCGTAAGCTTCATGGGCGGCGGCAGCAAATAAGTGTATACCGCCAAAAAGCTTATAAGAAGGCAGTAATGCATTTTTATGAAATGATAGCAAATGTATTTATGTCGAAAGTTTATGGTTTTACAAAGTAATTACTTAACTGCGAGAAATATGTGAGAAAGAAGGGCGTTTTATTATGAAGACAAAAGATAAATTAGTGATTGGTGGACATGAGTTTGATTCCCGTTTTATTTTAGGTTCTGGAAAGTATTCCATGAAGTTAATCGAAGCGGCTGTAAGAGATGCTGGTGCGCAGATTATTACGTTAGCAGTGCGCAGAGCCAACACAAAAGACCATGAAAATATTTTAGATTATATTCCAGAGGGTGTTACTCTTTTACCAAATACTTCCGGAGCGAGAAATGCACAGGAGGCGGTAAGAATCGCACGTTTGGCAAGAGAACTTGGCTGTGGAAACTTTGTAAAGGTAGAGATTATGCGTGACAGCAAGTATCTTCTTCCAGATAACCAGGAAACGATTAAGGCAACAGAAATTCTTGCAAAAGAAGGATTTGTTGTTATGCCATATATGTACCCAGATTTAAATGCTGCCAGAGATTTAGTGAATGCGGGAGCAGCCTGTGTTATGCCGCTTGCTTCTCCAATTGGCTCTAACAAAGGGCTTGCCACAAAGGAATTTATCCAGATTTTAATTGATGAGATTGATCTTCCGATTATTGTAGATGCCGGTATTGGTAAGCCATCACAAGCTTGTGAGGCGATGGAAATGGGAGCGGCTGCGATTATGGCGAATACTGCTTTGGCAACTGCCGGTGATCTTCCAATGATGGCTGCGGCATTCCGTCAGGCAATTGAGGCAGGAAGAAAGGCATATTTATCTGGTCTTGGACGTGTGCTTACAAGAGGAGCATCGGCTTCTGACCCACTGACAGGATTTTTGCATTAAATGATAACTTGTGAATTATCTCATTGATATTTAGTCAAATAACCTATCTGTTTTTTCATCAAACTGTGTTATTTATCTGAAAGTCAATGGGATAGCAAACCAGAGAGTGTTTGAAAAATCATTCCTGCAAATCAAATTGTAGTGAACATCTTGCAGGAAACATTTTTAAACACACTCTGGCAAGTTTGTAGCAATATAGAAAAATCAGCTTTGTAGAAAAGGTTTTTTAGGATTTTAGTAATTATAAAAATGTGAAAAGATTTACTGGAAAAGAGGTAGCAAAATGGAAAATCAGTTTTTAATTGATTCAGAATATTTATCAGCCGAAGCTCTGGAGAAAAAGCATCGTTTGGAAACAGACCCTTCTTCAAGAAAAAGTCATATGGAATATATGCCAGGAATGGAACAGATTACATCAGATGTTATGGAAAAAGTCATGAGTCAGATGAACTCTTATGATTATGAAAAATACACGGCAAAAGATGTAAAAGCAGCATTAGAACATGAAACTTGTTCTATCGAAGATTTTAAAGCGTTATTATCTCCTGCGGCTGCACCATTTTTAGAGCAGATGGCACAGAAAGCGAAAATAGAGACAAGTAAGCATTTCGGAAATACAGTATATTTGTTTACACCGCTTTATATTGCAAACTATTGTGAAAATTATTGCGTGTACTGTGGATTTAACTGTTATAACCATATTAATCGTATGCAGCTTAATATGGAACAGATTGCCCATGAGATGAAAGTAATTGCTGATTCTGGTATGGAAGAAATCTTGATTCTTACTGGAGAAAGCCGGGCAAAAAGTGATGTAAAATACATTGGTGAGGCATGTAAACTTGCAAGAAAGTATTTCCGCATGGTCGGTCTTGAAATCTATCCGGTAAATACCAACGAATATCGTTATCTGCATGAATGCGGAGCAGATTATGTCACTGTATTTCAGGAAACCTATGACTCCGATAAATACGAAACTTTGCATCTGATGGGACATAAACGAGTATGGCCATATCGTTTTGAGGCACAGGAACGTGCTCTTATGGCAGGTATGAGAGGAGCGGGTTTTTCTGCACTTCTTGGATTATCTGATTTTAGAAAAGATGCGTTAGCAAGCGCACTTCATGTTTACTATTTACAGAGAAAATACCCACAGGCAGAACTTTCCCTGTCCTGTCCAAGACTTCGCCCAATCATCAATAACGATAAAATTAATCCTTTAGACGTTGGTGAAAAACAGCTTTGCCAGGTATTATGTGCTTATCGCATCTTCCTTCCGTTTGTTGGCATTACCGTTTCCTCAAGAGAAAGCGAAATCTTCCGAAACGGCATTGTAAAAATCGCTGCCACCAAAGTTTCCGCTGGTGTCTCTACTGGAATCGGTGATCACGAAAGCAAATACACTGGAAAGGAGGAAGACGGCGAGCAGGGTGATGAACAATTTGAAATCAATGACGGAAGAAGCTTCCAGAAAATGTATGAAGATATTTCGGAAGAAGGCCTGCAGCCAGTCTTAAATGATTATCTTTATGTGTAAGCGAAGAAATCAAAATTCCACCAAAGATCTGAAGCAACAGCTTATAAAAAATAGAACTTGTCAAAACAAAGACTATCAAGGTAAAACCTTTGAAAAGAAAAATACAACAGGAGGAGAGTTCAATTCTATATTAAAAAATTCTGTAATAGAAAAATCAGATATCCTGTGTATTACAAATCGGAAACTTTGTAAAGATGACTTTTTAAAAAGAATCCAAATTATCGCAGCAGCGCAACCCAAAGCGATAGTATTAAGAGAAAAAGATTTATCAGAAGAAGCATATACAATATTAGCAGAAAAAGTAATGCATATTTGCGAGAAGTATAGCGTGCCATGTATCCTCCACAGTTTTGCAAAAGCAGCAATGGCCCTTAATGTAAAAGCAATCCATATGCCTCTGCCACTTCTTCGGAAAATGACTCCACAAGAAAAAAATCATTTTGAAATAATTGGTGCCTCCTGCCACTCTTTAGAGGAGGCAAAAGAGGCAGAAAGACTTGGATGTACTTACATTACTGCCGGGCATATCTTTCTTACAGATTGTAAAAAGGGACTACCGGGAAGAGGTCTTACATTTTTACAAAATATTTGTGAAAATGTATCTATTCCGGTGTATGCTATTGGCGGAATTTCCAATGAAAACATAAATGACGTTAGACAAACAGGAGCAGCAGGGGCATGTATAATGAGTGGCTTTATGAAATGTAATAATATAGCGGAAATTATATAAAATTTATGTAGAAGTGCCATAGATTTCTATGCGTATGCTGTAAATTTTCTTTACGAAAAGAAGGCGGATATTATGTGAATTTTTTATGCGATAGGTTCTTCCTTTTTTGCAGGTATCACAGCAATCCTTGCAAAGTGTGGAATTCGGAAGACAAACTCAAATGTGGCCACAGCAATCCGAACAATAGTTGTTCTTATATTTGCGTGGCTGATGGTGTTCGTTACAGGTGCAGAGGCAGGCATCAGTAATATTAGTAGTCGTACATTGTTATTCCTTGTATTATCTGGATTGGCCACAGGAGCCTCATGGTTGTGCTATTTCCATGCTCTGCAAAAAGGAGATGTTAATAAAGTTGTTCCGATTGATAAATCCAGTACGATTTTAACAATTTTATTAGCACTCATCTTTTTACAGGAAGGGCTTAGCCTTGGAAAAGGTGTCGGTATTGTTTTGATCGGTGTTGGAACAATGCTGATGATTACAAGAAAAGGAATGGCAAATCAGGAGAAAAGTTCCGATGGAAGCTGGTTTATTTACGCAGTCTTTTCCGCAGTATTTGCCAGTCTTACCGCAATACTTGGAAAGGCAGGTATCGAAGGAGTTGATTCTAATCTTGGTACAGCCATTCGTACAACTGTTGTCCTTGTCATGGCGTGGTTTATGGTTTTTGTGACCGGAGAACAAAAGAAAGTACGGACTGTCGAGAAAATAGAACTACTCTTTATCTGTCTGTCAGGACTTGCAACCGGAGCTTCCTGGCTATGCTATTACCGTGCATTACAAGAAGGACCGGCAAGTGTTGTTGTTCCGATTGACAAATTAAGCATGCTTATAACAATTGCATTTTCTTACATCGTATTTCATGAGAAGCTTACTAAAAAAGCAGCTTTTGGTGTTGTACTTATTACTGCAGGAACAATACTTCTGGCAATGATGTAAATAGGAATTTGCCGGGGTGAGTAACAGACGAAGTCTGAGAATCAAATCACAAATATAGATGGTTTGATTCTCGGACTTTTGTTTCTTGGCTACCCGAGCAAATTAGTGGAAAGATTAGTGGAAGAAGTCAGGAGAGATAGAAGTAATTCGAGTCAATCCTTCAAAAAAAAGT
>OGRJ01000581.1_pt1 | contig 34817 bp, 16 predicted proteins | sample 1553411 | NCBI WGS metagenome assembly OGRJ01 (sample SAMEA2580084, study PRJEB22360) | human gut metagenome | biome: human gut; feature: human-associated habitat; material: faeces | place: Denmark | collected 2008/2010
CAATCCTTCGCCCCCGCCGAAAGCAGGACGACATCCGCTGCCGCAAGCTGTTCCCGCGTGGGACGTTCCACGACCTGCACGGCGTCGCCGAATTCCGCACGGACAGCATCCGCAAGCGAAACATTGTCGTATCCCAGTACTTCGGCCGACGAGGAGGTGCTGCCTCCGGTGCGGGGTATCTCCCGGATAAAGCGTCCGGTGAGCAGGATCCGGCGGCCGACGGCCAACGGCAGAATCCCGTTGTTCCGCAGCAGCACCGTGCCTTTCGCCGCAACTTCGCAGGCCGTTTCGGCATGCGCCGGGAAGCGGCCGAGCAGGTCGGGACGGTATTTCACCCGGTCGTAAAGCCCGAAAGCGACGGCGGTGGCGACGTTGGGCCGGATCATCCGTTCCAGATCCTTTTCCGAAATGCACCCCTGGCGAAGCAGCTCCCGCACCTCCTCAACGAACTCACGGCGGCCGGGCATCTCCACATTCTGACCGCTTTTGACGACTTTTTCCGTGTCGTACACGGAGCTCCAGTCACTCATCACGCATCCCCTGAATCCGAGCTCGCCGCGCAGCAGTTTCCCGATGACACGACTGTTCTGACCGGCCCACTCCCCGTTGAGTTGGTTATAGGAGGTCATCACATAGGCCACACCGGCTTCGATACCGGCGCGGAACGGAGGCATATAGATCTCGTGCAGCGCTCGTTCATCGATCAATGAATTTGACCGGCGGCGGTAAAATTCCGTTTCGTTGCCGATGAAGTGTTTCAGACAGGCGGCAGTCCCCGTCGACTGCATACCCCGCACGTAAGCCGCAGCTATGACAGAAGTCAGCAGCGGATCTTCACCGAAATATTCGAAATTGCGGCCGCACTGGGAATTGCGTGCGATGTTCAGTCCCGGTCCCAGCAGCACTTCGATGCCGCCCGCACGGCACTCCTCCCCCACGGCTTCCGCATAACGGAAAGCCAGCTCGGGATCGAACGACGAGGCGAGCATGATTGGACAGGGAAAGGCCGTCGAGCGCTCCAACTGGCGGACCATCGTGGAGTCGGGCAGGTTGTTGCGCAGATGAACCCCTTGCGTGGCGTCGGAGAGATAGAGATAGGGAATCCCCTTCTCCGGAACGCCGTAGAAGAAAAACGAGGAATAGCCGCGCGCAAAATAGATCTTTTCGTCGAGGCTGAGCCGGGCGATCAGGGAATCGGCCTGCCGATAGGCTTCATCCCAAGAGACGAACTGCTGAGCGAAGAGTCCAGCGGCGGCACAACAGGCCGCCAAGGACAGCATGATTTTTCGTATCATAAATATCAGTCTGTTTTCAAAAAGGGAGGGGTCGGAAAATACTCCGGCCCTCTCTCCCGGTTTTGTCCGTTCTTTATTTCGTCACGTAGATATCGTCGATGAACCAGCGGGAGAACTCGTCCGAAGCAGGTTCGCTCGTGAAACGCAATTGCGTGGAGGCCGTCGCACCCGTGATCTTCAGCGAATAGGTATTGAACGCATCGGTTGCCAGTCCCGATACAATCGCCTTCGTTGCGCCATTGATCGTTCCGCCGCCAACTACCTCGACAACGATCTCCGTCAGATCGCCTTTCTTGTCCTTAGGTTCGTTCGCCTTGCCTTTAGGGCGATCCGAGCAGGTTTTGTAAGCCATCGCGCGGAAAGAGAGGTTCAGGTCGCCTGCCGCGTTCAATACCGGCGTGAGCAGCGCCCCCGCTTCGTTCTTATACTCCGCCCTCTTCACGGCCTGCGACTCGACATAACCGATCTGAGCATAACCCGGCCGCTGACGGACATGGGTACCTGAAAGTCCGTTTTTCAACTCGGCGCTCCACTCCGAAATGTCACTGCCGCAATAGTTCAGCATAGCGGCCAGTTTATCGCCGTAAAGGTAATCCAACCCTTCGGTCAATCCGTCGAAAGGTTCGAAATAAACCGCTCCGGCTGGTTTCGACGTACTGAATTTCGGCACGGCTTCGATTGCGATACATGAATGCAGGCGCGAATCCGAATTATATCCGGCTGTACCACCATTGCAACTGACATTGTCCGTTGGATAAAGTTTCAACAGCAGCGTCTGGCCCTTCATCAGCCGCAACTGCGGCGTCAGGGTTACCGTGAAATAATAAAAATAGCCACTGCCCGTAATCGCCTCGGGAATCGCAATCGCCGTAGAGCCGTCAGACGGGGTGACATACTCCTCGCCGTCGGTCGAATAGGCCATCGCCCAGTTCTTCGGAGCGCCGCCCGTTCCCGACATACCGAACGAAATGCGGAACGATGCGGGCATGTCCTCGGCCAAAGGTACGGTTAACAGGAAATAAGAATCTTGACCGTAAACCATCGACTTGGCCGGAATGTTATCGTGTGCACCCTCGTCTGCCCAGTGCGTCAGTCGGAAATGGCTGCTGTTCGACGTCGAGGCCACCTTCGCTGTCAGCACGACGCATTTGGAGACATCCTTGTCCTCGACTTTGAAGTCCGCGCCCAATTTATCGAACGAGCCGTCAGTCACCGTCACATACTTACAATCCTTGTTGGCCTGCGAGGAGGCGTAGAACGAGAAGACATAGGGCAGTCGGATGCCGACTTGGGCACCGAAACGCAACCCCGTGAGTTCCTTATCCTCGGCCGTGCAGGGGCGGATCGCATAGGCACCATCCTGCGGCACGACGATTCCTTTGAGCACGCCGCTGCCCGTTGGCGCAGGGTCGATGCCGAATGAGGAAGCCTGCGAAGCAACCAGCCGAAAGCGATTGTTGTCAGGATCCTGCATCGACAGATTATCCTTAAGCGTCATATCTCCCAACGAACCACCTTCCGGCACGTAAACCTGGGAATATAAGCCCGCATACATCGACTCGTAGGCACCCGATCGAAGCTCCTCATAAGTAATCTTCAGAGCTTCGATCTTCACCTGAGAAGTCTCCGTACGGGTGATCCTGTCGTCCGAAACGGGCTTCAGCTCCATCACGCCGGTCTCGGCGTTCACGCCCACCACGGCGCCTTTCAGATCGATCTCCAACTCTTCACCCGGATTGCGGTAAAGCGTTTCGTCAGTGCGCAGCGTAATGCCGCAGCCGGGTTTCAAGGCGCTTTGTAGCGCGAGGCAGTTCTCGAAATAGTTGTTGTCCTGAACGCTCGATACCACAATGCCGCGTAGTTTCATCTCCTCGCTCACCGTATAGTCGCCGTCGGCAGCCAGTGCCCGAAGTTCGGGAATGGAGAGGTACCCCTCGGCTGATGCAGAAGCTTGCTCGAAAATTAGTTCATCTGTCACATCTGCATTACGTTTGGCCACGGCCCGGATCGTCAATGAACGACTCTGCGCAGTCGTGTTCTCGTCGACCATCACCGATACGGTAGCTGTCCCCGTCGCCGAAACCTGAGAAAGTTCAGCCCAGCCATCGTCGTTACCCGTAACAAATATCTGCCATTCGCAATTGGCCGCAACATCGAAAGAGAGTGTCGTAGCGAACGACGGCGCGAGAATCGCATGCGAACTCAGCGTGATCGACTGCATCGGCAGCGCCACGTCATCCTTGCACGCCCCGGCCGAAAGCAGCAGCGCGAAGGCCGCCGCCATCCGGAAAAAACTGTTTAAAAGTCCGTTTTTCATAATCGCTTACTTTTTGAGGTCTACCAATACGGGAAGGTGGTCGGAAACCGTCATCACATTGATCTCCTCATACGACGGTACAGCCGTACCCAACAGCTCATAATGGGGCGAATTCCCCGTATAGACAAGCACATAATCAATGCGCGACGGCGAAGCGGTGTTCACAAAGGTGTTGGCCGAAGTACTGATAATCTTCCACGATTCGAGCGCCGTTTCCGGGATTTCCGACGTATTGAAGTCGCCCGCCAGATAGATCGGCTTCGTGTAAGAGATGTAATGCGCGGTGATATATTCGGTGATGATCTCGAACGACCGCTGTCGGTTCTCGTCGGACTTGTGGCAGAAGTGCGTGGCGATAAAGATATAGTCGTCGAACTCCGCCAGGAAGAACTTGCGAGCCTCCTCGCCCGGCAAGTTGCCCGCATAGGTATTTTTAGGCGCCGTTTTGCAGAGAATGCCGATACCGTAGTCACCGCCGCGGTAATCGATCGTCTTGCAGTAATAGGGTCGCATCCCGGTACGGTCGGCCAATTCCTGCAACTGGTCGGTGGGATGCCACGTGGTGTTCTTGTCCAATTCCTGCAAGGCGATCACGTCGGGGTCCATCAGCGAGATGACCTTGGCCGTGTTGTTGTAGTTCGCACGGTCGGTCCCGGAGTTCTGGGTCCAACCCTCGCAGCGGTGGGTGTTGTAGGTCGCCAGCCGGACCGAACTGGACAGGCGGTCGTACCCCTGCCCGTCATAGGGGTTCTCGGGTTCGTCGGAGGGCATGTCCCCGAAATTGAAATCGGAGTTGTCGCCCGACAAGTCGGAACACGCCACTGCGGAGAGGACCAGGCAGCAGCCGAATAAAGCAGACAATATGAATCTGGTAATTTTCATGGTAGTTCGTTTTTAGGTTTCCGTTTAGAAATTCAGTCCGTCTTTCCAGCCGGGATTTTGGGTGATGGCGCCCTGCGTCAGCACCCGGTCGTCGGTCGGAATGGGATAGAGATAGTCGCGTTCTTCGTTCCAGGTCCGGACATAGTCGGTATGGACGATGATGTTGCCGCGGTCGCCTTCGCTGAGGAAAATATCCTTGTTCAGCTCGTAAACCGTCGCTGCCGAAGTCGAAGGTTTCGAGCCGGACCAAATGCACACATCGTCCACCCCGTCACTATTCAGATCATAACTTCCCGTACCGGGGAAATAAAGTCCCGTAAAGGGCTTTTCGAAACGCTTGCCCTCCTTCCAGCGCATGATGTCCCAATAGCGGAGGTTCTCCATCAGCAGTTCGACGGTACGTTCACGGCGTATTTCGAGAATCACACCCTTGTTGTCGCCCGTCACGTTGGCGTAGCCCGTCTCCGCAGAAGCCAGGTAGGGATCAGGATGGGCGTTGGCCTCCGTGAGCGAGAGATCCGCGACATCGGCCCGCTCGCGCAGCGGGTTGATCGACAGTTCGATGTCGTCCTGGGTCAACGTCCCCAACTCGGCTTTCGCTTCGGCATAATTGAGAAGTACCTCGGCGGCGCGAAACAGCGGTAAATCGCTCGTCGAAGCTTGGTAGGAGTCATATTTGGCCGACGTCAGATATTTCACCAGCTGGTAGCCGGTCATCGTCGCGGCGAGGTTCGGGGCCGATTCGGCCGTGTCGTCGACACGCTTGTAACCGGGCGTGCGGACCGTCTGGGCGAAACGCCCGTCGCGGTTCCGGCTCTCGTCGGGCAGCTGCATAGTCTCCCAGCCGGGCTGCGAGGTGAAGGGCGTACCGTCTTTCATCAGATACATATTGGCAATGTTCTTCAACAGCCCCGGACGCCCCATCGTGATACTGGTGAGATAACCGTTGACGTCGTGTTTCAGACCAATGTCCGTATTATAGGCTCGGGCCAGAACAATTTCCGTGTTGATAGCCTTGAGTGAAGAGAATAGCCCCAGATAGGGTGTCGTGCCTGAATCGTAGATCGCGTAACCGCTTTCGTCGATAAATCGTTTCGAAGCATCTGCACAGACTTCGAGATAACTCTCCCAGCCTTGCAATCCATGATACTTGCGGAACGTGCCTTCGAACAGGCACGCACGGCTCTTGAGTGCCAGCGCCGTCCAGCGCGTCACCCGGTAAACCTGCCTTTCGGCAGGCAGGTTAGCGATAGCGAAATCGAGGTCACCGATCACCTTCTGCATCACGAACTCACGCGAATCTCGCCCCTTGTAAAGTTCCTGATCGTCAGACGCAAGCGGACGATCGACCCAAGGTACGTCTCCGTAATAGCGCACTTTGTCAAAATAGAAATAAGCCCGGAAAAAGCGCGCCAATCCTTCGTATTCGAACCGCACGCGATCGTCGGTGCAGTTGGAGGAGTATTGCAGGAAAAAATTGATGTCACGCAGCTTTTCCCATTTCCAGGTGCTCGCCGTGGCAGGCACGGTACGGTTGCCCAGCACCTCGCTCGTAAGCGTATTGCAGGTAATAATGTCGGCTGTCTCATTGTAAATGGAGGCCCCGGAGGGGAAGATCGTATAGAAATCATTCGTGTAAAGCTCGCACTCCTCCTCGGTATGGAAAAATTCGTCAGGCGTAAGCCGGTCTTTCGGGAAACGGTCGAGTGCATCCTCGCAACCGCAGAAACCGCACGCCGCCATACCGGTCAGTAGATAAAGAATGTATTTTTTCATAACGGCAATTGCTTTAGAAAGTTAAATTCAGTCCGATCGAATAAGTCTTGCACCACGGATAAACGTTAGCCTTCTTATCCGAATCAGCGGCCGCCTGCTCGGGATCAAGGAAATCACTCTTCAGCGCCGACCACGTAGCAAGATTCTCTCCGCTGAAATAGATGCGGCACTCCTTGATGCCGACCTTCGAAGTCAGCCGTCTGGGAATCGTGTAGCCGATCGTGAGGTTTTTCAGACGGCAGTAGGCCAGATTCTGCAAATAACGATCATTGGTGTAGTAGGCCGTGCCTGAATTCGAATTGAGCGATGTATAGGCACGGGCCCGTGGGAAATAGGCGTCGGGATTCTCCTCGCTCCACACCTGACTCATAAAGTTTTTCGGGACGAAGGTCGCATAGGGACGACAGTAAGGACCCCAAAAACGCAGATTGTCAGCACCAGGATACCAGTCCAGCCGGCCGATGCCCTGCATGAACACCGACACGTCGAATCCGTACCACGAGAAGTTCAGCGACGCTCCGTACTGGTAACGCGGTGACGAGTTGCCGATCACGCGTCGATCCCCCGGATCATCGAGCGTGCCTTTGCCGCCGTTGACGATGTTGTCGCCGTTCAGGTCGAGGTATTTGATGTCTCCTCCGCGGACTCCCTTGCCATAAGCACCCGTCGCGGTGTAGTAACCCGAGGCGACAGTCGAGAGGTCAATCCGCGAAGCGTATTCGGCGGCCTCCTTGTCGTTACGGAAAAGCCCGTCGACCTTATACCCCCAGATCTCACCGTACTTTTTGCCCACATAGGGATCGCCGATCAATCCCGTCGGATTGTCGCACTTGGTGTACTCAGCCGTATAGTCGGAAAAGGTTCCTGTGATACCGTAGCTGAAGGTACTGCCTGCTAACTTGAACGAATCGCGCCAACCCAACACCAGTTCATAACCCTTCGTACGCAAGTTGTTGGCGTTCATCTGCGGCTCGCTCGCGCCGTAGATCGACGGCAGCGATTTGCCCTTGCCCAAAATGCCTTTCGTATCACGGATATAGAAATCGGTCGTCAGCGACAAGCGATTGTTGAACATATTGAGGTCGAGTCCGAGGTTTTTCGACACGACCTTTTCCCACGTTTGGTCGCCCGACACGGGATCGCTCACCGTAGCGTGCTGGCCGAGGACCGTCCCGTCGAACGAGTAGTCGCTCATCGACCCCTTGGTTGTAATAGTCTGAATGAAGTCGTAGTAACCGATCTGCTGGTTGCCCAGCGAACCGTAGGAAAGACGGATTTTCAGATTGTCCACCGCCTTGCGCAACGGCTCGAAGAAAGGCTCCTCGCTGATGCGGTAAGCCGCAGAGAACGAGGGGAAGAAGCCGTAGCGCTTGCCGCGCGGGAAGCGCGAGGTGCCGTCGTAGCGGCCGTTGACCTCGAAGAGGTACTTGCCCCTGTAATCGTAGGCTGCCCGGTAGAAGAGGCCCATGATGGCGTATTCGTTGCGGCCTCCGTTGAGCGTGAAGTTGGTGGTGCCCTTGGCCAGGTTGAAGTCCGAGAGGTCTTCCGACAGCAGGCCGTCGTTAGCCGCCGTCAGGTCGCGGTAATACTTGGCCTCGTAGTTGTAACCGGCGATCAGCGTCAGGTTGTGTTTCTCAGCGAAGGTCCGGTTGTAGGTTCCGTAAACGTCGGCCACATAATAGTTCTGATCCCAGACGACCTCCTTGTATTTATTGGGGAAACTGCCTTCTGGTTCGGTCATCACCTCGCCCGGATACTGCGAATACTGGACGTTGACGCTGCGGTAGTCGTTGTGCAGGTAGCCCTGCGTATAGCTGAAGTCGGCCTTTATGTTGAAGTTTTTATGCAGTTTGAACGTGGCTTCGAACGTCGTGGTGATCTCCTGGGTCTTCTTGTTGCCGAAGCTCTTGCCCTTCTGCATCATGGCGTTGTAGCCGTCCATCACGTAGTGGGTCGAAGACTGCGTCATCGAAGTATGCGACACGGCCGTTCCGTCGGGATTCACCGGCACGAACGACGCCAGCGCATGCAGCGTGGGCTTGCGGAAATTGTTGTACTCGTCCTCGTAGCCGTAATACTTGTAGTTCGACTGGAAGAATTTGGTGTTGCTGGCGATGGTCAGCCACGGCTTGATCTCGGCCTGCAATTTCACGCGGAAATTGTAGGACCTGAACATGTCGGGTTCGAGCCGGTTGACGCCCTTCTGCTGGTAGTAGCGTCCGCTGACCATGTAAGAGAGCGCCTTGGTTCCGCCCTTGATGTTGATGTTGTGATCCCACGTCGGGCGGCTGTCGTCGTAGAGGTAGTTATACCAGTCGAAGTTGGCCAGATAGACGTACTGCTGACGGCCGTTGCGCCTGTCGGTGATGACCCACGGACGCGCCGGATTCTCGGTCTTGTCGTTGCGCCGCTCCCAGAGCGCCTTGTAATCGGCTTCGGTGTAGGAGGTGTAGGGCGTGTTCTGAGTCGCCATCATGAAGAAGTCGGCAATCTTGGCCGAGTAGTAGCCGCGGGTTTCGTAATCGGTCGAGGTCGTGGGGCTGGACATGGAGAAATAACCGTTGTACGACACCTCGGCCTTTTCGTTGTACCGCCCGCTCTTGGTCGTAATCAGAATGACGCCGAACGCGCCGCGGGCACCGTAGATCGCGGCCGAGGAGGCGTCTTTGAGCACCGTGATCGACTCGATGTCGTTCGAGTTGATACGGTCGGGATAGGTTTCCACACCGTCGATCAGAATCAGCGGACTGCCTCCGTTGGGCGAAGTCGTACCGCGGATGTTGTACGACGCGCCGGCTCCGGGCTGCCCCGAAGAGAGAGTTACGTTGAGGTTGGGAATCACGCCCTGCAAGGCGCGGCCTACGTTCGACACGGGACGGTCTTTCAGCTCTTTCTGCGACACCGTGGCGACGGCTCCGGTCAGGTTGGCTTTCTTCTGCACGCCGTAACCGACCACCACCACTTCGTCGATGCTCTGCTGGGCGGAAGTCAGGACCACGTCGAAAAAGGTCCGGACGCCGACCGTCGTCTTGTAGGTGTCGAACCCGATGAACGACACTTCGAGCGCGGCCTTGTCCGAAAGGCTGAACGAGTCGAAAGCAAAGGTACCGCTCGCCCCGGAAGAGGTGCCCCGGACCGCTTCGCCGTCTTTGAGCAGGATGGTGGCACCTACGACGGGATTACCGGAAGCGTCCGCGACCTTGCCCGAAATTTTGCGGGGGGGGGAAACTTGCGCACCGCGGCGCGGCGTCAGGATCACCTTGTTCCGCTCGACGTTTACGAGAACGTCGGGAATACATTTCAACACGATCCGTTCGATGGGCCAGGCCTCCGCAGCGACGGAAACGACACGGGTCAGGTCGATGTCGGCGTTGTTATACGCGAACGAGTACTTCCCCTGCGCCTCGATCTGCCGCAGCAGTTCGGCGACAGTGACATTTTTCAGATGGATCGTCACGGGCGGGTTAGCGGCGGAAACGCCCCCGACGGACATAAACAGAAAAATGAATAAGGACATGATTTTTACAGGCAAACACCGCTTGTGCGGGGTGCTGCCATCGGATTGTCCAAAAAATTTCATAGTTTTGTAACGATTTAAAGTTCATCATTCGTAGTATTATCTACGATAAGGTCTAATTTTAAGTCATGGGGCGGATGGTAGGAACATCCGTCCCAATTTTTTAAGCTTGTCAGATCATCATAGGCAAATGGTTTTCAGGATTCGAGTTCGGGATTGCGTCATTCCGGGGCGAGAAAAACCGTCCCGCCGCGGATGTCGTAGCGTATCGGGGCGATCCGCGAGATCAGGCGCATCGCCTCCTCCAACGATTCGTATTCGATATGGAAAGAGAGTTTTGCCGAAAGGTCGATGTTCCCTTCGGAATGGAAATGTACGCCGTACCAGCGTTCCAGATTGACCAGTATGGCCGAGAGCGATTTGTTGGTGAAGACCAGGCGGCGGGACGTCCAGCTGCAATAATCGCAGGCGGAAACCTCGGAAACCGCAATCCGGCCGGTCTGCGTATCGAACAAGATCCGTTCGTCGGGCCGCAGCAGGATCGGACTTTTACGGTCCGGGGTCAGGACACGGACGCTGCCCGATTGAAGGATCGTTTCGGCATAGCGAGTACCGGCCCGGTGACGGGCGTCGAACTCCGTACCGAGTACCTCGACCTGCATGACCTCCATATCGACGACGAAGGGATGGGAGGCATCGTGCCTGACCTGAAAAAAGGCTTCGCCGTCGAGCCGGACCCGACGGATTCCGGCATCGAATGTTTCGGGATAGCTCAGACGACTGTCGCCGTTGAGCCAGACCCGCGTCCCGTCGGGAAGCGTGAACTCGCTCTTGCTGCCTCGGGCCGTGACCAGGCACACCGAAGGGGCGCGTTCATACCGCGAACGCAGGAACAGGTATTCCCCGCAGACGACGAGCGCCAGCAGGGCCGCAGCGGCCGCAAAACGCCGCAAGGATATGAACCGGCTCTTCTTTCCGGCCCGGTCCAGCATGTCGATCCGGTGGTGTATGTCGGGGAGTTTATGGCGGTAATCGCGTTCCGCAGGCCGGGCGAGCAATTCCTTCCAGGCCTGAAAAAGCGCTGCGTCCTTCGTTTCCCGGTCGGCCGGGGCGGTCATCCACCGTCGGAAACGGCGTTGGATCTCCTCCGGCATATCGCCGTGCAGAAAATCGCGGACGAGTCTGTTGATTTTGTCGGTCTTCATCGTTTGGGGTGCTGCTCATAATATAGAACGACGAAAGAACGGCGAACCCCCAGCCGGAAAGAACGATTTTCAGAAAAAAAGCGTGATCGAGGCAAGCAGGCGCCGCAGTTGGCCGAGTGCGGCGGTCATATGGTTTTCCACGGTCTTGACGCTGATCCGGAGCCGCTCGGCGATCTCCCGGTTCGAAAGACCCTCGTAACGGCTCATCCGGAAGATACGCCGCCGCTGATCGGGCATCTTGTCCACGGCGATGGAGATCAGCAGCGCCAGATCGTTCGTCTCCACCTGGCTGTCGAGCGTATCGTCGTGAAAATAGCGGACGGAGGACAACTGGGCCGATTCGTATTTCTCATGCACCAGCGAACGGTTGTAAATGTCGAAAATAGCGTTTTTCGTCATCGTAAAGAGGTAATTGGAAAAACGGGTCATCTGCGCGATCTCCTCTTTGCGTTCCCAGACTTTCAGCATGATGGACTGCATGACATCCTCCGCCTCCGTCCGGTTCTTCAACATCCAGAACGCCAGTTCCTCGACTTTCGGAGCATAATGCAGATAGAGCGCATCGAACGCCTCCCGATCCCCCTGCGCCAGCCGATCCAATATTTCCCGCTCCTGCTCCACTCAAAAAATGTTTTTACAAAGATACGAAATATTCTTGCCATATTTTTCTTCCTTTATCAACTCTCTAATGGTTACCCCTAAAACTTTTGCGATATCATCCAATACCGCCAATGTCGGTTGTTAACGATTACAACAATAAGCATTCACGGTGTTAAAACTTTTGCCTATTTTTCCCGCCAACTCCGTTTGAGAAATATCTTTCTCGATGAGTACCAATTTAATCCGATTAAGGTTTTGATTCATATATCCGGCTACTTCATTTTATAAATATAGTAAATCGCTCGCTATCTACATTACATTTTCAGCTAAAAACGGGACACAATCCCTAACACACAACTCAACTTAACTCAACCATATCTCCTAAACAAAATAAGATGCCAATAAAAAACTTAGCTTACCCCTATACAAACCCGCATAGAGATAAGCCAAGTTACTAATTATCACAGTCCCGTCAAACGATGGAGTTCACCCGCTCCTCTTGCTGCCATTCTGCAAGGGAAACAATTGCTTGGTATTGTTCTAGAGTCAAATCCGAACCTCATCATCCGAGCATTCATATTCCCAGGGCAATTCATAGACAGCACCTTCTTCTTGATAGCCCATATATGTGATATGAATCGGGAACCAGCCGCACATAATCCCCTTCCCGCAGGATTCTCAGAAGCTTCTCTGCGTCGTAGATCAGCAGCAGCGCCCCAGCCTTATACAGGGCAGTAACCACCTCAATAGCCAGCCCGACATTGGACGAATAACTGTTGGAGGTAACAATCATCCAGCCTTGCTAACGCTTGTTTGAGGCAAAGATATTCAAGCGAGAAAGTCCTAGTTCACCGTAGTGGTCCGTTGCAAACCGTATAAAATTCGCCGGACTGTCAATGCCGTACAGGGTCTCCACATCCACGAACTTCATCTGCTTATAATAGGCTACATCACGCAGCGTTTCCGGAACATCCTGCAAATCCTCATAAACACGTCCGCTGGCGCCCTGTTCTCGGTAGTAACGCCTCTTGGCAATGCGGTAATAAGTGCAATACAGCCGGATGGTCATACGCTCCAAAGGAGGCACGGAACGCCCGTGCACCGAGTCCTCCAATGCATTGATGGCCGTTTCCCGATTTCCACCTCAATTTTGGAATTCGGTACTATGCGGTTAAATTCCTTTTGTGCAATACGCCTATTCGTTGTTGATACGGTAGGTTGTGCGCCACGTAGTCATTGAATCCGTCTGGATTCGCAACAACGACATCAATCAGCCGTTGCAGATAGTCGAAGAGGCGGGTTAGGGTCTTCCTGCACCACGCATCATCTGGTTCCCCATCAACACACGCGGAGCGGTTCGTGATGATGAACCTGGTACGCTTCCGGTCCGTAACACGAAGCGACCGAGAATCCCCGTACCAGGTCGAAGCGACATGGAACCACCGCGTCTCCAGTGGGTTGAATGCAAGCCAATCCGCAAGGAACGCCTCCCGGCCGTCATATTCCCCCGAAGCAATCAACTCCCCGGCATCGCCCCACTCTTCTGGCGTAGGCCGCGACACCTCGATATAGAATCCCCGGTACTCATCGTCGCCCATCACGGCCAGTCGTTTGAATTGACACTGAATTTCAACCAGCCGTTCCAGAATATCGCCACCAACGACAATCTCCCATTGGCAGCTTTCGCCCAACGCCTCCAAATGCAAAGCGTTCAGACCAAACTCCTTCGCCAAATCGGCAAGAAACCTTCTATCTATGATCTTCCTCTTGTTTATTTCTGTATACTCATAAGATCTTTTCTACGTTCCTTTGGCAAAACAGTCCTATGGACTGCTTCCGATAATATGTACACATAAATGGCATTGCAAACACACGTTCGACTAGACTACAAAATGATCAGTTATGTCAATAGTGAAACCGCAGCCTTCATAACTCGATTGTCCCGATAAATGTATTCATCAAACAGATCCAATACCTCATTCATAGCATCTGTATCTTCATGCAAACTTAGTTTCTTGTAAATCTCAAGCAAAACATTTACAACCTCATCATCGACTAGAGATGCATCCTCAGTATCAAAATACCTCTGAGACGATATGAATCTATAACATAATACTGGGCTAGTCGAAATACATTTCTTCACATAACCAAGCTCAAAATGAACTTGCTGATACTTTTTTCCTAAATATACTGGGGTAATGCTACAATACCAATTGAAAGCCTCCGTCGGGAGAGAATCACAATGCATACAATAGGCATTAACAACTTTTTCCCGACTGTCAGATGCATAATGTTCAAGAATTTTCACACTCAAATCTCGGTACTCTACATGCTCATATGATTTCATTGCCGTCTCAACAAGTTTGGCAACAATCTCTTCATTGTTAATGGCTAGTATCTTCTCAAGCCGCCTTTCGCATTCTTCCGAAATAGGAGTCCCTTTCATACCGTAAAAGTATATCTGGACAAGCAATTCATGAGTTGAAGGATCGGGCTCAATACGGTCAATATAATTACAGACCACATCATTCCTATAATAAAAGCACCATTGGATCGCATTCACCTGGAGATATAAGGACTCTGGCCCCATACCTGACAAAAGAGATCTCACCAGAGGGAAATACAACTCTTCATCATAATAATCTTCCATGTTCAAATAATGGAGTGGTACTGTTTTGATATACTCATGCAGAAGAATATTATTATCGGCAAAGAATGTATAAACTATCGGTCTTCTCGAAGGAATCGCACACATGCGTACTAACAATTCTGCGGCACAACCTTGGTATGAATTAATTGCTTTTGTAAGCATGTCTGTAGCTCGCCTACTCATATCCCTCTTACCATCTTCCGCCGTAAACAAACTACTTTCTTCAGAAAAAGGAGAGATGGTCAAGGTTTTACAAAGCTCCATTATTTCCTCAATGCACTCATTCTCTTCCTTGATATAGTACTCAACAATCTGACTAAAAGTATAGGGATTTGCTTTAGCGAACTCTTCTGAAATGTATCGTTTTGATAAATTCCAAAGTGAATATGGATTGACTCCACCTGCTAAAAGCCCTTCTAAACCTGCAATCTTGTACATATCTTGAATATCCGCCATATCACTAATTTCAAGCACGAAATCGTAAAATCTGTCCGGATTAGAGGATACACACTTTTTAAATGCATCGGCATGCTCCCTCAAACTAATAGGACCTCGACCCTCACGCCACTTATACTCACCAAGTTTCAGAAATGAATTCAACCAGTTAGAAATTGGCCATCTTGCATATGTTTCATCACCTACAACGCCACCGCAAATATGTGCCACACCGACGGAATGATAATTTCTCTCCACCATATGTTTCTGTCCGAATCTGCGCAAAAGTTCTTGGTAGCATCTCCTCATCTCCGGAATCATATGATCCTCTGGCAATGTATTGCATATCAATTCCCATTTGTCTTGCCATAAATGGGGACACAAAAACTGACTCCACCGTCTTTCTGCATCGTATTTAAAATCAAATTCAGACTTATACGATAATAAAGCCCGCTGATACCTCTCAGCGTCATTTTCATTCAACGTCTCATACCATGCCCTGAGCATTTTCAGAAAGAAGAACTCAACATCTCCACGAAGATATATTCCGATCGTCGCATTATCCTCCAACAGGAGCCGAATCTGGTCATCATACTGTCTCGGAGCCTCAGCCATAGCTGCAAAAGCCACAGACAACGTTGTCTCATTATTTAATGACAGAAGTTCAAGGACAAATGAACGCCCCAAAGTATCAGATGCATAACGAATCATTAGATCCTCATACATTTTCAATATCTTTCCTACATAATTATTTTCTGTGTCAACCCGATAGAACTTTTCAGTTGTTGAAAACCCATAATAGCCACTTTGCGCTGTTTTTCGAACTGTCTCACAAATACAGCAATGCAGTATTCCGAGTAGTTCTTTGGGATATTCTACACAGAACTGCTTACATAACACATCTGCCAACTCATAACCGTCATGGCTGTTATATGGACTATCGGATACAAGATACTCCATAATCAACTCCTGCGTTTCTTTCAATGCAAACTCTTTATTGCTTTTAATCGCATCCTGAAGGAGATGGACGGTAAAAAAAACGTTTTGTGGTTTTGCCTCAGCATACGCCTTGAGAACACAGGGTTGGCTATAGTCGTTATGCTCTCGCACTACATATGCGACAGCGTATAATCTCGACTCTCGATCTTGTATTTGATTTATCATTCCATACACCGCCTCTGGATTATCAAAGACATAGCGAGACAAGCATGATATTATAGGGAAGAATTGTTCGTCATCTTTCTTAAGCTCAGGTATTATACCGTTCAGCATCTTCCGAATAGTCTGGAACCAATCCGGAGAATTTACTCCGCGGAGGAAATACACCAACAGCCGCCCATCCTTCTGACAAACATCAGCAACAAGAACCTTCTCTGCACGGGCCGGATTATTCACAAAAGCCAGCACAGACAATGTCAACAACTTCAAGTGAAGACGAATATCGGGATCCTCAAGAATACTGCGGGCTTCATCCACGAATTTGGCAGTATCATGACCTCGTTTGAAATCAAGGACTGCCTTGACCGTCGATCGTATCTCCAGGCCTTGAATCTCTTTTTTGAGATCAGCCGAGAACAGACCCCCGGTCTCAGAATAATGACGGGCAAGGGTATATTCATAGAAAGACTGATGAAAGAATGAGACAGCAGATCCATCACGCCGAATCAGACCATTACTTGCCAAATACTCATATGCACGTTTCTGACTGGAATCAGGAATAAACTGAGGATTCAGAGTCCCTGCAATTTGTATTGTTTCAACAATCTTATACATTAAATGCTCCCGCATTTCTACATCATGCCGTAGAGATGAGTCACAAATAACAGCATCCCAAAGAGCATCGTATAATTCAATCTGATTATTGAAGTTGATTTTAGACTTATTCCGCCGAAACAAGAGAGAAAATGAATCCAGCATTTGAACGGTCCTGAGCATCGTGGCCGTCACACGATCTATTTCCTGACCAAGACCATTCTCCAGTTTATTGAGAGCTATTGTCACCTCCTTCTCGGTTAGCTCTCCAATCTCAACAATTGTAGATCTATCCTTTAAACTGTTCAGGACAGAATCATACTCCAGATCATATTTACGGCACGAGACAACGGCTCTGACATTCGGCCAATCGTTTAATGAAGATAGTACCGCCATCATCATATTCAGATGCGTTCTATCATTCGTGAGGGATTGAGACAGCGCATCAATCTGGTCAACAATCAAAATCACCTTATCTGCTTCCGTGCTGTAATACGCCAATGTATCCTGCATATCGCTCAAAGAGACCGGGTTGCCATTATCATCAATAGCGTCGGACTTAACACACAAATACTTGATACCCTTCTCGGACAGTATGGCTATTAAATCTTTCAACACAGCGGATTTTCCGACTCCTGCATCACCCACCAGAAGACAGATATTCCCTTCGTTCTGAACAGGATCCTTGCTAATCCATTGCACAATCTCATCAACCTGGAGTCGAGATATATGCGAGTCTCTCACCCCATGCAACTCGGAAGAAACGGCATTGAAGCACATTTTTTGCCGCGAAGCAAACTGGTCTGCCAGATACTTATCATCCTTGATGGACTCCATCTTCTGTTTATACAACTGACGCCAATGATCGATGGTCGCGTCAACATTCTTCTCACCGCATTTTTCGTTGTCTTTAAAATAATATCTCGCCTTAGTTCGGATACGATCAGATTTATTTTTAAACTCTTCGATGGCAGCCGTATCAATGTTCCGCCAATAGAATTTTCTAGAGGCATAATCACAAGCTATAAAGAAGACGAGTTCTCCTTTATGTATTTTCGCATATGCATAAACCGACTCGGGAATATCATAAAACACTTTCCCATTTTTCTCCGGATATGTCAGGTGCTTAACTTGAACTGTTATTTTTTCTCGAGCTATTCCATTTTCATCAAGAATCTCAAGATAGCCATCAATATTTGGTAAGGTACCTCCCTCTTGAAGTTGAGAACAGTCTACACAATTATCAGGAAGGATACTCTTCAGAAGATTTATCGAACGCCGATCATGCAATACGGATTCTGAGATATTCCTATTTGGCTGTAATTCCATAACACTCACGATTCGTTTAATAGCTCAGATCTTGTAGTCACCTCTAATCATTAATTCTTTCTTGCACCCCATCAAACATCGCATCCGCCTCCTTCTCATTCAACCCAGCCTTTACCACTACAGCCAAAAGATCTTCTTTCGTCGGTTCGATACTGTCATTGATTGAAGTCGTGCGAAAACCATTAATGCCATCGCTGGGTAACAGGTCATAGGCCGGAGCAAAATACCAATCGCCATCCCGATGAATAAAGGCAAAGTTCTTAGCGTGGTCGTCCTTGTTATCAATGAGAAAATTGAATATCATCAGTCGATAAACTTTCCACAACTCGGCTACACTATGCGTCAGCATGGCGCACACCTGAAAAATATGCTTGTAGTCGATACTGGGTAACCGATAATCGGCACCAATAAGACCGGCCACGCTAACGACATGCAGTTTGCCACCCAGTGTTCGGTCGAAACGCTCCACACCAAAGTACTTGCCTTCAAAAAGTCGAGTCTCCGGCATTTCGATTCCGCACTCTTTGGCTAGCAGCGAATAGCGGTATTCATCCACACCGATACTCTGCGAATCCCTCTTGGCTCGAAACTTTACCAGCCATTCTTTGTCGTTATAACGAACGAAGATTTTAGGCCTCGCGCCTCCCGGAGAACCACCTCGATCCTGAAACTCCTCGATCCCTTCGCCCATATAATCGTCGCTGGCCAGTATCTTCTCGGCCTCCAAAGCAAGCTTCTCGAAATCAGCAAAATCCTGCCGCGTCACTACGCTATTATCAGGACGAAACTCCAATGCTCCGCGTCCTGTCGATCCCACCAAGGCAAGACGATCCAGTAGAGTGAGTGTGCGAGGATTGATTCCCTTTTGTTGCAGGTATCGGTCCAGAATAAGAAGTCCCCATCCATCGGGCAGGCAATCATCGAAAACACCGAATCCCCCCTCAAACGGACGGGGTTTAGCAATAAAGACACCGCTTCGCAAAGGCAACTCAAATGGAGAAATAGAGAAACCAGAGCTAAGCCACTCTGCCGAATATTCGAAGGCACACAACCCCTCTCGCGTCAGAGCAAGACGACCGACCAGCCGATTGTTATATATTACTTCTATCTGCTTGATACTATTCATTTTTCTTCCCTCGTTTGCGGGTAACACTCTGTTCATTCAATACATCATCCAACGATTGATATTGCTTTTGTGCAAAGAGAACATCAAACTCAGATAACACATTCAAAGCAAATCCAATCTGCAGCAACCCCTTCAAAGAGATTTCTCCTGTCTGTTCGAAACGGCGGTAAGTAGCGAACTTAAGACCGGCTCTTGCAGCCATACCTTCCTGAGTTAGGTTCAATTCCAGTCTACGAGTTTTAACTCTCGCTGCAATCTGCAAAGCTACTTCGCTTGGACTTAAGACATCAAATGCCAATATATTATTCATAGATTCATTTATATCAAGCAAACAAATAAGATAATATTCATTGTAAAGATAGCGAATATTTTTATTTTAACGTCAATGTTTAAGACCTATTTTTCTCACCAAAAGAAAAAGAACTTTACTTTATCTCCGTATTCACATATACGTTCAATAAAGTAAAGTCAAAATAAGGGAAGAAAAGAGATGGCTTCGCCATGATGAAATGGCTCCAGCCATTTTCTCTTTTGGCTGCAAAAAAAAATATAAGTTACCGGATTGATAAGTCAATCATTCCGTCCCAATCTACCCACAAAATGACTCGCAAAACATATGCGGATTCACCTCCAATTTTATAGTATATTCTGGCGAAATAAACCCGCCCTGAACGGAATGTATCGAGGTCTACAAGGATGTTTTTCCCTCTGTTTGGATGGAGCCGATGAAAAGGTTGCATCCATAATGTTAAAGTTAGATAAGATCTGACTACAAACTTAATTAAGAATACAATCAAACAGGATAGTGTAATACACAATGTATAAACAAAAAAAATTCTATATTTGTAAAATAAACTGTAAATTACTCCTAATTCCATGCAGGAGAACCCCATATCGAACAGCCTGTCCAAAACGGATTCCAATGAGGCATCGAATCCAATCCGTAGCCTCATGCCCTTTCGGTATGGACCGTTGTGTTATGCGATTGTGGACGTTGAGATCGGACTGACCGACCACCGGATTCACGACATTGGGGCACTCCGCTACGACGGGGCCATCTTCCATAAAGCCTCGAAAGAAGAGCTGCTACCCTTCCTCGAGCGTGTGGAGTATCTCTGTGGTCACAACATCATCCACCACGATGCCAAATACCTCTTTGAGGATCGACAAATTCCTTGGCGGCTGGTCGACACGCTCTACCTCTCGCCCCTGCTCTTTCCTGAACGTCCCTATCACCGGCTCGTAAAGGATGATAAGTTGCTCAGCGACCAAATGAACAACCCGGTCAACGACTGTGAAAAGGCCCGTGATCTGCTTCTGGACGAGATGGCCCGCTGGGATGCATGGCCCGAACAGAAACGGAGGCTCTTCACCGCACTGCTGAGGGATCAGCCGGAGTTCGACGGATTTCTCGATCTGATGGGAGCCGGCCTGAAAAATTGCGACCTGCGCGAACAAATCGCAACCGTCTACCGAGGCCGCATCTGCCAGAACGTCGAACTCGAACCGTTGATCGAACACTACCCCTGCGAACTGGCCTACGCATTGGCGCTAATCGACACGACCGATCATCGCTCCATCACGCCGGGATGGGTACTGCACAACTATCCGAGCGTGGAATTCATCATCAAGAAGCTGCGGTACACCCCCTGCCTAGCAGGCTGTACCTACTGCAACTCCCAGCTCGACGTCCACCGTAGCCTCAAGTCGCTGTTCGGTTATAATGCCTTCCGTACCTACGAAGGTGAACCACTCCAGGAGCGGGCGGCACAGGCGGCCGTCGAGGGACGCTCACTGTTGGCAATCTTCCCTACCGGCGGTGGAAAGTCGCTCACCTTTCAACTGCCGGCACTCATGGCGGGACTATCTGTCCACGGACTGACAGTAGTAATTTCGCCCTTGCAGTCGCTGATGAAGGATCAGGTGGACAACCTCGCCGAACGGGGCATCACCGAGGCCGTCACCATCAACGGCATGCTGGATCCTATCACACGGGCACTGGCCATCGAGAAAGTGCAGGACGGAACTGCTGCGCTACTCTACATCTCGCCCGAGATGCTCCGCTCGGCAACGATCGAACGCATTCTCCTTGCCCGCAACGTCGTCCGCTTCGTCATCGACGAGGCCCACTGCTTCTCGTCGTGGGGACAGGATTTCCGGGTCGACTACCTCTATATCGGCCACTTCATTCGCAAATACCAGCAGAAAAAGGGAAGCAAACTCCCGATCCCGGTCTCCTGCTTCACGGCCACGGCCAAACAGAAGGTGATCCAGGACATCCGCGACTACTTCAAACAGACGTTGGATCTGAATCTGGAACTCTTCGCCTCGAAAGCCACACGTACAAACCTGAGCTACTCGGTGCTGCACGTCGACAACGACGAAGAGAAATACCAGCGGCTGCGCGAACTCATTGCCGACTCACAATGTCCGACCATCGTCTATGTTTCGCGAACTCGTCGAACCCGGGAGTTGGCGTCACGCCTCACCCACGACGGCTTCCGGGCCCTTCCCTTCAACGGCAAGATGGATTCTGACGAGAAGATCACCAACCAGGAGGCCTTCATGAACGACCATGTACGCATCATCGTCGCCACGTCGGCCTTCGGCATGGGTGTGGACAAGAGCGACGTGGGGCTGGTGATTCATTACGACATCTCCGATTCGCTGGAGAACTACGTACAGGAGGCGGGGCGCGCCGGCCGCAACCCCCATCTGCATGCCCGCTGCTACGTCCTCTACGGCGACAGCGATCTGGACAAGCACTTCATCCTGCTGAACCAGACGAAGCTGAGCATCGGTGAGATCCAGCAGGTATGGAAGGCCGTGAAGGAACTCACGCGCCAGCGCATGCGGGTCAATTCGTCGGCACTGGAGATTGCGCGTCAGGCCGGTTGGGACGGTTCGGGCTCCGACATCGAGACCCGGGTACGAACCGCACTCGCAGCACTTGAACAGGCCGGCTACCTCGAACGGGGTAACAACGTTCCCCACGTCTACGCCACGGGCATCACCGTGCGGAATCTCGACGAAGCCCGCCGACGGCTGACGGCCTCACCGCTGTTCGACAGCAAGGAGACCGAACAGGCGGTCCGCATCATCAAGTCACTCATCTCGAAAAAGTATATCGCTAAGGCGCAGGACTCGGAGGCCGAATCGCGAATCGACTACCTAGCCGACATTCTGGGCATGAGCAAGCGCGAGGTTATCTCCGCCGTGGAGCGCATGCGCCAAGAGGGGATTCTGGCCGATAGCAAGGATCTGTCGGCCTATCTGCTCGGAACAGGGGATTCGGAGCGCAAGTCGCAGCAGCTGCTCGAACGCTTCATCCAGCTCGAACGCTACCTGCTCCACCGCATCCCGGAGGAGGGGCTCTGCATCTCCTGCAAGCAGCTGAACGAGGATGCCATCCAGGAGGGAATCGGCACCTCAAAAGAGAAGGATATCCGGACTCTGCTCTATTTCCTTACGGTCAAGGGATACCTCCGCAAACAGGAGGATGCAGACCACAACCTGCAACTTCGGCAACAGACCGACCAGCAATCAACGGAGGCCCGGTTCGATAAACGGGCCGAAATCTGCCGCTTCGCCATCGGATGGCTCTACCGTCAGGCCGCCGAGCTGACGCGTACGCTCATGCAACCCAACGCCACCGGGCAGGAACACACCGTCGCAGACAATGCCGTGCAGTTCTCGATCGTCGAGTTATTGAATCAATTCAAGGCCGACAACCGGACGATGCTCTTTGAACGGAACGACCTGCAGCTGGGCGAGGTCGAGGAGGCACTCCTCTATCTCTCGAAGATCGGGGCACTGAAGCTCGAAGGGGGATTTCTGGTCCTCTACAACGCGATGGACATCCGCAGGATCAAGGACAACAAGTCGCGCTACAAGGTCGACGACTACCGGTTACTCAACGCCTTCTACAAACAGAAGATCCAGCAGGTCCACATCGTGGGCGAGTATGCCAATCTGATGGTCAAGGACTACAATGCGGCGCTGCAGTTCGTGCAGGACTATTTCCAGATGGACTACCGGCGTTTCATCGCAAAATACTTCCGCGGCGAACGCATCAACGAGATCCAGCGCAACCTGACGCCCAAGAAATACGAGCAGCTCTTCGGGTCGCTCTCCCCGCGACAGATGGAGATCATCTCCGACAAAGAGTCCCACTGCATCGTGGTTGCGGCCGGACCCGGCAGCGGCAAAACCCGAGTACTGGTCCACAAACTGACATCGCTGCTTCTGCTCGAAGATGTCAAGCATGAACAGCTGCTGATGCTCACTTTCTCGCGCGCGGCGGCCACAGAATTCAAACAACGACTAATGGTGCTGATCGGCAATGCAGCCCATTTTGTCGAGATCAAGACCTTCCACTCCTATTGTTTCGACCTGCTGGGGCGTATCGGCAACCTTGAAGATGCCCAGGACATTGTCTCCCGGGCTGCCCGAATGATCGAACAGGGGGAGGTCGAACCCAACAAGATCGGCAAGACGGTGCTCGTCATCGACGAAGCACAGGACATGGCCGACGACGAGTATGCCCTCGTAACGGCGCTGATGACCCACAACGAGGAGATGCGCGTCATCGCCGTGGGTGACGACGACCAGAACATCTACGAATTCCGGGGATCCGACTCAGACTACATGTTCCAGTTGGCTCAGCGCCCCAAGGCGCGCTTCATCGAGATGACCGACAATTTCCGCAGTGCCCGCCATCCTGTCACCTTTGCCAACGAATTTGTACGATCGATTCCCAAGCGCATGAAGCACACGCCGATTAAATCGATGCGCAGCGAAGAGGGGTGGGTCAGCGTCACTCACCACACGTCGGAGATCATGTATCAGCCGCTGGTCGACGAGTTGCGCTGCCATCGCCATGCGGGCACCTCGTGTATCCTTACCCAGACGAATGAGGAGGCGGTCATCCTGACCGGACTTCTGCGCAAGGAGGGCGTTCCGTGCAAACTGATCCAGTCGATGGACGGCTTCCGCTTCTGGAACCTCTCCGAGATACGTTATTTCCTCCGATACCTAGACAAGCGAGTGACGACGCCCGTGATTTCGGGCGAACTCTGGGAGGAGGCGAGGCGTGCCACGAGCAATACCTACGGGCGAAGTCAGAATCTGGAACTTGTGAAGCGCTGCTTCGAACAGTTCGAGCATCTCAACCAGACGAAATACATCAGCGATTTCAAGGAGTTCGTCTTCGAATCATCAATGGAGGATTTCTGCGATGTTTCGGGCTCCGAGGTGGTGGTATCGACCATCCACAAGGCCAAAGGGCGCGAGTTCGACGATGTCTACATGCTTCTGACTGACAACTACACCAAGAATGCGGAGCTGATGCGCCGCTACTACGTGGGGATCACCCGTGCCAAGAACCGGCTGTTCATCCATACCAACGGACACTGTTTTGACCGTCTGACGGCAGACCGTCACGATCACGACGATCGGAGCTATACCCTACCCGAAGAGATCGTCCTGCAACTCTCCCACCGGGACGTCTATCTGGAGTTCTTCAAGGGGATCAAACGCGAAGTACTAGCACTGCAGAGCGGTGATTCGCTGCAATACCACGACTTCACGTTCTATACCGAGAAAACAGGCCTCCCCGTAGCCAAACTCTCGACCCGAATGCAGAAAACACTTACCGATTGGTTTACAAAAGGCTACCGGGTCAAATCCGCGACCGTTAGCTTCATCGTGGCCTGGAAACCCAAGGATGCCCCGAAAGAGGAGCCGGAGACAGCTGTTCTGCTGGCCGATCTTACCCTCACCCTTTGATTGAAGATCCAACAAAAGTCGGGGTTCCAGAAGACGGAGTTTACCTTTTCCCCACTGTTTAGAGAGGCGATGAAAAAGTTAATTTTTTTGATTTTTTTTACAAAAAAACGAGTAAATTTTTGAAAATTCCATCTTTTAAGTCGTAAGCTATTGATAATCAATAACAACACAATAGTATATCAGCAAGCAGACAAAATTCATCAATACCGCGAAAACTTATCAAAGTCATAGGAAAGATGACTATCCAAATATCGGATGGTATAATGTTTTTCATAAGGTGACCCATATCTTCGGAGCTAATCGATGCGATTACGCATGACATCTATTCAAGCTCGCGAATGAAACTTGGTTGGTTAGAACCGGGCCGTTGGGCGGCCGCGTTCTGAGGTGCGAGCTTTCCGAGCAAGAACGTCAGCGAGCCGGGTACGGCGGTATGGTCGCTGGGCTGCGCGAGTTCAGGAGGGGGGGGGCACATCCGCATCGCCGTCTAACCGGAAAAACCGCAGGCATCTCCGAAATACGGCTCGGATAAAAACGATACGATTCTGCCGGCGCGCTATTTCGAAAATGAGCATACCGGCTTTTTAATCGGGACATCTCCATACGCCTCTTTTGGCGTAGTCCGCCAAACCTTTCATATAAGCCGTATACATCCGTACGCGCCAAGACTTCCGATCAAAATCCCAAAGCAAGACTCCTCCGCACAGAAGCGACCCCATATTTCCTCTCCCGGATACACGTCAATATCGGAAAAGCGTCGAAAATTCCACAATGCACATCTTTCGGCGCTCGGGCGAAGCTCATCGACCTTTCGGGCCGAAAAAAGCACGCGGCGAATGACAAATCACAAGCTCATTAAAAAAACTCGTCATCGCCTGTAAATTACAAATAATTTGATATTTTTGCCTAAAATACTTATTTCATTCAGGGGAACATCGACCGATCCGGCCCTAACCGTCCGGAAAAGCGCCGTATCTCCCGCATGTCATCCGATGGAAAAGCGACCCTTTCAGAATCCGACAGAACAGATGCTCGACCGCTTCCGGCAAGGCGATGCCAACGCATTCGCCAGTCTCTATCGCATCCACTGGAATCAGGTTTTCCGCTTCAGCCGCCTCTACCTGAAAAACGACGAGGATGCGGAGGACGTCGTGCAGGAGGTGTTCATCCGTTTGTGGCAGATTCACGAACGCATCCACCTCGACGGCAATTTTTCGGGACTGCTTTTCATCATCACGCGCAATCTGATCTTCAACCGCTTTCATAAACAGATCGACCCGTTGAGTTTCAAGGTATCCGTCCTCGCAGCCCTCGAATCGTCCGACGACATCGAATCCGAAGTGAGCGCCCGCGACCTTGCGGAATACATCGACCGACTGATCGACCTGATGCCCGCCCGTCAGCGGCAAGTCTTCAACATGAGCCGCCGCGAGCACAAGAGCTACCGGGAGATCGCAGAAGAACTGAACCTTTCGCAAAAAACCGTCGAAGCGCACATGCACGAAGCGCTGCGTTTCCTGCGCGACAACCTCGCGCTGCTGCTCTGGCTCGCGCTTTTCAACGACGGACCGGTCTGCTAAACGACATTCCGACCGGAATCGGAGCGTTTTTTTTCCGAAAATCACAAAAAATTACCGCACGCACTAAGGGTATCTGGTGCCGTGCCGGGTATTTATTACGGATACCGCAAAAAACACGAAATGACAGATATAAAAACGCTCGTCCGCAAACTGCTCGCCGGCAAACTCCCGCAGAAAGAGATGCCGGAACTCTGGCAGCGGCACGACGTCACGCAATACATGCAGCGCGAATGGGATCGTTGCGCAAAACCGGCCGAAGACGACCTCCTGCGCGAAAGCCGTATCTGGGAGCGCATCGTCGCCCGCACGATGCCGCATGAAAAAATCCGGCGGAAGGGAGGCGTACGCACCGCATGGCTTAGCCGGAGCTACGGCGCCGCCGCTTCAATCATGCTGGCCATAGGTGCAGGACTCACCCTCGTCAACCTGCTGTGGCGTCCCGCTCCGGAAATCATCCACACCCTGTACAGCGGGAACCAAAGCACCGAACAGGTAGCGCTGCCCGACGGTTCAACCCTCTGGCTCGGAGCCAACTCCTCGTGCCGGTACGCCGCGGATTTTTCGGGCAGGGAACGACGGGTGGAGCTCAACGGCCAGGGGTTCTTCGAGGTGGCGGAAGATCCCTCCCGACCGTTCGTCGTGAGCAGCAACGGCATCGACGTCACGGCTCTGGGAACGGCTTTCGAAGTCTTTTCCGATCTCGGGGGCCGGCACGTGGAGGCCATCTTGCGCAACGGCAGCGTACGTGTATCCCTCCCCGGAGTAACGAAACAGACCTTCACGCTCTCGCCCGACCAGAAATTCACCTACTCCGCCGACACACGCAAAGTGATCGTCAGCCGGGTAGACGCTCAACGCTACACGCTTTGGCACGAGCGCATGTCATTGAGTTTCGAGAACCAACCCCTGTCGGTCATCCTGCCGCGCCTCGAAAGATGGTACAACTGCCATATCGACTGTCCCGAAGAGATCGCGACACGCTACCACTACACGTTCTCGCTGAGCGACGAGACACTCGATCGCACCTTGCAGCTTCTCCAATCCTCGACCGACCAGACACCGCTCTTCTACCGACGCGACGGTATGTACGTGCGTATCTACGAAAAATAAAAAGAACCCGAAACGACCTGCCTCATGAAGAAGAACCGAAGATACGGATAACGGCCCCGCCGAACATTCCGGCCGCACGGCGGCCGGACTCCGCACCGCACCGACCCAAACCTAATTCTAAAAAACCTTATGAAAAACCTTTACAACATCCGGAAAAGCCTCTGGATCCTGTTTTGCTGCATGTCGCTCCTTGCGGCAAACGGCATCCCCGCAACGCTTCATGCACAGGAGAGGAAGAGGCTGACCGTCGAAATGACGGACGCTCCGATCCTCGACGTGCTCAAAGCCATCGAAGCGCAAAGCGAACTCTCCTTTTTCTACAACAACAATCTGATCGACCCCACGCTGCGCATCACCGTATCGAAACGCGACGCTCCAATCCCGGAAGTGCTCAACCGTGTGTTCGCCGGTACGCCCTACGCCTACCGGATCGTCGACAAACAGGTGCTTATTTCGAAAAAAGAGGATGCGCCGAAACCCGACAAACCGCTGAAAATCCAAGGACGGGTCATCGATTCGAAAGGGGGCCCGATCGTAGGTGCCACCGTCGTCAACATGCGCACGCTCCAAGGCACGGTGACAGGTTCCGACGGGCGCTTCGAACTGACGGTTTCCGCCCTGACGGAGGAGCTGACCTTCAACTATATCGGGTTCAAGACCAAAGTACTTCCGGCATCGAACGCCGAAGAGGTCCGTCTGGAAGAGGCTACCGTTCTCGAAGACGTCGTGGTCGTAGGCTACGGCACGGTCAAGCGCGTGAATCTCACCGGCTCGGTCGCCACGATCGATATGCGGGAAAAGGCCAACCAACCCATCACCAACACCGCGCAGGCGATGTACAACACCCCGGGCGTGTGGATCAACCAGAACAACGCCAAACCCGGCGCCGACGGAGGCACGATCCGCATCCGCGGCGTCAATACGCTCAGCAGCGCCAATCCGCTCGTGCTGCTCGACGGCGTGGAATACGACATCAACGAAATCAATCCGGCCGACATCGAATCGATCTCCGTGCTGAAAGACGCTTCGGCGGCCATCTACGGTTCGAAAGCCTCGAACGGCGTGATTCTCATCACCACGAAAAAGGGCGTCAAAGGCGCTCCGGTAATCAACTATCGGGCCAATTTCGGCGTACAATACGCCACCTACCTCCCCGACCCGATCGACGATCCGATCCTCTACATGCGTTTGCGCAATCAGGCAGAAATCAATTCGGGCAAGGCGCCCTCGGGAGTCTCCTATTCCGAAGCCGTCATCAAGGAGTATCAGGAGGGCATGAAAACCAATCCCGACGTCTACCCTGCGACCAACTGGTTCGACATTTGCCTCAAACCGGCCTTCGTCCACCAACACGATCTGCGCATCTCGGGCGGAACCGAACGGCTCGATTACAGCATGGCCGTAGGCTACATGAAGCAGGACGGCGTATTCATCGCCAACGACTGGGCCGACCGGATTTCGATGGACCTGAAACTCGGCATCCAGCTCAACAAATACATCAAGGTCGGCGGATCGCTCTACGGAAACATGCGTCACTACACGGAGCCGGGATACGGCACGAACAAGGTAATGGACGCCATGATGCGTGCCATTCCGATCATGTCCGACTACCATAAAAACGGCATCTACGGGTCGAGTTGGATCGCCACCCCGGGCCGCGGCAATTACGAGAATCCCCGCATGATCATCGAGCAGGGTTCGATCGACCGCCGCGTACAACAGCTGCTGGCCAAGGCGTTCGTGAAGCTGACGCTCCCTTACGGCATCACCTACGACGCCAATTTCAGCTTCCGCAAACGCGACACCCGCAGCAAAGACCACGTTCCGGCCATGTACACCATGAATCCCAAGACCGAAGAGGTCCGCAACTACAACTCGGCGGTGCCGCGCGTCAAGGACTGGGATGCTTGGGCGACGGGCAGTTTCTTCACCCAGACGCTGGGCTGGGAAGGGAACTTCCGCGACGAACACCACATCGGCGTCATGGTGGGCCAGGACTATCAGGAGTTCTACAACGACAATTTCCAAGCCTACAAGGAGGGATTCTACGACAACTACCACACCGATCTCAACTCCGCTTCGGGACAGGTCAACGCTCAGGCCACCGGCGCCTCCTCGCGCGAAAAGCTGGTCTCGGTTTTCGGACGTCTCTCCTACGACTACAAGCAGCGTTACCTCGTGAGCGCCGTCTTCCGCTACGACGGTTCGTCGCGTCTGGCCCCCGACCACCGTTGGGCCTTCTTCCCCTCGGTCTCGCTGGCATGGCGCATCGACCAGGAGAACTTCATGAAAAACGCGGAGTTCATCGACCAGCTCAAACCGCGTTTCTCGTGGGGTAAGATGGGCAACCAGGCCGTCTCGCTATACAGTTACCTGAGCTCGGTCAACACGTCGGGCTACGATTACAGCTTCGACGGCACGAAATACGGCGGCGCAGCCATCTCCGCTCTTGCCGACAACACGATCACCTGGGAGGAAACGACCTCCTACGATGCCGGAATCGACTTTTCGGCCTTCGGCAACCGCGTTCTATTCTCGGCCGACTGGTTCCTCAAACGCACCGAAGGCATCCTGCGCACGGTCAACCTGCCCTCGCAGGTCGGCGATCTGAGCGGCCCGAAGAGCAACGTGGGCGTGGTGGACAACAAAGGCATCGAGCTCTCGCTCACGCTGCGCGACTCGTGGGGCGACTTCTCGGCAGGCATCTCGGGCAACTTCTCCTACACGCGCAACGAAATCGTGGATCTCAACGGCGAGACCGAAATCAACGGCCGGCTGATCTGCAAGGAGGGGTATCCGATCAATTCGTGGTACCTGCTCGAAACCGACGGCGTCTTCCAGAACCAGTCGGAGATCGACAACGCGCAGGCCGTCTACGGCAACCGCGCCAACCTGCGCCCCGGCTACGTGAAATACGTCAACCAGAACAACGACAACACCATCGACGGCAACGACCGCGTCATCGCCGGCAACACGATACCTCGGTTCGCCTACGGCTTCAACCTCAACTTCGGATGGAAGGGCTTCGCCGTCGAAGCGCAGTTCCAGGGCGTCGGCGACGTGTCGGTCTACCCGTCGAGCAACATGGCCTTCGGCCTCTACAACGGCGCAGGTCTGACCAAACAATGGGTGAGGGATTCGTGGAGCGCCACCAACCGCAATACCGAATATCCGCTGCTGACGACCTACCCCGAAGCGGGCGAGAACTTCCAGAATTCGACGCTATGGCTTCAGGACGCCTCCTACCTGCGTCTGAAAAACATCCAACTGAGCTACACTTTTCCCAAGCAGCTCGTCGGACGCATCGGTATCAAGGGCTTGCAGGTCTACGTCAGCGGCCAGAACCTCGTCACCTTCTCGGACTTCAATATCTGGGACCCCGAAATTTCGATCTCGCAGGTCAACTTGTTCTCCTACCCGATCCTGAAAACCATCAGCTTCGGCATCAACCTCACCCTATAACCGATCTTACAAAAACCGATCAACCATGAAACGCATTCAAATCATCATACCGGTTCTGCTCGGAGCCTTCTGCACCGGCTGCGACCTGGACATCGAACCGCAGGACCGCTACGACCAGCAAACCTTCTGGTACAGCGCCAAAGCCGCGGAGGGCGGCCTGACGGGGTGCTACAACGCCCTGCTCGAAAACGGCATCTACGGCCGCGCCGCCGTCTACTGGGAAGACGACGCCACGCCCAACGGCTATAATTTCAGCAACGACGACTCCTGGACGACTATCGCCAACGGTGCGCAGACGGCCACTTCGGGAGGCATCATCGCCAACCGCTGGAGCCACGCCTACAAAGGCATCGGACGCTGTAATACGCTGCTGGACAACATCGACCTCAACCGCGAGCTGGACAAGAGCGTCATCGAGGAGTACAAAAATCAGGCGCGCTTCCTCCGCGTACTGTTCTACTACATGCTGACGACCTACTACGGCGACTGTCCACTGATTACCACGACCCCCGCCATGGAGCACAAATCCCTGCCGCGCACCCCGCGCACAGAGGTGGTCTCCTTCATGCTCGGCGAACTGGAACAGCTTTCGAAGGTCCTGCCTCCGAAGGCCGAACCGGGACGCCCGACGTCAGGCGCGGCACTGGCCCTCAAAGCCCGCATCCTGCTCTTCGAGGCCAGCCCGCTGCTCAACCCCGGCCACGACGACCAGAAGTGGCGTGACGCCGCCGACGCGGCCCGCGCCGTGATGGACTGCGATTCGGATTACGAACTCTTCACCGCCCCGGGCCAGATCGGTTCGGCCTACCGCAATCTCTTCCTCGAAAGCGGAGAGAACAGTTCCGAATGTATTTTCAGCGTACAGTGCATGAACCAGAACAAGCTGGGGCTCTCGTTCGAACTGATTGCCCGCCAATACGGGACGATGGCGCCGCTGCGCGACCTCATCGACTTCTACTGCGACCGCGACGGCAATGCCCGCACTCCCGGCGAACAGCGGCTCGATCCCTCGAAAATCGACCCGCGCTTCGGCGCCACGATCGTCTACCCGGGCTGCAAGTTCATGGGCTCGACGGTCACGGCGACGCAGTTCCAGCAAACCGGATGCACGATCAAAAAGTACACGGTCTACGACGAACACACGCCTACGGCCGCCGAGAAAAGCATCGGCGACACCGAATCGCCTATCGACTACATGATCCTGCGCTACGCCGACATCCTGCTGATGTACGCCGAAGCCAAAAACGAATTGAACGAGCTGGACGAGACGGTATGGAACGAAACGGTGCGCCCGATCCGCACCCGGGCAGGATTCACAGCCGAGTCGGCGCTCGAATTCCCCGGCAAGGATCAGGAGAAACTGCGCGCCGTCATCCGCTACGAACGCCGCGCGGAGTTCGTCGGCGAAGGCTACTATTACAACGACCTGCGCCGCTGGCGCGAGGCCGAAAACGTCAACAACGGCCCGATCCGCAAGTTCAACAACGATGTCATTCTGGTACGCAGTTTCGAGCCCTCGCGCGACTATTGGTGGCCGGTTCCGCAGGGCGAAATCGACTTGAACCGCAACCTGCTGCCCAATAACCCCAATTATTGACAATGAAACGAATACTCACGCTAATCGCACTCTGCATCGTGTCAGGAGTTTCGGCCTCGACCCGACAACTGCAAATCATTCCCCAGCCCGTCAAGGCCGAACTCCGTACGGGCGTCTTCGTCACGGCCGGATGCCGCGTCGAATGGGAAGGTTTCGACATCCGGCCCGAAAATCTGGCTGCGCTGACCGGACGACTGGTCAAGCCATGCCATCCCGCGTCGACATGGAACGGAGTGAATGCCATCGTTTTGCGACGCGACACCGCAGCCGGAATCCCGGCCGAAGGCTACCGAATCGACATTTCCGCACGCCGCGCGCAGCTCTCGGCCGGCGACGACGCCGGTCTCTTCTACGGCCTGCAAACCCTCCTCCAACTGGCCGACGAACGGGGCAACCTTCCCTGCGTCTCGATCGAGGACCATCCGCGCTACCGCTACCGCGGCCTGCATCTCGACGTCTGCCGCCACTTCTTTCCGGTAAGGTTCATCAAGCATTACCTCGATTGGATGGCTTCGTGCAAACTCAACACCTTCCACTGGCATCTGACCGACGACCAGGGCTGGCGTATCGAGATCAAACGCTACCCGCGCCTGACCGAGATCGGCGGCTATCGAACCCGAACCCAGATCGGCGGATTCCACGAAGACCCGATCACCTACGAACAAGGCCGCTACGGCGGGTACTACACGCAGGACGAGATCCGCGAAGTGGTAGCCTATGCCGCCGAACGGCACATCGCTGTCATTCCCGAGATCGAAATGCCCGGTCACGCGACGGCCGCCCTGGCCGCCTATCCCGAACTAGCGTGCGGCCACGGCCCGAAAAGTTTCGAGACGAGCGGACGCTGGGGCGTCCTCGACGATGTTTTCTGCCCGGGCAAAGAGCAGACCTTCGAATTTCTCGAAGGCGTGCTGGACGAAGTGCTGGAACTCTTCCCGTCGAAGCTCATCCACATCGGCGGCGACGAGTGTCCCAAAGGACGCTGGAAGGCGTGCCCCCTCTGCCAGCAGCGCATCCGCGAGGAGGGGCTCAAGGACGAATACCAGTTGCAGAGCTACTTCATCCACCGCATCGAACGCTGGATGCACGCCCACGGCCGGGAGATCATCGGTTGGGACGAAATCCTCCAGGGCGGCATTTCGAAGACCGCGAACATCATGTCGTGGAACGGAAGCGACCCCGGAATCAAGGCCGCACAGCGGGGAAACCCGGTGATTATGACGCCGAAATGGTACTGCTACTTCGATTACAGCCAGACCTCCGACCCGGAGCGTTACGAACCGCTGGGCAACACCCGCTACGTTTCGGTGCGGCAGGCTTACCGCCTCGACCCCTGCGACCGGCTCACGCTGCCCGACCAGAAACGGATCAGGGGCGTGCAGTGCAACCTCTGGACGGAGTACATCGCGGACATCCGCCACGCACAGCACATGGTCCTGCCGCGCATGGCGGCTCTCGCCGAGACGGGCTGGGCCAACGACCGCAAGGATTACAACGATTTCGTGCGCCGGATTCCGGCGCTGGTCGCCGTCTACAAGGCCGAAGGCTATAACTACGCCCCCTATCTGTTCGAGGGCATCGAATGACGCCCGGCAGCGCTTCCGAAGCCGAACACCCCGCAGGTCCTGTGACCTGCGGGGTGTTTTTCCATGCGCCGCCCGCCCAAAGCCCCGGCAACGCCCCGGACGCAGCCATGGGAACGTCGGCACGCGAAAGCGTCCCGGCCGAAAGCGGCTATTTCTCCGACACGTAAAACCACCGGCCCGTATCGAACTCGGCCCGGACCTTCCGGTTCTCCCAGTGGACGGAAAACACGAACAGGTAGTCCCGACGCCCTCCGGCGGTTTCGATCGGCAACAGTATTTTTATCTGCGTAAGCTTATCCGCATCCCGCAGGAGATTCTCGAATACCCACCGTTTGAGGTCGCGACTGTAAAAAACCCGGTTCTTGACGGCAAGCGACTCCGAAACACAGCTTCCCTTCACGACCACGGAAGGAACCTGCGCGTCGTGTCTGTCGAGCAGCTTCACACCCCGGTGAAACACCCCCTCTGCGACATTCGAAACTCCATCCACGAAGACGGCCTCGTCCCAGATGATTCTGAAGTCGGAATCGCTCTCGTTGGTCAGGGAAAAATCGACATGCGTCGGCTCGAAGGTGAAAACGACGCGGATCGTGGAATCCCGGTAGCCGGGCGTGGTGAATCCCTGCTCATTCTCGGGATTGCCGATAACGCCGCCCCGGGCGCCATCGGTCTCGACAGATTCCAGACGAACCCGATAATAGTCCAACCCATATCCCTTCGGCCTTGCCTGCGGGGATAAGGGAAGCGACAGCAACAATGCGACAAACACCAGGACAAGTCTCATAGCACCCTATTTGAAGTTTATCCGAAT
>OGRJ01000636.1_pt1 | contig 33125 bp, 32 predicted proteins | sample 1553411 | NCBI WGS metagenome assembly OGRJ01 (sample SAMEA2580084, study PRJEB22360) | human gut metagenome | biome: human gut; feature: human-associated habitat; material: faeces | place: Denmark | collected 2008/2010
GCCTTCTTGCAGTGCGGACAGACCTTGCGCACAAGGCGCTGGGAAATGACGCCGCGCAGCGCGCTGGAAATGAGGTACGGCTCCACGCCGATATCGACCAAGCGGTCGATGGCGGAAACAGCGTCGTTCGTATGCAAAGTAGAAAGCACCAAATGGCCCGTAATAGCAGCACGAATGGCAATGGCGCCCGTCTCTCCGTCGCGAATCTCACCGACGGAAATGACATCCGGGTCCTGACGCAAGATGGCGCGCAGTCCTGTCGCAAACGTCATGCCGGTCTTTTCGTTGATCTGGCACTGGTTAACGCCCGGAATGTTGTATTCCACCGGATCCTCCAGCGTCATGAGGTTCGTTTCCTCATTTGCAAGCTCCTGCAGCATGGCGCACATCGTCGTGGATTTACCAGAACCGGTCGGGCCCACAATCAAAATCACGCCGCTGCTGTTTTTGAGCAGCGCATCATACTTTTGCAGGTCTGTGCCCTCAAGGCCGATGGACTGCTTCGTGATCGTATGCCCGGATTTATCGAGCAAACGCAAAACAATCTTTTCGCCGTAGATCGTCGGCATGGACGAGATACGCAGGTCGATCTCGTGGTGACGCACCTGCACCATGGCACGGCCGTCCTGCGGGATCTTACGCTCGGAAATATTCATGCCGCCCATGATCTTCAGGCGGGAAATAACGTTGCTCTGCAAATTTGCGGGCACGGTCAAAATCTTTCTCAAAATGCCGTCGATACGCATGCGCACCACCATTTCGCCCTCCTGCGGCTCAAGGTGAATGTCGCTCGCGCGCTCCAAAAAGGCGCGCTCAATGACGGAGTTTACAAAGCGGATCGTTGGCGCGGCAGACGCGTTGCCGGCATCCGTCTGGTTCATCTGCACCGGTACGATATCCGGTGTGGATGTGCCGACCTCGCGCTTCATTTCTTCAATGGCGCGGGCCGTGCCTTCGCTGCCGTACAATGTGCCGATGGCCTGCTCGGTCGCGCGGCGCGTGGAGATCATCGGCACAACGCGCTTATGCGAAGCGGCCTTAATCTCTTCCTGCGCAACGAAGTTCAGCGGATCGCTCATGGCGACAAAGAGCTCGTCTTTTACAAGCTTTACCGGCACCACGTTGTATTTTTTCGCGATGGCGCGCGGCACAAATTTGGCGAGCTCCAACGGAATGGAGATCGCCGTTAAATCGATGAAATCGACACCGAGCTGCATTTGCAGTGCTTCAATGAGCTGCCGCTCCGTGATGATATTATTTTCGATCAGAACATCGCCGAGACGCTCTTTTGTCTGCTTTTGAATGGTCAGCGCTTCTTCAAGCTGCTCCTGCGTAATGGCACCAGCCGCGATCAGCAGATCGCCAAGTCGCATATAAGCCATGGAACGTCCTCCCTTTCTAAACCGAGCTTCGTATTTCGTATATTTATGCTGCTTTTCGCATAATCGAGCGATTTTATATGCTTAAAATGCGAAAGCCGCGTCTGAAATTCTCTTTTTCTGCATAAAACGGCAAAATTGCAAAATTTGCGCTATTATTTTATCATATCAACACTATGATTTCAACCTTCTCGTGGAGAAAATTCCCACAGGAATATATTCTATTTCCAGAATCATTTTGTGAAGTTTCTGCACAGTGGTGCTTTTGATTGGAGCAGGCACACCGCAGCTCATAAAAAGACGGCGCAACCGCTTTTACAGGCACACCGCCGTTTTATGGCTTTTACCGGTTGTTTTTCTTACAATATTTGCGCACCGCTTTTGTGATCTTTTCAAGGTCGAGCGGCTTTGTGAGGTGCTCGTTCATACCGGCTTTGCGGCTGCGGGCGGCGTCGTCGGAAAACGCGTTTGCCGTCATGGCGAAGATCGGTACGGTCTCTGAATCCGGGCGGTCGAGCGCGCGGATTTTCTCTGCCGCCTCCAAACCATTCATCACGGGCATCATGATGTCCATTAAGATGAGATCATACGTACCCGGGGCCGAGGCGTTGAATTTCTCCAGGCCCTCTGCGCCGTTCCATGCTTTTGTGACCTCGGCGCCGCTGTCCTCAAGCAGGAACGCCGCAATCTCCATGTTCACTTCGTTATCCTCCACAAGCAGCACATGCAGCCCGCGGAACACGGTGGTATCGATTTCTTCCTCCGGCTTTTCGGCATCAGACGCCGCGGGGTCGAGCTTCAGCGGAATCTCCGTGATGAATGTGGTGCCCACGCCCTTTTCGCTGACCACGGTGACGGTGCCGCCCATGGCATCGACGAGTTTTTTCACGATGGAAAGGCCGAGCCCCGTACCCTGATACGTAGTGCGTGCACCGGAATTTTCCTGCGAGAATGGCTCAAACATATGCTTTTGAAATTCTTCGCTCATGCCGCAGCCGTTATCTTCACAGATAAAGCGGTAGCGAACGGTGTTCTCTGTTTGTGAAACGATGCTGCACGTAGCATGTACATAGCCGCCGGCTCTGCCATACTTGATGGCGTTGCCGCCGATGTTTTGAAAGATCCGTCTTAAATGCAGCGGGCTGCCGATGACATGCTTTTCGCGCTTATCTTCCATTGTGAGGGTACACGTAATACCGCGCGCCTGCGCTTGCGTGGAGAGCAGCGTGCCCACATCGTGCAGCAGCTCGTTCAAATTGAACGGCACTTCCTCAAGCTGCATTTCGCCGGATTCCAGCTTGCTCATATCGAGCACATCGTTTACAAGCTCTAAAAGAAAATCCGAAGACCGCATAATCTTTGCGCGGCATTCCGCCTGCTTTTTCGCGTCATTCGGGAAACGGTCGGCAATCTGTACCATGCCGCGGATGCCGTTGATCGGCGTGCGGATGTCATGGCTCATGCGGCGCAGGAAATCCGTTTTGGCGGCGTTTGCAAGGGTAGCTTCCTCTGCTGCGCGGCGCAGGTTTTCCTGATATTCCATATCGCGCTCCTTTTGCTTCGAAACATCGCGGAACAAAAGCATGAGTGAGCTCGGCTTTTCCCGGTGCGTAAAGCGGCGCTGCGGCACAAGAAGCAGCTGGTACCACTTGCCCTCCACATTTTCCATTGTGAAGCCGTCAAAAGCCTTGCCCTCTAAGCGCTGCTGAGCGGTATCGAGGTCCGTAAACGCACGGAATTCCTCCCGGTACGCCTCGGCTACGCACTCGGTGTTAAACTTTTCCAGCATGGCTTTTGCGCTTAAAATACCGTTTGTGACTGCTTTCATGCGCTCACTCTGCACAATGGGCTCCCATGTATCGTCCTGCGGGTGAATGAGCAGGTTTGACAGGTAGATGCTCGAAATGGCGCTGACAAGGTGGTATTCCTTTTCCATACGCAGCAGACGGCGCTTTTTACTGTACTGCCGCCAAATAAGGTACCCCATGCCGCAAAACAGGTAGATTGCCGTAAACAGCAGCATCCAACCGCGGCGACTTGCGTAGACTACGTGACTCGGGAAAAAGGCATACAAATAATAATCTCTGTACTGGGTGAACATACCGTACCATGTGCCGCTGTCGTTTTTTAATTGCAGCAATGTGTCCGGTGTAAGTTGCTCCCCTCCAACGAGCACGTCAGCAATAGGATAATACTGCACAAGTATGTTCTCCAGCTGCTCGCAATTCGTGCTGATAACGCGCATGCCGTCCGTGATGACGACGGTCACATCCTGCCGGAACATTTCAGCATCCAGCATAGTGGAGAGAGAAAGCTCATTTTTATCGTTTTGAAAGCGCGTGACGTCCGTATAGCAAATAACGAGACCCGGTTTATCCTGCCGTGCGGAAATGGCGTAGTTATACGTATTGTCGTTTAAACAAATCTGGTCGGCATAGGTTTTCTGCGGATAGTTCAAAATATCCGCCGCATTTTTGTCCCCTATTATCTGGCTGAGCAGCAGACTTTCATCCTTGCCCGCTTTGTCGTAATGAGCCAGCACGGAGAAATTTTCATCCAAAACAAAAATGCCGGTCAAATACTGAAATTTCGCATAACGCTGTAAGCGGTTTTCGTTTAAAAGCGCATCTTCCTCTTCGTAACGGTACACCGTCAGTGTTTTGACTTTGGTCAAAACATCCTGCAGCGCTTCGGTGGTATTGGCCAAGCGGTAGTTGTCGTACTTGCGGCAGCTCGTCTGCATAAAAGCGAGTACCTCCTCAACATCCGCTTTCGCCTTGTTCTGTTCATACTGTGTTACGCCTGCAAATACCGGCAGCAGCACAACAAAGCCGAGAAGAAGCGTGATCATCCACCGCATGACCGTTTCCATGCTCGGCTTATGGAGCTTCGGTTTTGTTTTTCCCTTGAACTTCGGCATCATTCGGTACCTCCGTTCACATTTTTTTCGGCATCTAACCCATATTTTTTCACAATAGCGGCCATTGTGCCGTCTTCGCGCATTTCAAGCAGCGTCTGCGTCAGCTTTTCCGCCAGTACTGCATCGCCGTCCGGTTTAAATGCCACGCCCACGGCGTCGCTGTACATGTTCATGTTGAGGTAGCGGTAGCCGTCCGGGTATTCGTCCGTATATAATCTCAGCGAGCTTTCATGCCCGATGGCCGCATCCGCATAGCCCTTGCGCAGCGAAGTAAACACCTCGCCCATCGTGCTGAATGTGGAAAGGTCCGTAATCTCCGGCAAATTCGGGTTCAGCCCTTTTAAAATGATCTCCTCGCTTATAGAGCCGGCCTGCACCGCCACGCACTTTCCGGCAAGGTCTTCAAGTGTTTCAATCTCGCTGTCCGCCGGCACCACGACCACGCGCTGCGTGTACATATACGGCCCTGCCCAAATAAACTTATCTTCGTTGCCTTCCATCGTCAGGCAACACCAAAGGCAATCCACATAGTCTTCATTCAAAAGCTCAAAGCCCTTGTCGATATCGAGCTCCACGAAGATCGGCTCATACCCGATACGCGCACAGGCTTCCTCGGCAATCTCCACGTCGATGCCGGTATAGTGGCCGCCGATATTGCGGTAAAAATACGGCGCATACGTTGTGCCGCCGATACGTATTTTCGGTTTTTCCGTCTCCGGTTGCTGTGCCGTATCGCTGCATGCGCAAAGCAGCGCCATAAGCGTGGCAAAAAGCAAAAGGATCCAAGCCTTTTTTCGCATATTTTTTCCTCTGTTTTCTATGTGATGTGATTTGAATACGGCACTCCAAAACCGCTGTTTTTCGGGGCTGAGCCACCGTTGCTTTTCTCAAAATACGCTCTGCTTTATAGATTTAGTATAGCGTACTTTCCGCTGATTTTCAATTATTTTTTGTGTTCTGTGCATAAATAACTTGTTTTTCTGCATTTTCGACGCGACGTGTGCGTAAAGACAATTCCAATGTGTAAAAAGCCGGAAGAATCTGTGCGTTTTATCTTGTTTTCCGTACCTTATTATGCTAAAATCAAGTCAAAAACACCAGTCTTTACGAACCCCCAAACCGCTATAGAAAAGGAGTTGCAACTATGAGGTATCTCGCTAAACGTGTGGAGCGCATTTGTGATGAGCTTTACCGTCTGCGCATCGTGCAGCGCATTCCGCTGACCGACCTTATCTGCAAAAAGGGCACGTATATCCGCCCCGAAGCAGCAGATGCCGCTACGCCGCCGTGGACGTCGTTTGACAGCCGCACCATGCACTGGTACGGCCCGGACGAGCACTATTGGTTCCGCACGGAATTCACCGTGCCGAAAGCGCTTAACGGCAAGGCAATGTGGCTGAATGTGCGCACGCAGATCGAAGGGGACGACGGCAAAAACCCGCAGTTTTTGCTGTTTGTGAACAACGTGCCCGTGCAGGGCATGGACATGAATCACCGTGACGTGCTGCTTTCCCCGAAAGCGATTTCCGGCGAAAAGCTTGTGTTCGACTTGCAAGCGTACACCGGCACCATCCACAACGAATTCAATCTCTTTATGGAAATTCAGGAGATTGACCCGGAGATTGAAGCGCTGTATTATGACTTGAAAGTGCCGGTCGAGGCGTTTTCGCGCATGGAAAAGGAAGACCGAAACCGCATGCTGCTGGAAAACGCGCTGAACGAAGGCATAAACCTGCTCGACCTGCGCACGCCATACAGCGAGGAATTTTACGCTTCCGTGCGCGCGGCTTCCGCATATCTAAAAAAAGCGGTCTACACCGACCTTGCGGGACACGACGACGTGATTGCGAGCTGCATCGGCCACACGCACATCGACGTGGCATGGCTGTGGACGGTCGCCCAGACGCGTGAAAAGACCGCGCGCAGCTTTGCAACGGTTTTGAAGCTTATGGATGAATACCCGAATTATCACTTCATGTCCAGTCAGCCGCAGCTTTATTATTTCTTAAAAGAGCGTTATCCGGAGCTGTATGCGCGCCTGAAAGAGCGCGTGAAGGAAAAGCGTTGGGAGCCGGAGGGCGGCATGTGGGTGGAAGCGGATACCAACCTTTCCTCCGGGGAATCGCTGGTGCGTCAATTTCTGGTGGGGAAGCGTTTTTTCCGCAATGCGTTCGGCGCGGACTGCAAAATCCTCTGGCTACCGGATGTGTTCGGCTACAGCGCCGCCCTGCCGCAGATTATGAAGCAATGCGGGATCAATTATTTTATGACCACCAAGATTTCCTGGAATGAGTATGATAAGCTGCCTTACGACACCTTCCTTTGGCGCGGCATCGACGGCAGCGAGGTGCTCACGCATTTTATTTCCACCATGGATACGGTCAAGGAGGAGAAGGATTGGATCACCACCTATAATGGGGATCTGAATCCATCTCAGGTGATCGGCTGCTGGCAGCGCTATCAGCAGAAGGATCTCAACCGCGATGTGCTTTTTGCCTTTGGCCACGGAGATGGCGGCGGAGGCCCGACGCATGGCATGCTAGAGCGAGGCAGGCGGATGCATATGGGCATTGAAGGCTGCCCAAAGGTGGAGTTCCAATTCGCCCGCGATTATTTTGACCGGCTTCAAAAGGACATAGCGGGGAGGAAACGGCTGCCTCGATGGGTGGGGGAGCTCTATTTTGAACATCACCGCGGCACGTTGACCGCACAGGCCTCTGCCAAGCGGTGGAACCGAAGAAGCGAATTCCTCTATCACGATCTGGAAACGCTCGAAAGCCTTGTGAACCTCGACCATCTTTCCAGCTACCCATCTGCTGCATTGTTAGAGGGCTGGAAGGTGATTTTGCTCAACCAGTTTCACGATATCCTGCCTGGCTCATCGATCCGGGAGGTATATGAGGATTCCCAAAAGCAGTATGAGGACCTGCACCGCACAGGCGGACGGATGCTGGAAAAGGCATTGCAGCAGGCTTCGCGCCGAGTGGGCCTTGCGCGGGATTCACTGCTTCTTTTTAATACGCTCGGCTTTTCACGCAGGGAAGTGGCTGAGATGCAGCGCCCGCAGCACACGGGCTTCCTCCTGCGGGATCCTCAAAGTGGCGCGGTGCTCCCCTGGCAGAAAACTTTTGACGGAAAGATCATTTTTACCTCGCCGGAGGTGCCGGCAAAAGGGTATTGCGCCATATCGGTTGAGGCGGGCGAACAGCGGCAGACAACGCCTTTGACTGCTACGCTTCGGGAGATGCATACGCCGTTTTTTGATCTCACCTTTGATGAAGCAATGCAGATTGCCTCTTTGATTGACCGGCGCACCGGGCGCAGCGTAGCGCCGCAGGGCGAGCCGCTCAATCGGCTGATCGTTTATGAAGACCGTCCCTTTGAGCACAGGGCTTGGAATGTGCAGGCCTATTATACGGAAAAATCCTGGGTTTTGAGCGATGTATCCCATGCAGAAGTGCTTGAGTGTGGGCCGGTACGGGCCGTGGTGCTCGTAGAGCGAAAGTTCCTGCATTCTGTGATCCGCCAGTATATTACGGCTTACGCAGAGCTGGATCGGATCGATATCCGCAATGAAATCGACTGGGACGACAGCTATCTGCTGCTCAAAGCGGATTTCCCGGTGGATGTCAATGCCGTGAAGGCGACGTTTGATATCCAGTTCGGCAATATTGAGCGAGTAACACATGAAAATACGCTTTGGGATTTTGCACAGTTTGAATCCTGCGCGCATAAATGGGCGGATTTAAGCGATAACAGCTTTGGCCTTGCTGTGCTCAATGATTGCAAATATGGCTATTCGGCAAAGGATGGGCATATTGCCCTCACCTTGCTGCGCAGCGCAAACGATCCGCAGCCGAAACAGGATTGCACCCATCACACCTTTACCTACTCGCTTTATCCGCACGCAGGCCCGGCTGCCATTTCCCGTGTGGTGCAAGAGGGCTATTCGCTCAACTGCCCACTCTACACAATGTTTAGCAATGCTCAAAAGGGTGCATGGCCGGAGCGCTTTTCTCTCGCCTGCGTGGATGCGGATAACATTATTCTGGAAACGGTGAAGCGCGCGGAGGATAGCGATGCGCTGATTCTGCGGCTTTATGAAACGTGGAACCGTGCGACAGATTGCAGCATTCGTTTCGGGCGTTTAATGGAAATGGCGGCGCAGTGCGATATGATGGAGGAAAATGAGGCCTTGCTCCAAGTGGAAGGCAACCGGCTCCGGCTGCATTTCAGGCCGTTTGAAATTAAAACCTTAAAGGTGCGGCTGGAGCAGGCGTAAGGCGCCCCGCGCGGTCAGAAAATAAAGTGAAGATCCGCGGGCTGTCACAGGATGGCCCGCGGATTTTTTGCCAAATAGGTTTGAACCATGTTTAAAGCATTGAAAAATCATCTTTCGTGTTTTGTGTATCATAAAAATTTTCATTTTTTTACAATGGTTACTTATTTTTATCAATTTGGTTAAAATGCTTGTAATTTATTCTATTGGAAGCAAGATCATCTTCTTCTATGCCATAATCATAGCGATTACAACAGGCTTCTTTTCGCCAATTTTTACACTGTATAGCGCATGCCTTTTCACACAAGCTGAAGGTGAGGAAAATTTCGCAGAAAAATGGCAGAGAGCAGATGAAATGCAATGAAGTGGAAAACGTTTTTAAGGCGGATGCATGCGTCGAGCTTGAAGCGGATGTTCCGGCTGATCCGTGCGATCAGCCGGGAATCGCACAGGCCTCGCTTGTTGATTTTGATCGACATGCTTTGGTGTGTGGTGCGCTATGGGATTGGATATCTGGATTATAAGGTGTTTGGCTTCGCGTTTATCCATGGGGAAGCGCGTAAAACATTCATGACGATGGATGATAACCTGGCGCTCGTGCGTGCGGTAAACGACAAAGCGTATACGTATCTTTTTGACCAAAAATGCGCCTTTAATGAGCGGTTCCATCGCTTCCTCGGGCGGGAATGGCTCGATCTGCGCACGGCGGATGTGGCGGCTTTTGCCGACTTTATAAAGGATCGGGAGGATTTTTTTGCCAAAGAGGTAGATAGCTTTGGCGGTCAGGGCGTTAGCCGCGTTTTTGTGGAAGAGTATCCGGATGCAAGTGCGCTATATCACCAGCTGCGCGGGCGCGGGCAATATCTCGTGGAGGAGACAATCCGGCAGCACCCGGAGATGGAGCGGCTGCATCCGGGCTCGATCAATACGCTGCGGGTTGTTACCTTGCTGACAAATGGGGAACCCTATGTGATGTATGCACTCATCCGCGTGGGTGGGAAAGGGCAGTGCATTGACAATATTTGCAGCGGAGGGATGTATGCGCCGGTGGATGAAAACGGTATGGTGTTTCATGACGCTTTTTGCGAGCTGGAAGAGCGCTTTTATGCTTGCCATGCGGAATCGGGCGTTCCGTTTGTGGGGTTTCAGGTGCCGTGCTTCCATGAGGCGGTAATGTTAGTAAAAAGGGCGGCTTTGGTTGTGCCGCAGGTCGGATATATTGGTTGGGATGTGGCAATTGGGGTGGATGGGCCTTTGCTCATAGAAGGCAATGTGATACCGGGCTATGATATGTGCCAAAATTATTGCCATTTAAAGAAAAGGGGAGAAGGGATTTTGCCCCGGTTTGAAAAAGTGATGGGAATGGCTTTTTTTCATCATTGAATCAAGAATAGCCGGTAACCGTTTCTGATCCATAAGCTGAATGCTTCTCTTTGCTCTGTAAGCTTGCGGCAGGCTGCATCACAAACGGGCTTGCAGTTGATGTGAGAGCCATCGTCGTTTTTATTGATTCCGCGGCCTGCGGGCAAACATCGTTCGCCTGCCTGCATAAACAGCGCGAAGCTCTTTTGCCGTGTATCCATGGCGGATTTTGTGCGACTACTTATCTCTTTCATCATCGAAAAAACCGGCCCTGCGATATGATTTGAAGTGACCCCAAAAAGTTAGACAAAAAAATTAATTAAGCAGCAGAAAGGGCTTGTAGTCTGTGAATAGCAGGCGGCAAGCCCTTTAGCTTTGCCTTAATGCGGCGGGATATCCGCCTGGCCGATATAGCCTGTTACATAGCCTGCAATTGGTGTTTTGCCCACCCAATCTGCGCGTGGGGTAATCCGGTAGCGCCCGCTGAAAGCTTTGCCATCATATAGATAATACGTTCCGCTAAGCTTTCGCGCTGCGGTTTTTGCAGTGGAGGATGCATAAAGCGAGGCATTGGAAATCGCAATTTTCCGCCCTGCCCGATACCGGTTTACCGGCTGAACAGGGGCCGCCTCGCCATTTTGCTCAATAGCCGCCGCATCAACCCAGCCATACACGCCCTTGCCATCCTCGCTGATACAGTGGAAGGGATGCTTTGCGCCCGGTGCGGTTGCCGTTACTTTGCATTTGCTTGCGCCGCGCGTGCCGGCCGCTGTTGCCGCAGTGGACGATGCGTAGACTTTCCCTCCTGTAAACTGGACGATATCCCCCACGCCGATGGCTTCGGGCTTGGTAGAGGGTGCATCACCCGCCGTGCTCCTTTTTCGCAGTCCAAGATAGCTGACCGCCGCCTTCGCATACGCCTCACCGACTGCCCTGAGCTTCGCATCTGAGTTGATCTTCGCCTGATCCTTTGCGTTGTCTACAAACGCATATTCGCCGAGGATGGAGGGGATACCCGTTGTGGCCGCCTGGCGGCACATGCCGAAGTTGTAGCTTGTGCCCGCCTTGCTCTCCTTGATCCCCCGGCTCTTTTGGCCGAGCTTCACCATTTCAGCAAGCACTTTTTGCGCTAGTGACTTCGAGGGCGCGTGCGTGTGCCAGTAGTAGACCTCGCAGCCCTCCCCGCCGCCGGCGTTATAGTGGATTTCGAGCACGAGGGAGGGCCGTTTCTGCTCGACTTCCTCCATTTTGTAAGCAACTGTGCAGCTTTTGTCCGTTGTGCGGGCCATGACGGTCTCGCATTCGTAATTTCTCAGGTAATTCTGGCAAGCCAGCGCGGTTTTGAGGGTCAGCGCCTTTTCGATGTATTTACCGCTTACCGCGCCCAGATCGTTCCCGCCATGCCCGGCGGCGATGTAGATTGTGGGTTTTGACATGTTGATCGCTCCTTGTTGATAATATAATTGATAAGGCCACGCCAAAAATTGACGCGGCCAATATCGAAATAGTGATGCCCGCCGCTGCGGCCTGATCTCCTTAACGGTATCCAATGACATGCGTAATAACCCAGCCTGCGGGCACTGCGTCAAATTGCACTTTGGTATAATCTCCTCCACTGCGCCAGCGCATGGTAGAGGTCACGACCGCGCTCGCGTCGTTGTAGCGGATGCGCTGCGACGCCTGACCCATTGTCATGCAGCCAAACAGGTTCATCAAGCGGTAACTCGACGTGCTGGTCCCGAGTGCTGTAATGACAGCTACCATACGGTACTGATTGATGCCGTTGGTAAGCGTGACGGTTGACGGGGCAGTGGATGCAGACGTCAGTTCACCGGTCCAAAGTATATCAGCGCTTTGTGCGGCAGCAATCCCGTCCTCGATCTTGTTCATATTCACCGCATTGACCGGTGTGCCCACTTGCACGCCCTCAATATGATCCTTCCACTGTGTTTTCTGATAGGCCATAGATTTTTACCTCCGTTATTTAAAGTAAGCTGTGCTGTCGCCGCAATAAAAATCGCCGCAGAAATGATACCGGTAATCTCCCGGCACGCCGCCACACAGGATCGTGCCGCAGCGGATGACGTCAAAATCATCTGCTGTTTTGTCTTCATACCGTTCTAAAAAGGTAAACGGCGCCTCCCAGCGGTTGAGGTCGCGGTAATCAACGACATCCCCTGCCGCCCAGGTCCTGCCGCTGTAATCCAGCCCAAATGCCCGAGCGAGTTCCCCGCAGCGATCTTCAATCAATTGTAAATTGGCCGCCGAATAAATGGCCCGAACGGTAAACGGCGTGAAGCCATAGCTCCACGCCGTACCGAATATTTTGTTGTATGTGTCCGCGATGGTCTTGCAGTTTGCGAGGATCCGGTTGAAGGCCAGAGCATCGTTATTGCCTGCCTGGCCACCCTGCACCAGGTCAAACGTCTCGCCGTCGTCCGTTACATACAGGTCAAGATAGTCTCGGGGCGTCCAGCCCGTCTTAATATGCATCAGCCCTCACCTCCCAGATTGATCATCCAATCCGGCTGGCGGACCGTAGTGCGCATCGTGAGCGCCCCATCGTAATCGATCTCCTGCTTGATGATCACGCCGTTCAGAGGGCCGCATTTGCCCTCCACCGTGACCGGGTCACCCACTTGCAGGGACGCATCCCCACGCCAGTTGCAGGTGATGTCCGCCTTGCCGTAGGCCCGCCGGAGATACATACCCCAGGTGAGCCGATCGAGTATGCCGACCGGGATTGGGTTGTCGACGGACATGCGGTTCTGCTCCTTGTTGATCACGCTGTCTTTTTCAGACGTGCCGGAGCCTGTCTGATCCTCAATCTTTTTGCCGTACAGCCTGACCGTGACATTGTACTCATCCGGATCCGTAAACACAGCGTCCGTCCTGACAGTAATCCGGATTGCATAGGAGGTCGCTGAGACCAGTGTCACAACAAAGTCGCTTGCGTAGGGATGCTCCACTTCGCAGCGGGTGTATGCGACCGGCTCCTCCGTAATCGCCGTGTAAGTGACAGGCACGCCTTTGGCGGTCTGTATGGCAGCGGGAGCCGCAAGGATTTCTTCGCCCGTATCTTCATACCGGTGCCAGGTGTAATCAATGCCGCCGAGCTCCTCACGCGCCTCAATGGACGGATGCTCATATGACTGATCCAGCGGGATTACGGCAACCGGCGTACGGGACATGGCGGTCAGCCGGGCATTGCCGTCCGCGTCGACATACAGCAGCTTGTGCAGGTATTGTGATACATATCGCAGGCACTCCAGGCGGTTTGTATCGCGCGAAAAGGCAGTCGGGGCCGATCCCGTAAAATCCGTCGCCGGGATCCACGGGCTAGCCCCAAGGCCGAGCACGAAATCCGCGAGGCTCTGATTATGGAGGTGGTCAAGGGAGCGGGCGTTGGGCTTTGCTGCGCCCTGTAATTTGCCGAGGATATCCACGGCATGCAGCTCGCCTGTACCGCCCTTGCTGGTGGCTTTTGGGCAATAGTAGGCGCCGACTTTGGCATAGACAGGCTTGTGCTGCCCGTCGGATACGCCAATCCAGACGGTCATGATCTGATCCGACCGGACAGCGGATGCCACGCCCGCGGGGTTCGCCGGGTCGAACATGCCCAAGGGATCGGGATAGGTCAGGGTGCATTCGCCCGTCGGGATGGACTGATTCGTCGGGTCACTCTCCGCGATCAGATTGCACGAGTAGAGGCTATCTCCGGTGGCCTCGAACAGCACGCCGTTTGCGATCTCCCGGATGCGGGCTCTATGAAACGGGTGGTTCCACTTGCTGACGATGACCGTAACCGTATCGTAGGCGGCGCAGATACCGGTGATGTACACAATGGGCTGGTCATTGTTGCGGATGTGCCATTCTTGATGGTAAATTTCCGTGGACGATGCACCGTCGATGTTGACGTCAAAGTCTACGGCGTATTCATTGGCTGCGGGATCAAGGCAGATGGTCAAAACGCTGATCGCACCGCCATTGCGGGTACAGCTGAGCTTGACAGTGTCCGCGGCAAACAGGCCGTCCTGATCGGACAGGGCGTTGGAGAGATAGCCGTAGACCTGACCGGCCCAGCCGTTGACGAGGGCACGGCCGTCGAGGGGTGTGCGGTTATATTCGCCCGAGGCGTAGAGACGGTGGGGCGGGGATTTGTCCCATTGGATGGGCATACAAAGGCTGTGCGCGGTGCCGTGGGCGTTGATGTCCGTCGGCCAGCTTAATGGATCGAGCCGGACAATGAGGTCTGTGCGGCGTTCAGAGGCGGCGCTATAAGTGTGGTATTCTTGCGGGACGGTGAGCATGGGGATCACCTACCTTTCAATGAAGTTCCATTTGACATTTTGATAGCCTTGCGGGATATCGTTTCGATCCAGGCCATTCAGCTCTGTGGCGGTGACGTCGGAGCCGTAAAACTCCTTGGTCTTTTTCGTCATGGTGGTCGCGTCGTAGTAGTTTAGTCGGAAGAAATTTTTCCCTGCGCCCATCTGGCGGAGCTGCGCATATTCCCGCGCAGTCATGTACAGCCAGACGCAGTTGATTTTCTCCTTCTCGGCAAGCAGCTCCTTGTTGAGCAGCGCGCCCTTGCCCACGGTGCGGCTGGCCTTGGTGACAACCTGCGTGACGGTGTGCTCACAGGTGGAGGGCGGCTTGGGGAAGGATTTGCCGTCGATTGCGTAGATGATGGGGATCACCTCCTTTCTGGATATAGCAAAAGCGCCTACCTCAGTTGAGATAGACGCTTTCGGTATTCGGTTGTGTCTTATTCGTAGTGCGTCCACATGCTGTAGATCGCAACCACTTTTTCATCTTCATAGACCTTGTACACCAGACGATGCTGGACGTTGATCCGGCGGGAATAAAATCCGTTGAGATCGCCCACCAGCTTTTCATAGGGCGGCGGGTTCTGCCACGGGTTTTCCTTCAGGATATCGACCAGCGACTTAGCCTTTTTGGATAACCCGCTCTGCTTGAGCTTCTGTAAATCCTTCTGCGCGCGTTTTGAGAGCTTGACCTCATACATCCCTACCACTCCAAATCATCCGCATTTGCCATACTGTCAAGCGGCTCTTTCGAGCTTTCAAGGATGGCCTCTGTCAGTCCGGGAACCGCCGCGATATGCAGCGTTTCCATCAGGCCGTTGTATTCCTCTTCGCTCATGATGACCGCATTTCCCTTTTTGGTATTGACATTGATGACGTCATTGTAGGTAATGGCCTGGTCAATATACTCAAACAGATTCTTGCGCAGGTTCGTAATATTGGTATTTGTCATTTGCTTCGCCTCCTGCTCTCAGTATATGTACATTATACCGTACATATACTGAGAATGCAAGGGTTTCAACAATTTAACTGGCGTACTTCACCCGATACTTCTTACCCTTCGCCGCGATCGGGCGAGGGTTGCCGTGCTCTGCGAGCCAATTGCGCACCATGTCGAGCACCGGGGCCTTGTAGCGGTCGTAGTCTGCTGCGTGGCCGTTGCGGTCATAGGGTGCATGGACGATCATCTGCTCCGGAATGGCGAGGGTGGAGACGATCGCGCCGACGGCCTGCGCATGGGGCTTGCCGGACGCTTCGGACAGGATTCCAAGCGCTTCGGCCATTTCCGTGAAGTCGTATGTAAGCTCATCCACCTCCAGCGGCGGCGTAGGGAGTTTGAGGCCCTCGTTGCGGTAAAGATCGGTCAGGGCCAGCACCTTGTAGCTCGGCTGGATGCCGGCGCTGTCGTAAGCGTCAATGAGCATCCGGGCGGAGCGGTTGGCTGCATTCAAGGCCATTGCACGGGCGCGGAGCTTGCGGGATTCGTCGTCTGGGAGTGCTTTGCCGGTTTTAATACGCTCTCGCATCTGTTCAAAGGCGGTGACATAGGCGGCGGTGAACAATACACCCTTTTGGCCGGTGAGCTTGTTTGCGACCATGTCGCAGCCTTTCTTGGTGAGGAGGCAGCAGGGGCGGATTTCTCCTTTGCCGTCCAGGTACGTGCTTTCGAGGAAGAAATCTGACGGCTTAATTTTCAGCCGTGAGTTTTTAACGAATCCAATTTTGGATTCGTCGGAATCCTCGGTTTCAATGCCATTCAGGACTTTCATATAGCTTGAAATATCTCTCATCAAATGAAAGTGTTCCTTACCGATCATCTTTGCCACTTCTCGGCTGTCGGTCAAAAGTTGTCCGTTCTTCTCAAATACTTTCAGTTCGTTCATGCTGTCTGCTCCTTTCTTTCGTCAAGCGCTTTCTCGAAAACGTCAATTGCTTTTTGCAACGTGGAATCGTCTAAACTGCGCAGCATGTCGGCAAGGGTTTCCGCGTATTCCATATCGTTCATGCGATACACCTCTCTGCAATTTTTACATACGCCCATGCGAGCGCGTCATATTGCTTCTGCGGCAGGTCGGGCTGCTGTGCTGGCTGTGGCTCGTCGAACAGCTCCGCGAGCGGGACGCGCAGAGCGTCGGCAACGGCCAGCAGGGTGCTGAGTTTCGGATCGGTGCGGCCAGTTTCCAGATTGATGATGGATTCTTTGCTGGTGCCGCTGATATCGGCCAGCATACGCAGCGACATGCCTTTTGATTGCCGGATTTCTTTGATTCTCGTTTTGAGCATAAAAATACCTCCTGAACTTCGTTGAAATTCCAGAGGTAGCCTGATATAATAGATTTATCAGACTACGGTCTGGTGCGTTGGAACGTCCACAGCTTCTTGGTCGGAGGGTGGGCGTTCTCTTTATTTGCCGAGTTCTTCATCAATTTTTTCGTTCAGCCATTGGGTTTTTGTTTTATTCTGTGTCTCCAGTTTTTTGGTGAGCGCATCAAGCTTCTCTCTTTGGATAGAGACGCTAAATTGTCCAATGGTTTTGCGACGTTCTTTCATGTACTCGGCTCTGCTTTCTGGCGACAATCTATCACCTCCTGTTACTAGTAACAAGGCAAGAGGTTTTGTAAATATTATTTCAAAACAGGTGCGAACCTTGAGCGAACATGAAATTGCCAGGAGTTTCGCACCTGATTTTTAGATTTTTTTGCCGTTTCCGCGTTTTGTATGTGTCGGATGCTTGTAAAATCCTGTAAAATATGCTGTAATAAAGGAGTAAAGACAGGCAAGCGATTGGCTGTGTTTGCTGTCGCACCCCTCGCGGGTGCGTGGATTGAAATCTCGACAACCAGATTAAAGATCTGATCGATAAGCGTCGCACCCCTCGCGGGTGCGTGGATTGAAATATTTGGATTGTTGTAGATTTTATAAAAAGGCTCTGTCGCACCCCTCGCGGGTGCGTGGATTGAAATGATAAAAAGGGCAGTCTGGATGAACTTGGAAACAGTCGCACCCCTCGCGGGTGCGTGGATTGAAATTACGAAGCAGCAGGTGTTGAAGCTGAGCGGATCGCGTCGCACCCCTCGCGGGTGCGTGGATTGAAATCTTATATAATAGTGAGCCAAATAAATTGTAAATAAGTCGCACCCCTCGCGGGTGCGTGGATTGAAATTGATCGGCCTGTTGATCCTCCTCGTCATGCGCATGTCGCACCCCTCGCGGGTGCGTGGATTGAAATCCGGTAGTTGTCTATACCAAACAGCTGGAGGACGGGTCAGGCTCCGCGAGGGGCCTGTGGGTTGAAATGAAGCTGCCCATCAGTACATAGCGTCCTGGATTGTCAGGCTCCACATGGGGCCTGTGGGTTGAAATCTTTACAAAATCCCCCTCTTGTGTTACATTTATTTTGTGATGTGAGAGGGGGATTTTGTCTTGAAATGTAAAAAATGTGGCCGTAAAGGTCTATTTTTAAAGGTAAATGCAGACGGTCTGTGCGACGTTTGCGAAAACTACCAAACTGGTTCCTTCTTTCAGCCTTCAGGCCCCAAAATTATGAATTGGGAAACACAGGAGATCATAACAAAAACAAAAGACAACGGAACTCCAGAAGCTATGCCAGAGGCGGTTAAAATGGAGGTTTTGAAAAGAGCAAAGGGATGCAGCGCGAGCTCTCCGCTTACTGGGATCATCAATAGGTTCTCTGACGATCTTCCGGGGGTAATTGCTCAATTGAAGAGGGAAGAGCTGCTCACAGAGGTTTCCTTCGCGGATGATCTCTCTTTGCTGAAAATGCCGCAACTAAAAGAAATATCAAAAAAGTTCAATTTGAAAGTGTCGGGAAAGAAAAACGAATTGATTGAAAGAATTCAGGATAACGTGTGGAAGGAAGAGCTTTTAGAAGATTTCCCTTTTTTAAACGATAGGGTATATATAATTACTGAGAAAGGAAAAGAGGCACTAAATGCGTATGCGATTGCAGAGGAATCGAAACTAAGAAACCTTGAGGATGAATGCTTTGATCTTATTTGCCGGAAAAGAATCGGAGATGCGTATAAGCGTGTAGAGATATACCGGGAAGAACAACGCATTCCACGCGAATCTGAGGAATATGGGAACTCAGGGGGCTATGCTGAATTAAGAGAAGAAGAATCGTATGGAATATATTGCTTTATGAATTCAAGATTGGAACTTCCTTCAGGTTTATCCGAATACGAATATCAAATGAAGGCCATCTTAGTCACCACTTATCTTATCGGTGCTACCGTTCCCCGCCTTGGCCCGTTGGCAGAACGAGCACTGCGCATTCCGCTCACTGATGAAGAAAGGGGATTTTTGCCGCATCTTTTTCATGATGCATTTATTCTAATCTGCAACAATCGAGAGTTATATTTTTATAAACAAAATGGGATAGAACAGTATACTTTTTTGGCCGCTTTGGACGCGAAAACCTGCCCAATTTGTGGCGAAATGGACAAGAAAATATTTTATACATCTGAGGCACAAATAGGAAAAAATTTTCCACCTTTGCATCACGGATGTAGATGTGGAACGGTCTCTTACTCTAAGGATGATTCCCCGCACATGCGCAGAGCTAAAAATCCCGTGACAGGGGAAAGCGAATTAATAGAGAGCATTTCATGGAGTGAATGGACTGCAAAGAATAAAAAATAATCCGTTCCTCCCTGCTATTGTGGCAGGGAGGATTTTGTTATTTACCATTCGCCGGAGCGGATAAGCTCCTGCTTGACGTACTTTGCGCTGCCACGGCCTAGATTACGACCATCCAGATCAACCACCACTTCGGGGGAGAATAAATCCGGCCCCAACGCCGTCAGAGCGGCGTAAACCGCGCGGTAGATCACGTCGTACTGATTGCTGCGGTCGGACTGGAGTACACCGGCGACCGTGTCGCGCATGATGGATTGCGGCGTTGCGATCTCCGGGTTGCTGGCTGCTCCTGGGTACTCGCCAACGCCGATAAGTGAGCGATCGGTAAATACGCCGCCTTTGGCGTACCACTTGACGTTGACCGAGGGGCGGCCCTGCAAGCCCATCTGTCGCCAAGCTTCCCCCTCAGCGCCCCACGTGTCGTAATCCAGTTCATAATGCGGGGTTTTGATACGGGGGAAAGAAAGATCTCGGAAAGCGTCAGTGAGGCCGTTGCTGGCATCCCTTCCTATTTTGTTGAAGCGGTTGTAAGAAAAGGAGTTTTGAATCTGATCTGTCACTTTAGTGAAACTATTGTTCACTGCTTTTGTAAGCTCCTTTTGGCCGCTGCTGATTCCGTCAGCTGCACTTTGCGTAATTCCCTTACTCGATTTCCAAATGGAATCGCGTGCAGCTTTTGCACTACTTTCGAGAGCCGATGAGAATTCGTCGGCAGAAGAATAGCCCCACTGCTTGAACAATTCCGGAAACTTTACACCAATCTCTTGATCAATTTCATCTAGAATGTCTTCAAAGGCATTTACCATTGGAACCTTTGTGCCCGATATAATACGTGTAAAGAAACCAATGTCAATTTGTTTCGCCGCCTCTGCGGCTTTTTTGTACGCCGAGTTATATATGCTTTGCACCAGATCGGCAGTCTGTTTAGAGAGTTCTTCTTTTTGCACTGACGCACTTTCACTAACAATGCTCTTCATCAGCTCGCGCATCGCAGGAGGCAGTTTGCCTTTCAAATCTTCGATGGATTGGTAGGAAGCTTCTTCCATTTCGTCAAAAGATGTCATTGCTTTGGAATAAGATTCGGATATTTGCTTTAGTGCATTGGCTGCCTCTTTAGGACCTTCAAAGTTATAATTTTCATACTTTTTTAACTTTCCTTGAAATTCATCAATGCTTTCACTTCCGTAGCCGCTCAAACGAGTTACCTCATCAAACGCGCTTTTAAACTTGTCTTTGAAAACTTGGCTGCTTTGGTTTGACCGCAGATTTTCAAGCGCTTCTTCAAGGTCGTCGACTGCTTCTACAAATTTTTTTTTGGTACCAGACACAGCTGCCACTACCTCGGTTGTTAGCTCATCAGCAGTAACGCCAAACTTTTTGAGCACCTCTTCTGGCGTGTTAACGAACGTTGTCACAAGGATAGTTTGAACGGCATCCAATTTTGTGTTCACTGAATTTTTCAAAGTTTCAAACTCTGCGGACATTGCCGCAACGCTTTCACTGATGTCGCCTTTTGCATTTAGTATACTTAGGGATAAACCTTCGATTTTCTTAGTGGAGGCTTCAATCTGATCATCCGCCTGTGCACGAGTTTCCGCGCTAGACTGTATTTCCGTCGTATATGCGCTCATGTTTTCTGCTACCCGCTTATATGCGTCTGCTACGAGGGACACGTTGACCGCCGCCGCATCATCTTTATAAAATATGGATTTCGCCGCCTCCGTTGCAAGTGCTTGTTCCGCTTCGCATGCGCCAAGTAATGCTGCATCAAGTCCAGCCACCGCAGCAACTACAAGGCCAGGAGGACCAAATGTTGCATACATAACACCGCCCGCGGCCGCAGCCGTAGGACCGATTTGCAACAGGGCATCTTTAAGTGACAGGTTGCCCAGGGCATACTCTTCGACCGCGTTTTTGACAACGACAACCTCACCACCAAGGGCTGCAAGGCCAACACCCATCTTCACCATAGGATTCAGCCCACCCATAAAATGTTTGAAGCTACTCCACAGAGAGCTAAATCCATTCGCCAACCCCTTTAAGGGATTTCTGGTTATGGCAAACGAGGTTTTTGCATAGAGCAACGATTTTCCAAGTGCCTTCACGCCCTTGGATAGTAAAGGCGATTTGCCCACTGCTGCCTTGGCCAACCCAAACCACTTGCTGATCTTGGCCGCACCAAACGCTGCGGCACCAACCGCCGCCACGCCCTTGATGGCCGGGCTATAGGTTTGGATCAAGTCTTTGACCTCACGCAGCTTCTCCCTGATCTCTTCCTTCCTTGCCGTAATTCTCGGATCAATCACATTATCCGCATTGGAGAGGGCACTATTGATCGGGCTTCCCACGTTCATACCGCCGGTGTTCCCCGCGGTATCGCTGCCGCTGCTGTCACCTGTGTCGGCCTTCTCGATGACGTTCAGTTCGTCGATGCCGAGGAGCTGGCCTTTCAGTTCTTTTGCCTTCTTTGTGGCCTTCTCAAGCCCCGCAGAAGCCGCCTGCGTGCTCGCGGAGAGCTGCTTGATGGGCGTTGGTTTGATCCCGAACAGCACGGCCATGACCTGCCCTGCGCGTGTGGCAAGCACGGTCATTTTTTCAGCCAGTGCGGTCAGGTACGGCAACGCCGCATGCAGCGCCGGGGCGAAAATTGAGCCAAGGGCACTGGAGAGCTGTTTTGTCTGCGCTTTCAGCGCCGCCTGCGCGCCGGCGAAAGTTGAGGCATAACGGGCCGCGTCGCCGGTCTGGAACGCGGTTTCCCGCATGAGACCTTCTACCGTGGCAAGGCGTTTTTCGGCCGCTGTGAGGCTCCCCACGCCCTTCCCAATGGACGCAGCATATTCTTCCCAGATGACGGAGAGGTTCTTTGTAACGCCAGCATTATCAACCAGGATACTGTTCTCGTTCTTGATGCCTTCCGTCGCGGACTTGACCGCTTCGCCCATCGTGAGCGACCCCTGCCGGGCGAACGCCGCAGAATCCTTTAGGTTTTGCAGGACACTCTGCGTCTGGTCGTCCGCGTACCCGGCGGAGGATAGGTTCTTATAGGCCGTGTAGGCGTCTGCCAGGGGGATTAGGCCATCCTTTGTGTATTCCTGCAACCAAGCTTTTGCCTGCGATACGTCCTTCCCCTGGGCTGCAAGGATGCTTTCCAGGCCGACCTGCGCCGCCTGCGTTTCCGCATAAGAGTCCGTTAGCTTCTTCACGGCCTTCGCGACGGCCGTGATTGCAGCAACAGCCGCACCGGTTTTCAGGGCTTTCAAGGCACCGGAGAGCTTGTGCGTACCTGCACTACCGGCCTCCGCCCGATCCTTGAGCTTCGTGCAGGCGTCGGACAGCTTATCTGTGCCTTTTCCGGCTTTCGATGCGTTCGTGCCGAGGCTATTGCATTTTTTCATCAGGCTATTGATCTTTGCGTCGATCTTCTCCATCTTGACGGAGATCACGACCTGTAATTCCTCAACGGTCAATGACTTTCACCGCCCCTCATTTTTGCGTTTTTCACGGCACTGTAAGCCGTCATACGGGCTTTCATCACACGCCAATCCGTCTGCTGCTCCTGCGGTGGCTGGAACAAGCCGGGAAAAGCTTCATGCAGGGGCGGGTAATGCTTCGGATCATGTGCAGCAAATGCGATCAGATTGCCGAGCTTCCAAAGCATCGTAGCCTGCGACTTCGTCTGCTCCTGCTGGTGTTTGAGCCGGGTGGCTATGACCTGCTCAACCTCGCCGATGCTCATCTCCCAAAAATCATTTGGGGCAAGCCCTGCATCCAGCGCTTGCGGATACAGGGTTTCTATCAGTTCCGTTACAGTTCGGTAGGTTATTCCGTCTCCTGCTTCTTTTCCATCTCTTGCAGATCCTCCTGCGAAAAAAAACCGCTGACCTTCATGACCTCCAAGAGCAGATCGGCCTTCTCGCTGATCGTGCAGCCATTGTCCTCCATCTCGTCGATGAGATCATAGACCTTCGGCAGGGTCATCGTCCTGTGATATTTCTGGAGGGCCGCCCAGAGGATGACCGCGAAGGTTTCCGCCCGTGTGATGTTCTCTGGAGCCTCCAATAGCGAGAAGCCGAGGCGCTTCTCCGCTTCGATTTTGGATGCGGTGGTGAGTTTGAGTTTATATTCCCGGTCGTCAACAGCCAGGATGTAGAATGCCGCCATGTTTCATGACCTCCTTATTCGGTTTCAATTTCCGTTATCTCGCTTGTCGGCGTGATATTCGCCGTGAACTGCAACGCTTCACCGATGCCCTTGCCGGGCACAGATAGCGTCACTTTACCCTGCCACGCAAAGCCGGATTTGTCCGGGAACTCCAGCTGGAAATACTGTGTAGCGCCGGAATCCTGTGCGGTCTTCAGGATGGCGTAATTCGAACTCGCCCCCATGCCGGAATACAAAAAGTTGAACGCCATATCTCCGGGGTCCTTCAGGCCGGGAATATAAGTGCGGGACGTATTTTTCATGGTCGTGGTCTCGATCTTATCTGGCGCACCCATCAAATCGGGGAAATCCTGAAGATCAGGCACCTCGGTCAGGGATGAAGATTGTGCGCCCATTTTTAAAATTGTGCCGATGGTAGAAAGCCCATCCATAAAATCAGCTCCTTATCTAATTATCTGATGTAATTTCAATCCTCAGGCCCATGCAGGACCTGACTTTTGTTTTATTTGATGTAAAATTGTTTTGTCACATTGTCATACGCACCGCTGTACAGCAGAACGGAACGGTATGCAGGGATTTCTCCCGGCAGTATCTCCTCCAGGTGGTTTAAAGTGCTGCGGGGTAAGCCAAGGGTAGCGAGCGCCGTATCGATCGCCCGGTCAAGCTCGTTGCGCCGCTCTGGCATGGAAGTCCAGGTCTGCACCTGCACAGCCACATTGGAGATACGGTCAACGCCGGAGGAGGTCGACGTGCGCACAGAGTTATCCGCCTGCTTGATGCTGCCCAGACCGTCGCCCAACGCGCGGAAGTCCTGCGGGAAGCCCACGGACCATTTCATTCCGGGCAGCGCCACGATCAAGATATCATATACGGTTTGTTCCATGTCAATCATTTCATTGCCTCCCGGATGCCTTTGCGGAGTTCAATCTCCAGATGTTTTACGATGCGGTCGCGATTATTGATCAGTGCTGGATACAGGTATGGCTGCGCAAACTGGCCTTTCCAGTCCTCACGATAACCCAAACTAAGGGGTGCCTTCGGTGGGGACGGAGACGCAGCGCCCATCTGCCCTGTGCCGAATTCGACATACGGGGCGTATTCCACGATCGTTCCGACTGTACCGACGTATTCACCTGAGGGCTGCCACGCAAAATTTGTCTGGATGCTCTCGCGCAGATAACCAGTGTCAACCGGGCAGAGCAGCTTTGCGGCCGTCTGCACGGTCTTCGTGGCCTTCTCCACGCCTTTTTCCGTCGCCTGCTCCAGCTCACCGCCCAGCGATTGTAATTTCCTACGCAGGCTGTCAAGGCCCTTAATTTCCACGCTCATATATCCACCGCCTTTAGCAGATATCGGGTGTATGCGTCGAACGGCTGCACGCCGGCCACACGGTAAAATTGTCCGTTGCGCCGAATGAAATGTCCTTCCTCGACCGGCGGCGGGAAGGATGCCGTCATCACTGCATCCCGGTTGATGCTGAGGCCCCACTCCTGAGCTTTCAGGTCGTCTGTTACAAGCATAAAGTTGACCTGGTATCTTCCAGAGGGTGCATCGGCCGGCTGGGATGTGGGCGTTCCAAGCGAGCCGGACGAAGAAATGGGCAAGAAGTGTTCGACGGTTTTATCCTGGAACACTCTTGCCTGCATGTCTTTGAACTTATCGGGGATTATCATACTACCACAGCTTTCTGTAGGCGCACAGCGCCTGCATTTCGCTTTCTGTTAAACCAGAAGAGGGGACGCTTTCCGCCGCGTAGGCCTGGAAGCTCACGGATTGGCCGTTGTCGGACAGGCTAGAAACGCGCTGCGCGGCCTCTGCGGTGCCGACACCTTGCCGGCGGAACCGGTCGGCAGCAATTTCCACAACGATGGTGGGCATGCCGCCGATCAATTCCTGTTGCCGGGTAAACCGAAGCGCCTTTTCCTCGGCAGACCGCAGGAAAAAGCAAAGCTCCTCCCTTCCAGCGTTTTCGAATCCAATCAGGGTATATAAATCCTCCAGCATGCGCTCATGCAGTTCGTCCATTACCCCACCAGCCTTGTAGTCATGCTCGAGTTGAGCGTCTTCACGCCGTACAAAACATCGAAGCTGACTGTATCCTTCTTATGGGTGGAATCGTAATCAAATACAACGCGAACTGCAAAGCCGTCCGCAGATGCAATGGAGGCTTTGGATGCTCCCATCGGAAGCTCCAGCTGCCGCGTAACCAATGCCAGGCCGTTGCGGTGGAAAGCCAGAGAATGCGTCGTATGAATGAGGTAGATATCCTCCGCCTCTGCTACAGCCTTGTGGATTGGCTGGTCGATAGCAATACTTTCAACCGCCCCGGAGGCTGCTGTCTTATCCTCCGCAAAGCGATAAAGATATCCATCCAGGATAAATCCATCACCTTTTTTGATAGTGCCTGCCGCCGCAGTGACGCCGGACAGCGCAACTGTCTCCGCTCCGGCCGTGCAGGTGATCTTTGCAGCTGTCGCCGTACCGGATTTCTCGGCAAGCGTATCCGGCGCATTCTGACTCATGTAGGTGTCGAGGCCGTAAATCTGCCCGAGCTCTGCATTGCGCAGCGCGTCTCCAGTTCCCGCATACGCAACTTTCGTAAGGTTATCCGTGGTCAGGTAGCGGTATTTGTGCGTCGGATGAAGTACCAGACGTCGATTTGCAACAGGCACCGCCGCAAGATCGAACCCTTTGGCGATATTAGCGAGATCCTTCAGATCAGTTGCGTCCGCAGTTCCTGCCACGGTACGGCCTGCGCTTCGGATTCCCTCGGCGATGATATCGCTGTCGACCGCCTGAGAGATCGCCTGCATGGCGGGCGTTACAATCTGGGCGGAAAAATCCTTGATATCAAGCGTAAGCTCCTTGGAGGTGACAGGGACGGTTACGTCGCGGAAATGGTCGAGCGTAACAGTCGTGCTGCCTTCAGTGGCGCTCTGTTCGGACGTTTCGCCAACAAAGTTCTTAGCAATGAACTTTGCGGGCTTGCGAATGGTAATGGTATCTCCCACGCGATTAAACTCCTTAGAGTAATCCCGATGGACGAGACCGGCCATTACTGTATTGTTCTCAAGGACCATTAGCGCTTCGTTTGCAATGATGTCAGGGGTCAAAAATTTGTTGGGCATAAATCATACTCCTTTACTACTGATGTTTCTCACGCCATTTTTTGTAACCGGCGTAATCCTTGGGCGGTTCTCCCTCCTCCGGCGGCTCGTTTCCGCCGCCTGGATCTCCGCCCCCTATAATGTTGGTTTTGACGGCCTCGAAAAGATACGGCTCACTCTTTTTCAAAGCTTCGAGATCCAGCCCGTCAATCGTGCCGTCGTCCTTCAGCTTCAGCTTGCCGTAGTCCAAAAAGGCCTTGACTGCCTTTGTGCTACGGCCCTTCGCGCCGATGATAGCAACATCCAGCGCATTGTCTAGCCGTAGCTTCGCGGTGTCGGCGTTGTACTTCTGCTGGAGCGCGGCAAGATCACCTTTGAGCTTTTCAACGTCAACACCGTCGAATTTCTTGACGGCGTCCTGCAGCTGCTTGATGGTGTTGTTTGCCGCCGTCACTTTTTGCGTTTCAGCGGCGGTGAGGGCTTTCTGCGCCTCAATGTCTTTGCCGTTTTCAGCCATGATTTTATCAATGGCCTCTTTTTCTATCCCAAGGGATTCCAAAAATTTTCTTTCCATGCATGCCTCCTGCGGCTACGCTTTTTACGGGGTCGCATCCCGCACCGCTCCGCCGTTTACGCCCGCGGTCAGCGGATTTTTGTATAACAAAAGGACGGCGCAAAAGCTGCGTCGCCCCTGTTAGCGAGATTCATAATTTTAAGTGTTTTGGAGATTAACAGACGCATAGCAGCACCGGCCATTTTGCCAAGCGCCGCACTCCTGTTTCAAACAATCCTCCAATTCAAAAATATACTGATCTATTTGGCTCCCCCCTTCGGGAGACTGTGAACCCTCATCGTACTTCTGCGCCCAGCGCTGATAATGCGTCTCGGATTTTCGGTTATATGGGCATTTCAAATGATCACCTCAAAAACGGCATAAAGAAAGAGAGGCCTGCACCCGCAAGTCTCTCTTCGCTTATTGCCCGATGATAAATTGATGAAGTTCCCGGATCGTCAGATCAAGCGGCTCGATGCCCTTTTCACGGCAGTAGGCGAGGATCTTCCGGTAATCGTAGTGTGTTTTCGAATCAAAGAACGGCGAAAGGTATCCGCCAGCCTTCTCTGCAGCTTCATCTAAAGCTTTCATCGCTTCCATTTCTTGCTCAGACATTTTGGTCACTCCTCGTCAAAAGTATAAATCCGAAGCAGCCTCGCGGCGGCTTCCTCGTCGATAATCATACGGTAAGGGTGCGCGATCCCCAAGAATTGAGCGCCTAGCGCTTCCTCGTAATGTCGGACTAAATCCGCGTTCTTTGCATCCAAAAAGACAAACCCACCATAGCCCTTCTCCATAGATTTTTGCGCGGCGATCGCAAACAGATGACCGCCTACGCCCTCATAGCGCTTGGCCTTTCCTCGATTCCACGGGGCGCTCTCCGCAATATGCGCATAAACAGCTTTATCGCGTTCCTCATATTGCAATGCAATCATGCCCTGGATTTCTTCGCTCCCGGCTACCGTCAGTTTGTAGATGTCGTCAGCTGCGAGATCTGGGTCAGTCCAGTTAAATAACCAACCGTCTTTTGATTTCGCACTTTTTAAATCGCTGGAAATTGCCTTTGAAAATGTAGTTTTGACAACGTTTCCCGTTGAGGTATCAACCAGACACGGGGTAAGCGCGTCAATTTCAATGTCCATCTTCATTGCATCACGTCCTGCTTGTATTATACCACTATTCTTCGGTTTTGTATAGTTTCCGGCTTTCCATTCTGCCCAAGAGAGATCCGCCGGGACGATTTTCACTGTACCCGTCTTCGGGTCTCTTGCGCGCCTCTTTAATCCCTCCAGACCAAGGTCATCAAAATATTCGACAGTCGTGCAGCGGTCATTCGGGTGCATCGGTGGATAATTGATCCCTTCTTTTGCTTCTTTGACCGGGAATACTTTTCCGTCCAGCCTGCCGCAGACAACGCATGTGCGGCTGTCGAGCGTGGCGAGATAGGCATACTTCTCGACCTCTGTCTCCTCGTAGGAATGGAGCTCTGCCGCGTTATACGCCCGACTGGCCTCCGTGCGGACAAGCCTCGTCGCCGCATACTTCCCGGTCTGCATCACATCTTCAATCTGCTTCGCCATGCGCGGGACGCTTGCCCCGGAGATGATACCTGACGTAATAACCTTCTCGGCTTCCTGGGCCAGCATTTGCGTATTGCGCCATACCCTCCGGCTATAGTGAGCCCCGCTCCACGCCTCGCCCAGTACTGTTTGAATGGCCTGCTGCGGCAGCTGCGTGAAGGAAAATGCAAAGCCGGTGCCGATTTGCGTATCAAAGATAGAACGGTAATAGGTGTGCTCGTAAGATTTGGATATGACCTTGCCAGTCGTTTCAATTTCCTTGTCAGATACCACCTTCGCCATCTCCGCATAAACCTGCTCCCGCAGTGCCTCCAGTCGGCTGATCCGCGCGGCGTAGGCCGGGACATTCAGCCGGTTAAGTGCTTTGCGCCGGAGCTGTGGGTCCTTGATCTCCTTCAGCTCCTCGCGGAGCTTGTTCAGCACTTCTTCGGTTTCCCGGACGTTGAGTAGCTTACGGGCTTCTGCCTCCGTTAATTCGCCGTCCTTTGCGTATCGGGCAAAAATCCGCTTGACATCCTCCGTAATCTGCCGGGCCGCTCGGTCATAGGCGGGAAGAATGTCTTTCACAATCTCCCGGTTTGCAATTCTTCGGGCCTGCGCTTCTCGTGCCAGCGCCCGTTTTTCCCAATAATCCGAGGACTTCATTCATCTTCACCCTCTCCATCTCCCGGCGGGACGTCGCTGTCCAAAAAGCGTTTTGCCGCTTCCTCCCGCTGCTTTTCGAGATCTTTTAAGGCTTGATTGACATCATCCACAAATGGATGTTTTGCGAGCAGGATTGTATCCGGAACAATGCCCTGCGACTGTTGAATCATCGTTACGGTCTCTGCGTCGTTTGTGATGATCGTCTTATTGACGTCCACCCTGATCAGGGCGCTGTCATACTCTGTGCCCTGTTTTAGGTTGATATCCTGCGTGATGAACCACATGAATTGCTTGAGCGCCCGCTTGAGCTTGATAACCATCATGTTTGCTTTTTGGTCGAGCGGCGTGTAAAGGAATTTGAGCGCCACGCCGGAGGGCGCCGTCGCGAATTTATCGGCGGTCGTATCAATCGCCATGCCGAGGCTGTACATGTCGCTGCGCAGCATATCGAGCCAGGCAAGGCGCTCCTGCACGCCCAATGTGACCTGTTCGGCGCTGACCTTGCCCTGCGGGTCGGAGATGCTGACCGCCTTGTTCATTTGCAGCTTGCGCTGGATGGCTTTTGCTGTCTCTCCGCCGTAGCCCTGCACGATCCAGTAGAGCTCAACCAAATCAATTTGGTTGTTTGTACTGGCGGAGGATATGAGGTTGTATGCATCCTGCAAGCCCTTGATCCGCGTCAAGTCGCTCGTATGCCGCCCGTTGTTATACAGCGGGATAAACGGCACCCGCCCCCATCCGTGCGGCTCCCGGCGGGTGACAAGGCCATTGGTAATGGTAATCCGGTACCAATGTGCGGAGGGGTTTGGACTGCGGGCCAGATCAAGGATATATTCCCCTGACTCGGATTCCTCGTAATAGGTGACATCGTCTTTCGTCCACCACTCAACTTTCTTGTGCAGCGTTTCTTTGCCATCGGCCACTACTGCGACCGAGTAGTAGCGGATGAGCTCAACAAGCTCTTTTTGGCAGACCGAATCATAGAAGGGAATGACCTCTTCCGCGGGTGTGACGACATATTGCAGCATGCCCGCCTTATCGTAATAAACGTGTAGCCACTCTACACCCTTGTTACTCGCACCGGTAACGTAATCATTGAGCGTATCCGCAAACTCCTCATCCGACGTAACGGCGGTGACTGCGTCCTCAAAGGACTTCAACTCTGAATGATCTTCCGCGCCCTCCACCGTGACGCTGGGGGCGGCTTCCCGACGATGTATGCAGTTTTCTGATCCACCTGCTGCTGATAGATGTTGTGGACATTATGGTGGTTGGAATTGTTCTCGTTCGTGATGAGATGTCCCGAGCGGTCAATCCCTGCTGCTGTCTCGACCTCGTCATAAACCCACGACTGCCGAAAATCATGTTGCAGGATATCGTGAGCACCGTCGTAATACTGCTTACCAACAGCCATGTATCGCTTTGCAGGGTTCGCATCCTCATCTTTGAGGATCTGCTTAATGATATCGCTCGTGCTTAGCCTGCCCTCAGCGGTCAGCTTTTGCTTGATGAGTTCCATGTTGGTGATGTACATAGCATTACCTCACTTGCACATTGATCTGATCATCCTGCGTCGCATAACGGACGGCATCGATGGTGTGGTTGCCCCGGTCAGGGTAGGAGGCCTTAAAGTTACCATTCTTATCCCGATCCAGCTCGTATCCTAAAAACTCCCGCGCAGCATTTGGGCAGCGCTGGTCATCAATGATGATCTCTTCAAGGTCACGCATCCAGTCAATGCCGTGTTTGACACTGTCAGGCCCCTTGCGGGCGCCGATTACCCGCAATCCATACTCATACATCTCGGCAATGCTCTTCGGTTCGGCGCTGTCCGCGATGATCTCCTGATTGAGCGTATTTTCCGCCCGGATTAGCCTGGCGGCCGCCCGGTTGCTCATCTCGGCCTTATACAGCTCGTGGAAGATGTGAAGCCGTCGCCGGGTCTTATCGTAGTGGCAGACGATATATGCCAGCGGATCCACCGCATATCCCCAGTCGAGGCCGCGACGGATTCGGTCGAATCGTTTGATTTCATCATCGGTGATCCCGCGCAGCGTGACATTTTTAAACACTTCGCCGCCGGTACCAGTAACCTCGCCGAGATATTCATGCCGGTAACGTTCAGGCTGCGTTTTTTGAAGATGACGCGCCTCGATGAAAAACTGCTCCCCCAGCCAGCCGGCAGGGACGCTCTCATATGTGGAGTGGTGGATCAGGCGGTCTGGCCGGCTGGCGCGCACCTCCTCATTCACCCAGTCCCGAACGGATTTCGGTGGGTTGTATGTGTAAAAAACTGTAAATCGCTCCCCGCCGCGCATGAGGGACTGGTTGATGCTGCGCGTCTCCCGCATCCCGCCGAACTGGTTCCACTCCTCGTACCAGACATATCGAAAATATCCGAACGGCGGCTTGATGGATTTGAGTTTCATTGGCTCGTCGGCGCCGCGGAACAGGATTGTCTGGCCTGTGGGGGCGTATGCTAGCCGAAGGGGGCTTTGGTTGGGCCGGAAGTATTCCTGCACGCCGAGGGCTTGAACCGCCCAGAGCATCTGCGTAAAAACAGAATCATGCAGCGTGTTCCCGACCTTGCGCAGGATGACTGCGTGTGCATCGGGGTGCTGCATGATCCCCAGAATAATTTCAATCGATGTGAAGGAGCTCTTTGTACTTCCGCGCCCGCCCTTGAGGACGTAATGTGTGTGTCCCTCGGACCTGATATCCTGATGGAGACCATAGAAGGCGGGTGCAATCACCCGGTCAAGCTTAATCTCAGCCACCGTGGTCACCTATGTTATCGATGATGACGGGCGTATCATGGGAAACAGAGAGCCGATCGGTAAACATTCCAATGTGCTTACCAATCAATTCCAAGGCCCTCTCTGCGCCTTTACTGTCGAACACATATTCCCCAGATTCCACTTTGCACTTTAGTTCCGGGTCCCAGACCATCACTGGGACAGCGGCCATGCACTGATCGAGCGTTTCTTTTAACTTGAGGATCACCCAGTCGGCGGAGATCGATAGCCTTTTGACCTGCTCCGCCTGCAATTCCCGCACGCGCGAAAGAACCTTGTCATTCCTTAGCAGCCTTGCCGCCTGTGTTTCCGCTGATTTCTCTGAGTAGCCGGCGCGGGCAGCGGCCTGCTTCCCGTTGTAGTCGATGATATATTCCCTGCAAAAAAGCTCCTGCCGTGGCGTAAGCTGTTCGGACACTGTCCTCACCACCTCATTTAAAACTTATATCGGCGTAAAGATAGCGGGCTGCCCTATTGAAAGGGGCAACCCGCCGCTTTTGAATCGTTGTTTGCTAGATTGATTTATTTAAACTTTCCGTTTTCTCTTGCATAAGCAAGCTCTTCAGCTCCAAAATCCTGTACAATACCAAGTGTTCCGTAATCCATGTCTCCAGATGCCGTGTGGAATGTCCATTTACCACTCGACATCGCTTCAAAAGAGCCATCGGCATACCATCTAATTACGTCTGAACTTGTTTGATTAAACAAGTAGCCGCGTAACCCTCCGGCAATTGATGTGCGGCCCCAAATGGTTTTCTTAATTTCTGCTGCTGAGCTAGAGATATAAGCGTTATATCCGCTGAGCGTTATGTCATACGCACAACTAATTCTGAAATAAAGATTAAAGTGGAAAAATTTCGTCTGGGAATAACGCTTTACGGAAGTTGCTGCCGCAGGTGTAATTTGAGAAATGCCACTATTAAGTGGCATTGCGGAAGATGGTGACGCTTTAGCTTCTTGCATTCTTTGATAGGCATAAGCAGTCATAGAAACGATTTCTTCCATGAATTCCCGGTGCTCTTCAAGTGTACGATCGGGAACCATATTGATACCGTATTCCATTTTACCAACCATATCGTACTTCTCCATGATTTCCATAGAAATTTCCATATAGTCCTCAATGGTAGGTTGGCTAATCGCCGAGGCAGTTATGGGAGCAACAGATAAGAGCGCCATAATTAATGATAAGCACAACGATGTAAATCGTACTCTTTTCATTTTATTCCATCCTTTCAATGATTTATCGAAGCTATACATAATCAATATGATAAACCATTGGAATCACATCCTTTCTTGTTATTTATCGGCTTTAGTATATCATTAAATCAATATATGTCAACATTATATATAATTTATA
>OGRJ01000638.1_pt1 | contig 33062 bp, 37 predicted proteins | sample 1553411 | NCBI WGS metagenome assembly OGRJ01 (sample SAMEA2580084, study PRJEB22360) | human gut metagenome | biome: human gut; feature: human-associated habitat; material: faeces | place: Denmark | collected 2008/2010
GCTCCCCCTGTTGTGGAAGCGTTGAGGAAACGGGTGGAGCATGGTATCTTCGGATATGTCCGTGTACCGGATGCATACTACGCGGCGGTGACAAACTGGTTTGCAAGGCGACATGACTGGCAGATAGAAAAAGAATGGATTATTTATACCACGGGAGTAGTACCGGCATTGTCTGCTGTCATTAAGGCACTGACAGTCCCCGGAGATAAAGTAATGGTACAGACACCCGTATATAACTGCTTTTTTTCCTCTATCCGCAATAACGGATGCGGGATGATTGCCAATCCGCTGATTTATAGAAATGGAACCTATCAGATAGATTTTGCGGATTTGGAACAAAAAGCTGCCGACCCAAATGTAAAGGTTCTATTGTTATGCAACCCGCATAATCCTGCCGGAAGGGTATGGACAAAACAGGAACTTACCCGCATCGGTGACATCTGTATCCGAAACAATGTGTGGGTAGTAGCAGACGAAATCCATTGCGAACTTGTCTTTCCGGGACACACCTATATTCCTTTTGCTTCTATCTCACAAGAATTCCTGATGCACTCCGTCACTTGTACCTCGCCCAGCAAAGCCTTTAACCTGGCAGGGCTTCAGATTGCTAATATCATTTCTGCCGATACGGATATACGAACGAAAATAGATAAAGCAATCAATGTCAATGAAATTTGTGATGTGAACCCGTTCGGGGTGGAAGCGTTAATGGCAGCCTATAACGACAGTGAGGAATGGTTGGAAGAGCTGAAACAATACCTGTTCGCCAATTACAATTATTTGAGGGCATACTTCGCTGAATATCTTTCTGAATTTCCAGTGTCGATGTTGGAAGGCACTTATCTGGTTTGGGTGGACTGTTCAGTGCTGAATCAGTCATCGGATGAGATAGTGAAAACCTTGTTGGAGAAAGAAAAACTTTGGGTAAACGAAGGCAGCCTGTATGGAGAGGCTGGTGAAGGATTTATCCGTATCAATATTGCTTGTCCGCGACAGCGGTTGATAGACGGATTAAACAGATTGAAGCGGGCTTTGAAATAATAAAATAATTGTCAGTTTATTGAGAGATCCCCCTTCTCACTCCCCGTAAATACGAATGAAAAGAAGTAGTGGCCTTAAAAGACTTTTTGCCTTTTCTTCTCGGAGCATTCTAGTTTATGGCTACCGGGATTATATTTCTTGGAATTTGTCATTTGCGGGGAGAACAAATTATAAAGAAAAAGCTTGGGCAAACGTGCTCATTTTAATGATGTAATTCCTTATATTTGTATCAGGATGAATAAATCAATAATTTGAAAAATGAGAACGGAAAAAGAAAAAATGTTGGCGGGAGAAGTTTATGATTGTGCTGATAATGAGTTATTGACCAGATGGCATAAAGCAAAGCAGCTTCAACAGGAGTATAATAATACTCTCACTACTGATGCAGGTAAAATTTCTGATTTATTAGATGAATTAATCGGTTCAAGGGGGGATAATGTCTGGATTAGTGCTCCTTTCTTTGTGGACTATGGTGAGAATATTTATATCGGGAAGAATGTAGAGGTTAATATGAATTGCGTTTTTCTTGATTGTAACAAGATTGTTATCGGTGATAATTCGGGGATTGGGCCGGGAGTACATATTTATACTGTTTTTCATTCTACAAAGGCATCGGAAAGAACCTCTGAAAACAGTACTTTTTGGAAGTCACAGACAGCTCCGGTGATTATTGGGAATAATGTGTGGATTGGTGGAGGATGCATCATTCTTCCGGGAGTAACTATTGGCGATAATACAACTATTGGGGCAGGGAGCGTTGTCACAAAGTCTATTCCGGCCAATGTGCTGGCGGTTGGCAATCCGTGTAGAATCCTTAAACAGATAGAGGATTGATATTTCTTTTTAATATTTATATATTAAATAATTTACCTGTATTGTGGTAAAAACTTCTTGTTCGTAATGTGTAGAAAATACACATACTTCAAAATCTGTAATTTGGGTTTCTATATCCGTAATTTGTATCATAAAGAGTTGGAACAGAATAGCTAACTTTGCATTATCAGAGAGAAACAATAAAAACCGTACGTATTATATGAGAAAATTGTTTTTTATTATTGTAACAGCCATCGGAATGATGCAAATCCCGATGCAATCTATAAATGCACAGAATATGAAAAAAGAAGAAGTACCTCAAAACATCAGCGCATTTCCGGTAGGAAAAGCGAATACAGGATTCGAACAATATTTCACGGGTAGATCTTGGCTGGCACCGCTGACTGGTAACAAAGACTTGAATGTACCCATGTCCAACGTTACTTTTGAGCCTGGCTGTCGGAATAATTGGCACAGCCATACGGGTGGACAACTCCTGATTGCCGTCGGCGGTGTGGGATATTATCAGGAACGTGGTAAAGCGGCGCGCCGTTTACTTCCCGGTGATGTGGTTGAAATTGCTCCGAACATAGAACACTGGCATGGCGCCGCTCCCGATAGTTGGTTCTCACATCTGGCTATCGGATGCAATCCGCAGACCAACCAGAATACATGGTTGGAACGAGTGGATGACCAACAGTATGCCGAAGTAACGAAAGATAACGTAGCAATCGGACTGCAAGCTACCGATCCTGAATTGGACGATATATTTAGTAATTTTACAAAAGAAGTGCAAGAATACGGTGCACTGGACATTAAACCCCGTCTTATGGTAACATTGGCATCCAATATTGCTTCACAAGCGCAGGCCGAATACCGCATCACACTCGAAAGCGCACTTAATGAAGGCATTGCTCCGATAGAAATAAAAGAAATCCTTTACCAGTCAGTAGCCTATGCGGGCATGGCTAAGGTCAGAGATTTTATCGGTATCACCAATGATATATTGCTCGCCCGTGGCGTGCGTCTTCCTTTGGAAGGACAATCGGTTGTATCATCCGAAACACGTTTCAATAAGGGACTGGAATTGCAGAAATCCATATTTGGTGAACGGATAGAACAGATGCATAAGAACGCTCCCGACAATCAGAAGCACATCCAACGTTACCTCTCCGCCAACTGTTTCGGCGACTATCAGACACGTAGCGGACTGAATGTAAAGACCCGCGAACTGATTACATTCTCGATACTTGTTTCTTTAGGCGGCTGTGAATCGCAGGTAAAAAGTCACATACAGGGAAATGCCAACGTAGGGAATAATAAAGATACGTTGCTGGCAGTCGTAACGCAACTCTTGCCATTTATTGGTTATCCGCGCACACTCAATGCCATAGCCTGTCTGAACGAAGTGATTCCGGAAAAATAATAAAGACATTGATGCATCCCGAAAGATAACGATTAAAATCTATCCGGGACTTGACAAACGCTTTTTAATGTTATATATTTGTAGTCCGGGAAAGTATGAAACGAATGATTACTAAATGAAAAAAGAGACGGAATATGGATATGAAATGGATGGAAAATAGTATAATATTACAACGAACTTAGCTCATTCCCTTAGCTTATACTAGGGGATAAGGCAACAGATATAGCCCAAAGGCTGCGAACTTTACAGAGTTCGCAGCCTTTTTTGTAACCTATTATTGAATATATTTTTGCAAATTCAGATTTTAAAGTTTATAATAAACAGGGGGGACGTTTATAATAAACGGTCACAGTATTTATTAATAACGCTCTTTATGTTTATGTGGTAGGTTGTTATCTTTTTTGTATAACCTTTCTCTAAAGGGTAGAAACTTGTGTGGTTGTGGTAATAATAATTGATATGTTGACTGGGTAATTTAATTTTATAAAATATAGTTCCTCCACTATTCTTGTTATTGTTACTCTATGTTATCTATCAGCTTTGTTTTGAAATGCACCTTGAATACCTGTTTTTATCTGTCGGAAACTTTGCAGGACGAGATAATAAAACCTCATATTTGATGATCGATTCACTGTAAGATTTGTTATCTTTGCAAAGGTTTCATTTATAAAGAGAAGAAGTTATGGATATCATGGACCGTTTGAAAGGACCCCGGCGCAATCTGCCTATCGGAATACAAAGTTTTGAGAGACTTCGTCGCGACGGCTATTTGTATGTTGACAAAACAGCATTTGTCTACGAACTTGCCTCAACGGGCAATCCATATTTCCTTAGCCGTCCGCGTCGTTTTGGCAAAAGTCTGCTGCTTTCTACGCTGGAAGCGTATTTCTGTGGAAAGAAAGAACTTTTTGAAGGACTTGCCATTGAACAGTTTGAAACAGAATGGAACGAACACGCTGTACTGCATCTTAGCCTGAATGCCGAAGACTACTCTGAAATAGAAGGATTGAGAAACGGACTCGAATTGCAACTTCGTAGTTGGGAAAAAAACTATGGAATCAGCGAGGAAGGCTTGAGTTATTCCGGTCGTTTCATGCAAGTTATCAAAGAGGCATACCGACAGACTGGTCGTGGTGTAGTTGTTCTTATTGACGAGTACGATAAACCGCTGCTCCGCTCTATGCATAACCCGGAATTACAAAGTAAGTTCCGCGAAATGCTCACAGCTTTCTACACTGTATTGAAGGATGCAGACCCCTGGTTGCGCTTCGTCTTTATCACCGGAGTGACCAAATTTGCTCAAATGGGTATATTCAGCACTCTCAACCAACTGATCGATATCAGCTTCGACCCGCAATACAATGCTCTTTGTGGTATGACCCGCCCGGAAATTGAAGCCAATTTCGTCCCGGAACTGGAACGGTTGGCAGAAAGGAACGGTTTGACAAAAGAAGACTGTATGGCATACCTTACTCGTATGTATGACGGATATCATTTCAACTATGTCCGTAAGGAAGGTATGTACAACCCGTTCAGCATACTGAATGTGCTTAGGAGCGGGATGTTTGAGAATTACTGGTTTGCCAGCGGAACACCCACTTTCCTTGCCGAAATGCTGAAGAAGACCCATTATGATTTGCGTGAACTGGACGGATTGGAAGTAACTGCTGCCTCTCTTACCGACGACCGTGCTGACGTAAACAACCCTGTGCCGATGATTTATCAAAGCGGCTATCTGACCATTAAAGGATATGATACAGAACTGCGTCTCTACAAGCTGGGTTACCCCAATGATGAGGTGAAGTATGGCTTTCTTAATTTTATCACTCCGTTTTATACCTCATTGGATGAATCGAAAGCCCCCTTCTATATCGGACAGTTTGTAAAAGAACTAAGGGCAGGAGATGTTGAGGCTTTCCTCACCCGCCTTCGTGCGTTCTTTGCCGATTTCCCCTACGAACTGAATGATAAGACAGAGCGTCACTATCAAGTGGTATTCTATCTTGTTTTTAAACTACTGGGGCAGTTTATTAACGCCGAAGTGCAAAGTGCCCTGGGACGTGCTGACGCTGTGGTGAAAACTGCAAATGCTGTTTATGTCTTCGAATTTAAGCTAAACGGTACCGCAGAAGAAGCATTGGCGCAGATTGATAATCGCGGCTATCTCATACCTTATACTACTAATGGTTGCCGTATAGTGAAAATAGGTGCAGAGTTCAGTAAGGAAGAACGCAATTTGAGTCGATGGTTAGTAGAGGAAGAAGGATAGTAGGGAATTGATAATAAAAGTATAGTATATAATTTCAAACCCAAAAAGTAACGCCCAAACGGTAAAAACAGCATCCGTTTGAGCGTTTTTTTTTAGAAATCTTTTTGGAAGGATGAGGAAGGAAACGATAGCTTATATCTTCCATTATTCCGTTCTCTATGTGATATATACGTTGATTTTAATGTTTCCTTTGACAACTTTCGGTCGATGTTCTATTTTTCATATTTTAGATTGTTCGAAAATGTAATAGATGTTAATTGGCTACCAGGCTTGCGAACTAATTTTTGATATGATATGTTGTTTAAAGTGAATAACGAATTAAAAAATGAACTAGAAAGTTAGATATGGACAAATAAAGCATTTCTAATGATTTAGCAGATAAAACATTACATTATAAAACTTATGATTATGAGAAAATCGATTATTTTATTAGCCTTGATATTGGGTGGCGTTACAGCAAATGCCCAATCAGTTGTAGAAGGTACAAAAGTAACAGACAATTGGTCTGTGGAAGTCAATGCCGGTGCAATCACTCCCCTTACTCACAGTGCTTTCTTTAAAAGTATGCGTCCTGCTTTTGGAGTGGGAGTTTCCAAGCAATTAACTCCTATCTTCGGTTTGGGATTCCAAGGAATGGGATACATTAATACTACTCCGAGTAAAACATCTTTCGATGCTTCCGACGTCAGCGTATTGGGTAAAGTCAACCTGATGAACCTGTTTGCAGGTTACAAAGGCGAACCCCGTTTGTTTGAAGTGGAAGCCGTTGCAGGAATGGGCTGGTTACATTATTATGTGAATGGTGATGGAGATCAGAACACTTGGTCTACCCGTTTGGGATTGAATTTCAACTTCAACTTGGGCGAAAGCAAAGCATGGACATTGGGTATCAAACCTGCCATTGTATATGATATGCAAGGCACTTACCCCGAAACAAAGAGCCGTTTCAATGCCAATAACGCAGGTTTCGAATTGACAGCCGGATTGACATATCACTTTAAGACAAGTAACGGAACACATCATTTTGCAAAAGTGAGAGTGTACAACCAAGCTGAAATTGACGGATTGAACTCTTCCATCAATGCGCTTCGTTCGGAAGTGAACAACAAAGACGGTCAGATCAGCAACGCCAACCAGCGCATCAACGGACTGCAAGAAGAACTTGAAGCCTGTCGTACAAAAGTTGTTCCGGTAGAGACAGTAGTGAAAACCGCCCGTGTGCCCGAATCTATCATTACTTTCAGACAAGGTAAATCATCGGTTGACGCTTCCCAACTTCCTAACGTGGAACGTGTAGCTTCATACATGAAGAAATATGCTGACTCAAAAGTAGTTATTAAAGGATACGCTTCTCCGGAAGGTAGTGTGGAGGTCAACGCAAGAATCGCTGCTGCACGTGCAGAGGCTGTAAAAACTATCCTTGTTAATAAATACAAGATTAGTGCATCCCGCATCACTGCCGAAGGTCAGGGCGTAGGCGACATGTTTACCGAACCGGATTGGAACCGTGTAAGTATATGTACGATTGAAGATTAAACAGATAGATTACATAAATAGAATAATGAAGGCTGCCCAAAAGGCAGCCTTTGTTGTATGTACTGGTTTTATAGATAAGCGGCTAATTTTTGAATATCCTGAAAGATTAGTAAACAGATTTCTTTGTACATTACATAAAATAGCTATTTTTGCAAGTATTGTTCATGCGCGTTCTGTGTTGAGTGTGCAAATATCAACCATTAAAAACTGTATTATGAAGAGAGTATTCGTTTTCCAAGATTTTAAATCGCAGAAATTCTGGAGTATAGAGGTAGTCGGAACAGATGTTACTGTAAATTATGGTAAGCTGGGGACTGACGGACAAACACAAGTGAAAAACTACGCAACTACTGAAGACGCTGAAAAGGCTGCCAACAAACTGATTGCAGAGAAGACAAAGAAAGGTTATGTGGAAACTGCCGAAGAAACTGCACGTGAAATGAAAGTGGAAGCTAAGAAATATACATTGAGTTATGATGAGTATGAAAACGATGTGAAGCTTTTGGATAAGATATTGAAAGACAAGCATCTCTCTGAATATAAGCAAATAACGATTGGCTGTTGGGATTATGAAGGTGATGACTGTTCGGCTTTGTTACAAGGCCTCATTGAAAATAAGGACAAGTTTGCGCAGATAGAAGGCCTGTTTTGGGGTGATATTGAACAGGAAGAACAGGAGATTTCATGGATTGAACAAGCCGACCTTAGTCCGCTGCTCGATAGTATGCCTAAATTGAAGGATCTGAAAATAAAAGGAACAAACAATCTGCGCTTGGGAAAAACTTCACGTCCGGAGTTGCGGTCGCTGGAAATAATCAGTGGTGGTATGCCTACTGAAGTGGTAGAGGACATTCTTGCTTCTGATTTTCCCAATCTGGAAAAACTGATTCTATATGTTGGTGTGGAAGATTACGGATTTGAAGGTGATATTGAGATCTTCCGTCCGCTTTTCTCCAAAGAGCGTTTCCCGAAGCTGACCTATCTGGGGCTTGTTAACTCTGAAGAACAGGACAGCATTGTAGAAATGTTCTTGGAATCGGATATTCTTCCTCAACTTGAAACCATGGATATTTCGGCCGGTACTCTGAAAGATGAAGGTGCACAGTTGTTGCTGGATAATATGGATAAAATCGCTCACTTGAAGTTTATCAATATGCGCTATAATTATTTGAGTAAGGACATGAAGAAACAGTTGCAGAACCTTCCTATGAAAATAGACATTGCCGAAACCGAAGAGGCGGATGAATATGATGGTGAATTGTGGTATTACCCGATGATTACAGAATAGGAGATGCAGATAATCGTTGTCAGCAACTCTTTATCCAAACGTATAGAATACTTTGTTGAAGCAGGTAAGCACTTGCAGACAGAAGTTTGTTTTATGACTTATGAGGAACTTTTTAGCTGCTTGCCGCTATTGCGGCAGGCAGTTATCAAACTGGAACCCTGTGTAAGTGATGAAACTGATTTCCTGAAATATGCGCTGTTGAATCAGGCATATAAGGAGACATTGCAACGTTTGAGCGAGATGAGCCTGCCTGATGATGTGTGCTTTTTAAATACTCCTGATGCTTTGTTGCGTGCTCTTGATAAAAAGGAAACAAAAGAAGTCTTGATGGACAAAGGGCTGAAAGTGACTCCGATGTTACCGTCTCCACACTCTTTCGATGAGTTACGGCAGCTTCTTGCCGATTGTGGTAGAGGATGCTTTTTAAAACCCCGGTATGGTTCGGGTGCGGGAGGCATTATGGTGATTCGTTATCAGCCCAACCGGAATAAGTGGGTAGTCTATACTACGTTGCGGCAAGTGGACGGAGTGATTCATAATACCAAACGAATCAATCGTTTGAGCGTGGAAAAAGAGATAATCCCGTTGGCAGAAGCTGTGATACAAACAGAAGCTATCCTCGAAGAATGGATTCCTAAAGCACAATTGCAAGGAGAAAATTACGACCTTCGGGTAGTGTGCCGGGAGTCTGAAATAGATTATATCGTTGTGAGATGCAGCAAAGGAAGCATAACGAATCTACACCTGAACAACAAGGCGCATTGGTGGAATGAATTGTCTCTATCCGAAGAGGTGCGGCAACAAATCTATTTTCAATGTCAGGAAGCTGTGCAATCCTTGGATTTGCGTTATGCAGGAGTAGATGTATTGATAGAAAGAGGAACGGATATTCCTTATATAATAGAAGTCAACGGACAAGGAGACCATGTTTATCAGGATATGTTTGTTCATAATTCTATTTATACTCAACAAATAAAAAACATAAAAAAGAAATATAACCATGCAAATAGATGAACTGCCGGCTGGCGAACAGACCCGTCATTCGGGTCTGGATATGAATCAGGTGGTGGGTACTCATGATATATTGATGCTTTGCTTTGACACCTTGCGGTATGATGTCAGCAAAGAGGAAGAAGCGGCCGGAAGAACGCCCGTACTGAACAGCCATGGAGGAGAATGGGAGAAAAGACATGCTCCGGGAAATTTCACTTACCCGTCTCATTTTGCCATTTTTGCCGGATTTCTGCCTTCTCCGGCAGAACCTCATTCACTGCGTAGCCGTAACTGGTTGTTTTTCCCCGTACAGGCGGGTACAGGACGTATTCCGCCCAAAGGAAGTTATCCATTTACAGAAGCAACCTTTGTGCAGAGCCTTGCCCATACAGGCTATGAAACGATTTGTATAGGTGGCGTAAACTTCTTTAGCAAGCGTAATGAGCTGGGGCGTGTATTCCCCGGTTACTTTACTAAAAGTTATTGGCTTCCTTCCTTTGGATGCACAGCGCCCGATAGTACTGAAAAACAGATTGATTTTGCATTGAAAAAACTAGAAAATTATCCGGACGACAAACGGATCTTTATGTATATCAATTTTTCTGCTATCCATTATCCGAACTGTCATTATGTGGAGGGTAAAATGAAAGATGATAAAGAATCACATGCGGCTGCCCTGCAATATATTGACAGTCAGTTACCTCGTTTGTTTCAGGCTTTTCAGAAACGGAGCAATACGCTGGTGATTGCCCTTTCCGACCATGGCACTTGTTATGGTGAAGATGGGTATGAATATCATTGCATATCTCACGAAACGGTTTATACAGTCCCTTACAAACACTTTATTTTAACGAAACAATGAATCAACCGCTACCACGATATGTAGACTATATGTATAGCTATCCACATAAAACTGCCTATCGTCCTTTTCCATCTCCGGTTTCGCTGCTTCCTTACTTGGAACAGGTGGAAGGGCAGAAGGCATCCCTCTATTTCCATATTCCTTTTTGTAGTTATAAATGTGGATATTGTAACCTGTTTTCTCTACAAACCAATCGTGCGGATTATATCGCAACTTATTTGGAAACCCTTCGCAAGCAGGCACAACAATTGTCACCTCTCACCACCGGACTGATCTTTGACAGTTTCGCCATTGGAGGAGGCACGCCATTGCTTCTCACCGTTTCCCAACTGGAATACTTATTGGAGACGGCTGCCCTGTTCGGAGTCCATCCTTCACATGCTTTTACTTCCATAGAAACATCACCGGAGTATGCTGATCCTGCCCGTTTGACATGGTTGAAACAGGCAGGAGTGGCTCGTATAAGTATCGGTATACAAAGTTTTCTCAACGAAGAGTTAACCGCTTTGAAAAGACGTCCCCGGCAAGACACGATCAATCAGGCGTTGGAAACTATCCGGAAGATGGAATTTCCTTTTTTTAATATCGACTTGATTTACGGAATCAAAGGACAAACAGTGGATAGTTTTCTCTATTCGTTGGAGCAGGCTCTTCTGTTTCAGCCTAACGAACTCTTTATCTATCCGTTATATGTGCGACAGGGAACAGCTATCACGGAGCGGGAATCTGATGATGTCTGTTTCCGGATGTATTGTGCCGCCCGTGATCTGTTGAAAGACAGAGGCTTTCTACAAACTTCAATGCGGCGTTTTATTCATCATCCGTCTACTGATACGGAAATTTCCTGTGGAGATGAAGTGATGCTTTCGTGTGGTTCCGGCGGACGTAGTTACTTGGGTAATTTGCATTATGCCACCCGGTATACTGTTTCTCAACACTGCATTGCTCAAGAGATAGATGACTATATGGGCACTGCTGATTTTACAGTAGCTCGCAATGGATTTATTCTCTCTCAAGAAGAACGAAGGCAACGTTTCATCATTAAAAATCTGATGTATTATATGGGGCTTGATAAAGCCGAATATGAGCGTCGTTTTGGCGAATCACCGGATGATATTCCATTATTCCGGCAACTGGCAGAACGGCAATGGATAGAAAATACAGATGATCGCATTTGTCTTACTTCCGAAGGAATGGGATATTCTGATTATATTGGTCAGTTATTCATTACCCCTGAAATAAGAGGGCTGATGGAAACTTATTCTTATTGAACGAAATGGAAATGAAAAACGAGGGGTCTTTACTTTCCATCAAACGTATCTATTACCGCGGTAAATTGAATAGCTGCAATTATACCTGCTCTTATTGTCCGTTCGGCAAAAAGTCACATCTGACAGTCACTACGCTGGATGAACAGGCATGGAACCGTTTTATTACGGCTATTGAAGAATGGAAAGGGGGACCGTTGCAGTTATTTATTATTCCTTACGGTGAAGCATTGATACATCGTTATTATCGGAAAGGGATCATCCATTTAGCAGCGTTGCCACAAGTAGCCGGAATTTCCTGTCAGACTAATCTTTCTTTTTCGGCCGATGAATGGCTGGACGAATTTCCGGCTACACCGGCATTGATAAGTAAGATAAAGATTTGGGCCAGCTTTCATCCGGAAATGACTTCAGTAGAAAGTTTTGTCCGGCGACTTCATACACTTTATAATGCAGGAATACAGGTCTGTGCCGGAGCGGTAGGCAATCCGATGGCAAAAAACGTACTTAGTGATTTGCGAAATGCTCTTTTGCCGGATATTTATTTGTTTATTAATGCTATGCAAGGTTTGAAGTCTCCGTTAAGCGTAGAAGATATTCGTTTCTTTACGCAACTGGATAACTTTTTTGAGTATGATTTAAAAAACGCTTCAGCTCAATGGGATATCTGTTCGGGAGGGAGAAGTAGTTGTTTTATTGATTGGAAAGGAGATATCTTTAGCTGTCCCCGAAGTCAGGTGAAGATAGGAAATCTTTATCAGAATCAGATCTTGGACCCCTTGCTTCCTTGTCGGCGGAAGGTTTGTGACTGTTACATTGCTTTCAGCAATTTGACTAATCATCCTTTGCATCGAATAATGGGAGCAGGTGCATTTTGGCGGATCCCGGATAAGCCTTTCATTACTTCCGTGTTTTTTGATGTGGATGGAACACTTACCGATGCCCAGGGAAGGGTTTCGGAAAGTTATGCCCATGCTTTGCGGTACATAGCGCAATTTGTTCCCTTATATCTTGCTACTTCTTTATCTATGCAACAGGCGCGGAGAAAGTTAGGCAAGGCTCTTTTCAGCCTGTTTGAAGGAGGGGTGTTTGCTGATGGTGGATTACTGGTATATGCCGGGCAGAACCGGTGTATGCCGGTTGAATTACTACTGGACATAAACGAAGAATCCGCAAAGATAACGGCGCATAGCTATGAAGGTCAAGTCTATAAATACAGCATGCTGGTTTATGATAAGGAAGAGAGAATAAATATTCTTTCTCGCTTAAAAGAGAAACCTTATCAGGTGTTTTATAAACCACCTCTTATTACGGTTATCCATAAAGAAGTTGACAAACGGAAAGGAGTGCTTCATATATGCAAGGCTTTAGCTTTTCCCCTTGACCAAGTATTGGTTGTCGGAAATTCACTGAAGGATTGGGAGATGATGTCAGTAGTATCTCATTCTTGTGCAGTGATGAACGCCGAACCACTTTTAAAAGAACGTGCCCGCTATACGCTGAATCCGGACCGATTGGCTGCTTTCTTCCGCTTCCGGGAGTAGAAAAGCGGCTGCAATAAAAGCTTCACATTGATACCTGATTGTACCATTCAAAAATAAAAATCAGTTATAATTTGGTAGTTATAAAAACAAAGCCCATATTTGCAGCCCGAAAATAGGGACAGGCATAAAAATCCTCATCGGAGGGTGCTATAATAGATAATTATAGTGCTGGATAAGATGAATGGTGTAAATCATTCGCTTGTCCGGCACTATTTTTTATTGTAACAATTTAAGATAAGAGGTAAAGTAGCGGAGAAACTATGAAAGAGTTAAATTTGACACAAGGAAGTGTTCCGAAGGTATTGCTGCAATTTGCAGTACCTTTTCTTATTGCCAATGTGCTTCAGGCACTTTATGGTGGAGCCGACTTGTTTGTTGTGGGGCAATATGATGATTCGGCAAGTGTGGCGGCTGTGGCTATCGGCAGTCAGGTGATGCAGACGATTACAGGTATTATTCTTGGCATTACGACAGGCACAACCGTGCTGATTGCTATCGCTATCGGAGCAAAAGATGACCGGAAAGTAGCTTTTACAATCGGTTCTTCCGTGTGGCTATTTTCAATCGTAGGAGTCTTGCTGACCTTGGTCATGCTGGCATTTCATGGGCAGATAACCGAACTGATGCACACGCCTGCGGAAGCGATGGCTGATACTAAAAACTATATTCTGGTATGTTCGGCTGGTATTCTGTTCATAATAGGGTATAACGTTGTATGTGGTATCCTGCGTGGATTGGGTGATTCAAAGACACCGCTTTATTTTGTAGGCTTGGCATGTGTAATCAACATAATGCTCGATTTTATACTGGTCGGCTATTTCCATTGGGGAGCTACAGGAGCGGCTATTGCTACTGTAACCGCGCAAGGCGTCAGCTTTGGAATAGCGCTTTGGTTCTTATACCGGCATGGATTCCACTTTGATTTCTCACGGAAGGATATCCGTTTGAACCGGAATCTGTCTAAAAAGATCATGGTATTGGGAGCGCCTATTGCTTTGCAAGATGCTTTAATCAATGTTTCATTTCTGATAATCACTGTCATTGTGAATCAGATGGGAGTCATTGCGTCTGCTTCTTTAGGTGTTGTTGAGAAAATCATAGTGTTTGCCATGCTGCCTCCGATGGCTATATCATCGGCTGTGGCAACCATGACTGCACAAAATTACGGGGCGGGACTTATCAAGAGAATGAATAAATGTCTTGCTTCCGGAATAGGGATTGCTCTTGTTTTCGGTGTGTCGGTTTGCGTGTATTCGCAATTCCTGCCGGAGACTCTTACCGCTTTTTTTACGAAAGATGCCGCTGTGGTGGCAATGGCAGCAGAGTACCTGCGGGGATATAGCATCGACTGTATCATAGTCAGTTTCGTGTTCTGCATCAATTCTTATTTCAGCGGACAAGGGAACTCGTTATTCCCGATGATTCACAGTCTGATAGCTACTTTCCTGTTCCGTATACCATTGTCATACTGGTTCAGTCAGATGGATAGCTCGTCGCTGTTTATCATGGGATTTGCTCCACCCATTTCAACGGTGGTTTCATTATTGATTTGTATCTGGTATTTGCGATATACCCAAAGGAAATTATACTTGAGAGGCACATTGATGCCTGCTATGTCGAATTAGGTGTTTTTAAGTGACATATATTAACTAAAATCTATTTTGTATGGAAGCTTATTTGAAGAAACTCTGTTTTGAGTATCAGGTTGATGAAAAAGAAGTGAAAGAGCTGTTGGCTCGTATGGAAATGGTGTATCTGGATAAAGGAGAAACGATTGCATCTGCCACAATGCCCGAGCAGAGCTTGTATATTATTGTTTCCGGCATTCTGCATACATACACAACCAGCGAAGGAGAGGACAAAACCATCCGGTTTTTATCTGAAGGGGATGCTGTATTGTGCTATAACTCCAGTCAGTATGCTGTAAAGGCACTGACGAAATGTGCTGCTTATTACATCAGCGAAGAGGAGATTGAAGAGTTGTGCGCAACATCTATTTCGTTTGCCAACTTGGTTCGTCAACTGATGGAATATCAGTTCTATTTTAAAGAAGAAGAGAATATGAACGTTCGCAAACTGACGGTAAGAGAGAGGTATCTTTCTTTATTGGCAGAAATCCCGGATATTCTGTACAGGGTACCTTTGAAGTATATTACTCATTATCTGGGTGCCGATGTAACCAGTTTGGGATATATGGCTGGAAGTTCTAAATAGGAAATATAACCTGGACATCTATTTTTCTATGTATTCCTTATCAGATGGTTCATTGACTATTCAAAATTGAGTTTGAAAAGTCTTTGGATTATTTGGTAAGGAATATTATTTTTGTATTCCAAATGAAAAACTCAATACCTCGATATACTTTTTATAAGAATAAGTATGGAAGCGAACTTGTGGTCGATGTGGTAGAACTGAAATATGTGAAGAAGTTCTTGGCTGAAAGTGCTATTCATACGTTGAATTATTATGATGTTACTTTTATAACAGAAGGTAAAGGGACGTTTTCAGTCGATAACCAAACCTATGAAGTAACCCCATGTGACGTTCTATTCTCTAAACCGGGAGAAATCCGGAACTGGGATACGCGTCATATCATCAATGGTTATGCGCTGATTTTCGAGGAAGAGTTCTTGTCTTCCCTCTTTAAAGATTCTTTGTTTGTACAGCATCTTTCGTTTTTTCAGCTGGAAAGCTTTTCATCAAGACTGCATTTGCCCGATGAGCTTTATGCCCGTATACTCCAAATTTTGCATCATATAAAGATGGAGATTGATTCGTGTCAGCAAAACGGTGTGCATGTATTGAGAGCGTTGCTTTATGAAGTCCTGATGTTATTGGACCGGGCTTATCTTAAAATGACTTCGATAGAAGAAGGCAGGAGCAGAGAAGCGTCTAATAATCATGTAAGTAAATTCATGAATTTGGTAAATATCCATTCAAAAGAGCAACATTCGGTTCAGTATTATGCGGACAAACTCTGCATTACTTCTAACTATTTGAATGAGATGGTAACCTCGACAATGGGGTTCAGCGCCAAACAATATATTCAGAATAAAGTGATGGATGAGGCTAAAAGACTGCTCGTTTATACAAATGTCCCCATATCGGATATTGCTTTTGAACTCTGCTTTTCAACGGTCTCCTATTTTATCCGCAGCTTCCGGCAACATACGGGAGAAACTCCATTACTTTATCGGAAAACACATAAACCGTAAAAAGTGCTATTTTCCCCTTTCTTTTTATTACGTCGTGTTTCTTCTATTTCTCTACTTTCGCATCAGATAATAACTAACAATAAAAAATGAAATGATGAGAGACGCAGAAAAAACAGTAGGGGGCATGATTGATAAGTTGAAAACAGCTTTTATCGGTTCTATAGACAGTGAAGGGTTTCCTAATATCAAGGCAATGTTGCAGCCTAGAAAGAGAGAAGGGATAAAAACGATTTATCTGACAACGAATACTTCATCCATGCGTGTGGCACAATACGGGGAGAACAATCATGCCTGTATTTACTTTTGTGATACAAGATTTTTTAGAGGTGCGATGCTGCGGGGTACAATGGAAGTATTGACAGACAGTGCCAGCAAAGAAATGATTTGGCAGGAGGGTGATACCATGTATTACCCGGAAGGAGTGACAGATCCCGACTATTGTGTATTGAAATTTACGGCAACTTCCGGTAGGTTTTATAGTAATTTCAAATCGGAGAGCTTTATCGTAGAATAAAACTCATAGTATATAAGAGATACTAAGAGACAGCGCTTTTATAGTCTCAATGTGCTATTTTTAAGATTGTATAAAAGAATAGCAACTTTAAAAACAATGAACCAGTGAATAAACGGCATAAAATAGTGCAATAATATGCGGAAATGCAGGTCTATTTCGCATAAAACTACATACGGTATGCATCTTTTCTTGTTGGCAAAGCGTTCGTTCCTCGGTGAGGAGCGGGGTGTTCCTCGGTGTGCGTCGCTAGCTTCCTCACCGAGGAACTTGTTTGTCATCGGTGAGGAAGCTGAAACTGGTCTTTTTGAGGGTGGTTTTTCTCTAGTTTGGCATAACTGTTAGAAAGGATAGGAATAATAAAAAGAACGGTTATCTTAATATTTTATGTTGAATGGTGAATGAATAATGGAAAATAGCTGCTATTTGGATGATATATGTCCCAAATGATAATAATAAAGAACTTTCTCCCGACAGATGCCGGGCTTTTTTCTATTTTTCTTAAATCGTTATGCTATTGTCTCTCTTCCTGATTGCTTAAATATTCCTTTTTTAAGAATGGTCATTCTTTCATTCATTTTATGTTCCCGGACAGAATCCGTTTTTATAAAACAGATAACTTTCCTCTATCGCATCGGCAGTATCAGCTTCTAATGCATATAATATTTCTTTGCAAAATTCCAGTTGCCCGGTTCCGTTGGCAGTTACAATATTCTCGTCTCTTACAGCTTGTTCATTGAGGAAAAATGAATTGGAAGGTACAATACCTTATGGGGGAGTGCGATACGCTCGGAAAAGAAATGACTCAATTAACGGAAGATAAATTTTTTGTTGTCAATACACAAACAGGTAAACTTGTCGTCGCAGGTTATTATGATACAAACAATAATAACAAGTATGACAAACAGATAAGGATGAAATTTTAATCTATGATATGAAAACCTTGAAGTTAGCTTCGAGAATATGACTTCCGGCTAGATAGCCAACTGTGTACAAAGTAGAATAGTGAAATAAAAAAAACTCTGTAATCATTGAATTACAGAGTTTTTTCTTTGTTTTGCTTTCTTAAGAAGCGGTGCGTACGGGACTCGAACCCGTTAAATTATAACGCTATAAATTAGACACTTAACTATTAACTAATAGTAAGGTACTAAAATATGGTCGCATATTTCGCACACAATATTTAGCTTTAAAAATTGAACTCAAAGAACTACTTTTTTCAACACCACAAATGTACGAAATTTCCCGATAACTACATAATTCTGAAGGATTTATTTACTGTTTCTTTCAACAAATTCTGTTGTTATATCAACCCTATTTAACCAACCTTTTAAAAACTTCTGATTAGTCGGTTTTCTTTTTACCAAATCCTGATAATATAGCCTTCGTTGATTAATGAATTCATTAACCAACTCATTCAATTTGGCTTTATTGTTGGTATAAGTAAGGGTAATGTTTCCAATTACACCATCTGTTGCAATTGTCACACCATACACCTTATTAATTGCTTTCTGTAAAAGTTTCACTGCTGCACCTGTACCTGCATTTACACCCATATCATACAGGTGTGTTCTAATCATATCTGAATCTATCTTATCTGCTTTAATTGGTTGGTAATACTTGGAATCATATATTTCAATTACTAACTGTTCTAATTCTGAATCCTGAATCTTTTGATTCCATTTCAAAGGCTTGTGTGCATCTACTATCTTCCAACCTTGCCAATTCGGATTTGAATTGCGTGCAATCCCACAATACGTTTCGCCACCGCTATCTGAAGGGTCGTTTACATAACCACCTTCTGTTTCAAGTGTCTTGCTTATAATAGTTTCTTTTGTTATCATATTCTTTTTCAGAATAGATAACCCTTACTTCCTGTTGCCTACATAATAGCTGAATGAAGAACGTTTATAATATTGATGATATGCAGCATTTGCAAATGCTAAACTCATAACACAATCATCATGTGCACCGTGCATACCCCTATATACAACACTTCTATTCTTTTTGCTAAACTCTATTCCAAAGGTTTTTAATTCATTCAATAAAGATTCTGAATTGATTATCTTGATAGCTTCAGTTTCAAAGTCAACTATCAGACTTTCAATTATCTGCTGCTTATTCTTATTCAAAGTATAGAATGAAGAAAGTTTACCTTTGTATTTTTCTTTCAAACTATCAAAGAAGAAATCACCAATACTGTTAGTTTCAACCCAACAATCAACAGGATTCCATTTCAATAACTGTGCTGTAACTGCTTTCGTAATGGCGTTATAATCCATCTTATTCCACCTGTTCTGATATACCAATTGATGTGTATTCAGGTCTATAATAGAAAGTACAGTATAATCTTCTGCCCTACCAATATCTAAACCTGCAACATACTTGCCTGAATAGCTGATAAGATTGGAATCAATAATACAATCATTTATGTTTTTGAAAACGCTACCTTCACCATCATCTAAGAATTCAGCTAATACTTCCTGTTTGTAAATGTTAGCAGGAAGTTGTTTTTTCATATCTTCAAGTTCTTCAGGTGGTACTAATGGATTAGATGCAGTACCCATTATGAAGGATTTATATTTAGTCTGTTCTTCTTTTAACCCTTCCTGAAAGATTTGATAATACCAAGAACCTTTTCCAAGTGGTGTAGAACAAAGAATAACCTGTTTAGCAAGCAAGAAAATTGGTCGCAATACCTTATTCCAAGCATCATCACTTATTTGTGCAGCTTCATCAATCACGCCATACTGATAACCCCTGCCACGTAGATTATCAACAGCACCTTCACCTGCTGATACAAATTCAATATAACTGTTATTGGTAAAGGTTATCTTCAGGTCTGATTTATTTATACCCTGTTTCTTTAAGAATGGGAACTTTTCAGTAATGGCACTGCATACCAATTCAAATATATACTTAGCCAACTTATAAGAAGGGGTAACATAACCAACTGCAATATTGGGATTAGATAACGCCCAAAATAAAGTCTGATTAGTAGCAAAGAAAGATTTACCAAAACGCCTACCACAATTAAGAATAATGAATTTGGTATCAGGATTAAGTATTAGGTATTGGTGGATTTTCCTTTGTCCTTCGTGGGGTGTGTATAATTGAACCTGTTGTTGTGCCCTGTTTACCTTCTTCTGAATAGTGTCTTTCCTGTATTTAAGTATATCCTTCCTATTGTGTTTGTTATCAGTGATTGGGGTTGGTAATTTATCTGCTTCTGTTATTCGTTTTGGTCTGCCTGTTCTTCTGTGTTTTAAAGGTGATTCCATTATTCAGCAGCATCTTCTTCATTATTAACTGTAAATCCACCAAAGTTTACCTGTATAACAGAATCCGCTTTTACATTAGCTTCAACCTTTTCAGTGTATAAGCCACCAAGTTTATTTATAATATCAGTGGCTTTAAGAGCGTTTGATAAATCCCCTCTTTGAAGTGCAGCACAAGCGATATTCATTAATCGGGTAATCTGATTATTAGCTAACTTTGCAAACTCTTTTTCCATATTTGCATCAAATATTTCATAAGCCTTTTTTATATAATAATCAATATTCTGTTCGGAACAATCCCATTTTTCACTGAATGTTTTCTTTATATCGGCTGTTGTGTTCATTTCAACTAAAGCCTTATAAACTTCATATATACGTTGTTTACCTATATTTTTTGGTAATTTTCCTTGTTTTGCCATATCTATATCTTTTTGAAAAAGATAAATGGTATAAAACTTATAATAGTCTCATGTGTACCCGAACCTTGATTGATAATCAGATAGTTATAATTAAGTGGTCGCATATTAAAGCGCAATATATTTTTGATTTTAATATATGGCTAAAATTTAATGTGAAATATTTGGGGTTAATATTGGGGTCTATTGTTGAAGAATGAAATGTGAAGAAGAAAAATGAATTGAAATGAAAAGGAAGGTGAAGAAGAAACAGGGAAAAATGGTACTGAAAATGGTGGGGAAAATATTTTGGGGTGTCCGTAGATGTAAAAACACTGTTTTTTCAGTAAATCAGGTTGTTTTTTTGATATAATTTTCAGTAATTTCAATATGTTTCTTAGTTCTAATTCAGACATAAAAAATACATCTTATATAGTATCAATCTATCATTCAATTAATTATAGAACTGATAATCAAAACTATATAAGATGTAATAAGTTTACAAATACCAATTTTAAATTAGTTGCATTTACAACCTTTTTTAATTCTTAGAAAATATACTTTAGGCTCTTTTAAATGTGAACCATCTGTGTGAAGCTTCATCATTTAGTGTCAATATTCCATTTTCATATTTATAGGTGCATAAAAACATATATTCTAATGTATGTGAATACATATAACCATCATCTTTAAGGGATGATAAAAAATAATCAATACAGTATATATTGTGTGTTTTATCGGCACTTACCCTTTTGAACTTAACTGTATAAGTTGCTTCAACTCTATTTAACTTATAATTATAATTTGGAATATGATATGTACCATTAAACCAATCATCACTATATGACGTTGTTCCATTATCCCAATAGTAAACAGTACCATCACTTTTAAATTCTAATATATCATCTTTTCTTACTCTGATACTCTTATCGTTACTTGTATTTACATTATATAAATAAGCCAAATCATCATCAGGGTCTTTCCCACCGTAATATATTGGCTTCCATTTACCTGTAAGGAATTTAATTTGTTCTTCAACGCTATCTTCAGGGAATTCATATTTGAATGCACCACTATACTTATATTCTTTGCCATTTAAATTTAGATTGATAGTGAAATAAGAATCATCACTTGCGAAACTCCACCAATCAGCATCAGCAGGTGCATCAAACGTTTCAGTAGATACAATTACATCATCATTCTTCAAATTAACGGTAATGCTTGCATCAAATACTTCACTTTTGACACAATATTTTAAGAATCTATACACCTTATCAGATTCTTTTGTATCACGTATATCTGCGACACTATTAATTATAATTTCAACATTATCATTAAACTTCAATCGCATACTTGCGTACCTTTCTTCCGTTAATAGTCGGGTTTCGGGTTGAAATTCAATAAAGCAATCTGTACACTTTAACTTTGGATTATCAAAGTTTACTTCATTCTCGGTTATCGCACCTGTTAAAGAAGGGACTAATGGATTTGAACCATTATCATCACTACCACCTGTGTTATCATTATCCTTTGAACAGGACACACACAATAACAGCATTACAAATAATAAATTGGTAATCTTTTTCATTATGAATTTTGTTTTTGGTTGTTAATAATCAATCTTTTAATACTATTATATAGAGTTATAAGGGGTTGAACTATACAATTATGTTTTTCTTTGATTATAAATATGGTGTGTGTATTATCAAATAAATTCAATTCGTGAAGGTCATTATTGTTAAATAATATGAAAAGCGTATCTGTATCTTCTTTAACTTCTGCACATTTAATAGAAGATAATGGTATGGCAAACAAATCTTTATCTCTTTCAAATCGTAATGATACAGTATCACAATATAGATTCAGCCTTTCAAAGAAAGGTTTTATTATTTCATATTTCTGTTGGTTACTTTGTTTAACTGAATTTAAACGTGATATTAATTCCGATACTTCGCCAACAGCCTGTTTAGATTCAATTCTTAATGATTTAAGTTCGCCCATACAATTTACTGAATAAGGTTTTAATTTTACCCCTTTCAAAAAAGAAGGGTGCAGAACTATACTATCTGAATTCAGTAGGAAGTGGTGTCAACCTTGGCAAAGACAGAGTAGTAAAGCCTGCACCACTATTGTACAGGCATTTACATACTATCTTGTTCTTTACCAATTCTTTATAAAACACCACTTTTACTGAATTGCAAGACGTATAAAACGCTAATAATTTCCATAAAATGAAGCAAACAACCACTGTTCCTTACTTCAAGTACAAAGGTATGAACTTTTTTCAATATTATACTTTTTTCTTTCTACCTTTTTTTTCTGTATCAATTGGTTTAGGTTGTGAATCAACAGTTTCTTCTTCAGTTGGTTCAATCGGTTCAGGATTGATAACAGGTTCTTCTTCCTTCTTAACTTCTTCTTCGGGGTGTTCCTGCAACCACTTCTTTAATAATCGCACACGTGTTAATAAACAGGATGCACACGTTGATTGGCGTTCATTCTTATTATAGGCTTCATTATACAATTCATATATCTTTGAACTTGAATACAAGTGTGTGCGTTCTGTATATTCAACTAATTCTTTTATTCTATTTCTTAAATCTTTCATTTATATTTATTTTTCAATTTTATTTTTATTCTCCCAATACAGGCAAAACCAAATGACAAAGGCAAATAACATACCTGCTATACCATATTGTAAACTATTCAGTAATATTGCCACTGTTACCTGCATTATCCAAATTAGATGAAACGTGAAACAGGGTAAGCAAGTAAAGGGCTTGAAATTCAACCATTCGTATTTATCTGCTAATCTATAATCCGTTTCAGTAAATAAATAGCCCAAATACATCCCTGTTGTGTTTATCACCATCAGCAGTATTACATATATAATTATCATATTCTGTTTTTAATTATAGATTAATTTTTTCCTTTTTGTTATAAGTTCCTGATTTTCTTGTATATCCTTCTTAATGGCACTGATTGTTTGGCTTATAAACTTAATTGATAGATTAGTAATATCAGATAGCTTTTTGTATGATATATGCGGCTTCAGGAACATATACATTCGGAACAATTCAAACTGCTGTATGGTATATTTATCTGTTATATATTGGAAGGTTTCACTTAATAGTTCATCAGTCTTGTTTAATTTCTCTAATTCACGTTCCTTATCATCATTATCTTCAATCGGTATTATATCTAAGGTGTTGAAACTATCTTCATATTCTTTATCTATCAGGTTCAGATATATATGGTTCTGCTTTTTCTTTTCTTCTTTAATATTATTCTGAAAGTAATTAGTGAAGTACGCACGACTAAAATAAGATTTATAATCTTCAATATCCCCTGATTGCTGTTGTTTCTTATATAGTTTAAAGAACGTATCAATTAATATATCTTCGTTCAGGGTTTGCTTTCGTTTCTGTTCAGCAACCAATAGGTTATATTGGTTGCCAAACCATTCTTTAAATTCATCAGCTTTTAATTGATTTTCAGGTGTTACTTCTTTCAGCGTGTTCTTTGTTATGTATTTTTTTCCTGTGTTTTGTTTTTTGGAATTTCCAAGAATCATTTTTAAATCAATTAATATCTTATTAAGGTCGCTTGGTCAGAAGGTAAATCATAATATATTTTGATTTTTTTCCCTGTATCTTCTAATGTTGTTTTCTTTAATTCTTTTCTTTTAATTTCTAATTCAGAAAAATCTATTTTCTTCAAATCCCAAACCAAAAAAATATCATTTTTAAAAAAATTAATATATAATGGTCTGTGATTTTTTCTTTTCAATAAAGCGTCTAATTTATAAGTTTCAAGCATCCAAGTAGTAATTTCTTTCTTGGGGTCAACTAAATAATATTCACGTTCTTTGATTTCAGCAACATAAGGTACTTCTCTATTATTTATGGTTGTCGCTGTGAAATATATATCAACAGGATTTTTTGTTTCAGTTGGGTATATATATTCAGGGTTTGTTATGTGAAGATAACTTTTTAATAAATAGTCTGTTACAATTTCTCTTCCTCTAAGTTCTTGTTTGTCGTATCTTGTCATTTCAATTTATATTTTAATCTATATTATTCTATTGTTATTATTACCCCTGATTCTTTCTTGGTGGTAACTTCTTCACCTTTGTACAGGGGGATGAAATTCTTTGTGTCATCATCAATCAAATACCCTTCTTTCTGCATAAGGTCTGTTAAAACTTGCACTATATTCACAAAGTCCCATTTTCTTTTACTGTCTCGATAAAAGTAGAATGAAACTTTTAATGGTAATGGCTTATTTTGAATCATCTTCTGCCATATTGGTAGCTGTTCCTTCAATCGTGGGGTTGCCCATCTTTCGTAATATTGAACTAATTTTGATGATATTACCCTTTTGGATTTTGTAATTATTTTACTATTCTTTTTAGAAGGTACGTTTTGACCTATCAATTTTATTTGTTGCTTCATCATTTTTTCATATAATATATAGTTTAGGTTATTGAAAGTCAAGCAATAAAGGCTATAAGTGCCATTATAATTATCATCAAACAGGCTTCTGTGAAAGTCAAATCATTTTTATCATCCTGTTTCTTTGTCTTTGTATCAGGTACATCTTTCAAAAAAGATTCCCAAGCATTAATAAATTGTTGTCGTTTGTTTTTCATATCTTTTTTCTTTTAATATAAATATCTGTGAGATTTCAAAAATTCGATTTTAGATAAACTTTTTTTCAAAAAAGACATAAAAAAAAAGAGATACCCCATAAAGAAGTATCTCTTAAAAACAGATTCTTGATTGTGTCAAATAATCTTCGTTAGTAACTAACTTTTATTGAACCTATTTTTTCTTTTATTTCATCTAAAGCAAATTGTAGCGTTTTTAATTCTTCATCTGTGAATTTACAACGCTTTCCATGTATAATATTCTCGTTGATTTTTTGATATAACCAAGACCTTGTTTTATTGAAATATTTTTTGGCAATATAAGACAAAGAAATAATTTCAGAAACTTCTTTTAATTGTTCTTGAAGATTAACTTTTTCTTTTATAACATCAATTTCCTGTTGAATTTCATCAATTCCATTATCAAAGAATTTTTGCCCTTTAGTTTTATCTTCTTCTGATAACTGTAAGATTTTTAATTCTTCTTCAAGTGCTGCTAATTTCTCCCGTTCTTTAGGGTCGGTTGAACCCATTAACGGTTTTAATTCAATCAATATTTCTTCAAATCTGTTCATATTCATATATGTTTTAAGCTCCCCCTTTCGGGGGAACTTGGTTAATTACTTTCGTTTCTTTAGCAGTTTTTGTAAGTCATCCAACATTATGTTAATCTGTCTTTCTCTTTCTGCTTCACTTGCCCCTATTAGTGGAGCGAACTTAATATAATCAGCAATCTTTTGTTTTGCTCTTTCGATTTCTTTTTCTAATTCTTCATTCATTTTTCCAATTTAAAAGTTAGTACCTCAATTATTTGACACTACAAAGATAAGGTTTTTATTTTGGTTATGCAAATGATTAACGAATAAAATTCAAAAAAAATAAGCACTACCACCTTCACAGGCAATAGTGCTTCAAAATCGTTTAACTTAATTTTAATGTTATGAAATTTTATATTGTACCTTTATTCAATAGGCATAAAATACACTGCATTCAATTCAGCCAATTCTTTTTTTATTGCTTCTTTATCTTCTGTTGAAGGTTCAAATACAAGTCCAATACTAACAGTACCATCATTATTATCCGTTACCTTCATCCATATACTGCCATTATAATAAGGTGATACCATATTCACATCATATATGAAATTCATTTTACCGATTAATTCAGGTGCTATATTATATTTAGCATTATTAAAATCACCTGTATTATAATTGGAAAGTCCGAAAGCTGAACATTCAATTGATAATATCAATTCTTCAATATTTGTATTTATTTGACTGCAATCCCAATTGCCAAATTCTTCATCAGAAATTGGATTTAAAAATTCTCTTGATACTTGCAGGGGTTGCCCATTTTTAAATATTCCAATCACTACATTATTATTCTCTTTACATACTTGGTTGACACCGTTCATTAATTCTTTCATCTTGTTTAATATTTAAATTATTGATTAATATGCTGTATATTTTCTGTTCAAATTCTGTTTTTTATGATGAAATATTCTATCCTGTTTACTGCCTTTAAATCTTTGTTTTATTACTTCAGGCACTTCGGAATAATCAGGTATAGCTTCTACTTCAATCACGTTGCCATCAACCTTTTTTGTCTGTACAATTGTTTTTTCCTGTTGAAGTTGCTGCTGTTTCTTCTTCCATTCCCGATTAGATTTCAATTGAACTTTATATCGGTTCTTATCAAGTGGTCGGGATAACCAATCAATATTAAGTTTACCAACTATTTCACTGTTCAAATACGAATTGGAAATTATGAAGGGTAACAGGTAATACACCTTCTTTATTACTGTTATACTGTTTACTGCTTTAATTTTAACAATCACATCATCATTTACTGATTCGGGTTTATCAGCGTTAATGGCTGCTTCGGTTACAATATTAATAACGTTCTGAACTTCCTTAGTTATCTTACCCTTTACTTCTGATGCCCATTCAGAAGGAATTAATTCAACTTCCAAGAATCCTTTATTAATAAGGTAAGGAAGGAACTTCTTAATGGTACGTTCCTGAAGTCCGTAGGCTTTTGCTACCTGTTTCAAGGTTGGAACTTCATCAGTTATCTTCTTTATCTTAGATAAAGTTTCTTTCAAGGTTACTAATACACTTAAACAGCTTGCACTTGAATCATTTAAAATTGTCTTAATTACACTTGTTTCAATACTTGTTTTCATTTTTATATGATTTTAAAATTAATAATCAAATTCTGTTTTTGTCTTTCGACACTGCAAAGTTTGGGCTTTTATGTGGGGACACAAAAACGGGGATTTACCACAAATTATTATTTGCAGTAAATCAACGTTTTATAAAAATAAAGGGGATTTGTGAAGGGGATTTTTAGGGGATAAATCTATTTTCGGGGGATTTCATTTAAAATTCTGTGTTTATCCAACAGTTCTTGTTTGGTGTCTTGGTACTTGTTTAATCGGCAGTCTTTGGGTGTTTCACGTTTCCAATAACCGCATAACAAACGCATACATTCGCTAAAGGTATTACAGTTGGTGATAACTTTACTATCATATATAATGGCACATATACCACCTAATCTGTTTTGTTTGCATAACTTCTTATCTCCTATATTGAAGATATTATAAAGTTCATTCAGATAATCATAAAGGTAACGTTCATTATCACGGCTAAATTTGAAATGTCCTTCAAGAATTATTTCATTACCTTCAAAAGAAAATGGTGTAGTTATAACTTCGTTAGATTTGATTTCATCCAACATTTCATTTAAAATATGTATAACATCATCTAAATACAAATTGAAGAACTCTTTATTTTTATCTATTTCACAATCAAACAGATTAGTTATTTTTCTTGCAAATAAAATTATTTCACTAACATAATTAATTACTATTTGTTTAATTCTCCATTTTCCATTACTTATATTTTCATTATTTTCTTTGATTAATTTTATTTTCTCATACAAACTCTGAAGTTCCCGCAAAGCAGGGCGTGCAGGTTGTGGGAATGATTTTTCAAACACATTCTAAAGCAGCTGCCGAAGAGGACGAATGATAATCCTGAGCACGCCGTAGTATAACTTCTTTTTCCGATTCAACACTTTCCCCTGGTACTTTGCGCCTTCGGTTTCCTGACCGTTTGCAAGTACCTCTTTGCTTTTTTCCATATAATCTGATTCTGTTTCGTGAATCTGCTGACTCAGTTTTTCGCTGTCAATTACCAGCATCAGTTCCGTATCCAGATAAGTACTTCGCATATCCAGATTATAGGAACCTACTACTGACAGACGGTCATTTATCAGCACAGCTTTTGTATGCAGGATCTAAATCTAACTCCCCAACAATGGGATGCGGTTGATGCTACTATCACAGCAGAAAACATTGCATCTATAGAATATATCCGTATTGCCTATAAGCAAGGAATCATTGATGCGTTTTCTATTTTACGAGAAACTCTTTAATATATCCATGTTAATCTAATCACTTGTAAGCAATGAAGCAGGGATTTATCTCTGCTTTCCCATTTTCTTCTCTATTACTTCCGAAACTCTGATCAAGCTAAATCGCCATAGTATCGGATAAATATATGAAGCTCCTCTAATGTCTCCAAGTGCCTTCGGTTTCTTCACTTCTTGGTCTATAAATAGATAAAATAGGTTTTCCATCTATAGTTATCCTTTTGCAGCTTATTCCAAACAGCTTTATCATTATCCTCTGCATACAGCCTTTTTAATTCTTCACAGACTTCATCTGTGAGTTCATCTGGTCTTTTCCCTCGTTCAAGCTTTATCATCTGCTTCAATCATCTCCATATCCAATTTTAAAATCTTGCTTTCATGGCTGCCTGGACTCACCATTTCTTTTAATTCTTTATAAAGTGTTTTGGCTTTTTCATAATTCTCATCATCCATAGCAGACGAAAATTCTTCCAGATACTGATTAAAAATAGAGATTTTAGGTTCTACACCCATCTTGTGTTCCTGAATAGCTTCTATGCTCCAACCTTTATAGCTGCCTTCTTCTTCTGCGTACTGCATCGTTTTAATATCAAATAACTCTTCTGCATTTAATGACTGAATAACAAATGGAGAATGCGTTGATACAATAAACTGGCAATTAGGAAATGTTCTCTTTAAGTCGTCAACAATTTCTTTCTGCCACTTTGGGTGTAAATGCAAATCCAGTTCATCTATTAAAATAACAGCGTCTTCCTCTAATGGATTTTGAGAATCCGGATTCGCCATGGACAATCTTTTTGCAATATCTGCAATAACTGATAAGACTGCTTTATACCCTCCGCTTAACTGATCAATCTGAAGATCTACCCCATCTACATTCGTCATCACCATTCTGGCAGGTGCCAACTCAATCCTTAAATTGGAATAGCCCTTTATCATTCTTTCCAGGGCTGTTCTGACACAATTTAATTTAGGATTTTTATATTCTGGATTCTCTCGGAGTCCCCGAAGTTCAATATCTTCTTCTGTCTTAAACCAATCATAAAAATCTCTAAAATAATTGACGTTATCAAAACAATTTCTGAGTGCATCTGTTACCTGAAAGTTTCTTATATGGCCTCTCTGCGGCACTTCTCGTATAATCCTATCTGTTCCATAGTAAAGAATTAACGGCAACTTTCTCTCTTCAACACATTGAGAATATTTTGCCTTTAATTCTTTTAAAGACTTGACATCTTCAACTTTTACATCTCCATTATTTTCAAACGGCTGCTGTGATGAAAGTCTCCGTCTATTTGTCCAGACATATTTTTCACCATCTAATGTTATCCCCAGTGTGACTGTTGTGCCATTGGCTCCATTTCTTATATCCTTATTTGCCAGATTACATTCTTTCATTGCTTCTGCATTAATTGTTCTCAATACCGGTACAAATCCTTTTGTAATTCCTTCCAGTATCGTTGTCTTTCCGCTACCAATTATCACCAATCAACGCAACAAAATTCTTATTTTTAAACCTGATTCTTTGTTTTTGAATACCTCTAAAATTCGTTAATTCTATAAAATCAACCTTCACTGCGTCACCTTCTTCATTTAAATATATATTGATTATATCTTACCACTCTCCTGGCTGCAAGGCTTACTATCTTTAATAAGGATTTTTATTGAACAAATGAAGAGAAGCTTTCGCACTGAGTAATATCGGCATCTTGCTATTTTCTCTAATAAGCATATAATATCAAACAAAGGGGGATTTTTAAATTGTGTGACGAAATCGAACAGATGAAGAAAGCAGAGCGTATCAAAATTGCACAGCGTATGCTTTCTTCCGAAAAATTTACTTATGATAAGATGGCATATTTTACCAATCTTACTTTGGAAGAAATTAAAGTTTTAATAGGAAATATGGTCTAGTAGCCATTCATATAGGAGGTACCAATGAAAAAAATAATTTTTTGTAATCTGGATTTATTAAAGTTAAATTTTGATCCTGAAGATTATCAAGACTTAGATTTGTCTAATTTCAATTATGATTGTCTAAAAGATAAACGTAATTTATTTTTAAAATTTTTCAAAGAACTTTCTGAAGGCACAGATAATCTCATCTACTTTTACAGCAGAAAAAGCAATCTTTTGACACAAGCTGAACAAACATTCCATGAAAAAGGATATAATAATTTTCATTTTCGTAACAGAAATGCCTTAACAGATTTCGTAATGTCAAATAAAAATAGAAACAATTATTTCGTATTTATCGGTGGAAAAAATGCAGACTTCAAATTAGCCGTTAATACTCGTTCTCTCTATATTGTTCCTACTTGGTTACCCTTGGAAGATAAAGCACAAAAATATGGCGTGCATGTAGATCTTGTAATACAATTATATAAGTTTATTCTTACTTTAAATAATCAAAATACTTGGTACTCCAAAATTAATGTAGACGATAAAACAACCTGCTATTCACTTATGGACGCCAGATATGGTTACTATGCTAAAACATCCGAAGAAAAAGAAATGCTGCAACATTTTCAGGAATTATTAAAGGAAGGCAAAAGTAGAAATTACTATAAAATTCTTTTGTATCATTTCTTAGCCGGTATGACAAATTCCATAGAGTTTGACGATATTGAATTATTTGGTATGGTTCCATCTTCAAATTGTGAAGTTAATGAAGATTTATTCTCTTTTATGACTTCAATCAGATGTCTAAAGAAAAAACGTCTTCCCAAAAATTATGCATCAACCATTCCCAAAAAAGATACTAATTTATTAATTCGACATACGCTTAAAAAACAAGCACATATTAATAGAACTCCTCAAGAACGTGCTGAATTAGGCGGTGATGACGAATTTTCTACTCTTTACATTAACCCTGATTATAAAAGAAAAATTAACCATTTAAAAGCTGAAGGTCGATTTAATGTATGTATATTTGATGATTATATGAATCATGGAAATACTTTTAATTCTGTAAGATGCCTATTAGAATCTTTAGGAGCAAATAAAATTATTTTTATTTCCATGGGTATATTTAAAAAAGCTTTTCAAAAAAAGGAATATGCCATCACTGGCTCTGTATACGAAAAAAATTATACTTATCAACTAACCAAAAGCCGTATTCTAACAGACTTTGAAATAAATAATGATGCAAAACAGGAAGTATCAGATTTATATGATATTTTCAACTCATAATGAATAGAGGTATCACTTGTGACTAGATATATTATTGCCTTATCTGAACTTGGACTTAACAATACAAATTTAATATCACTTTTAATACAACACCCTTGTGACATTGTGAATATGTTTGAAAATAAAAATCAAAATCTGTTTGAAAAGTATCTTGATTTACTACCATATTATGATTTATTTTCAGATTCAGCAGCAGTGGCTTCTTCTTTATCTAAGGCAGACGACATTCTTGCCAAGAATAAAAAACTTGGAATTAAAACAACTTACTTAACTGCTTCATCATATCCTAAAGAAATCGCCCTATTGAGTAATCCTCCAGCTATTTTATATTACAAAGGAGGAGAATTTGCTGATATATCTTCAAAATCAATTGCTTGTGTCGGGACACGCAAACCAACAAAACTTTCATACAATGCTGTAAACTATTTAATTCCTCAGTGGGTACATGAAGATTGTTCAATTATTTCAGGTCTCGCCTGTGGCGTAGATAAATTATCACACCAATCCTGTATCTCTGCTGGTGGTAAAACTATTGCTGTCTTGGCTCATGGGCTTGATACGATTTATCCAAAAGAAAATGCGGCTCTGGCAAAAAGGATTTTAGAAACAGGTGGTATTTTAATGTCTGAATATCCAGTGGGAACCACACCTGATAGATTCAGATTTGTAAACAGAAATCGTCTAATTGTAGGTTTGTCAAAAGTTGTTGTTATTTATGAATGTGATGAAAAAAGTGGCACAATGCACAATATCGAATATGCCAAAAAACAAAAAAAACCTATTTTTTGTCCGTCGATTGAAATAGTAGTAGATAAAATTCAAACTGGAACAAAAAAATTAATAGATGAGGGCACCGCTTCCATCATACAACAAGGTCGTGACATAATTGGTGTTCTTTCTGCACTCAATTCATCAATAACAAAACCCAGATTGAATAATATAGAAATTAAACTTAATTATTTACACACACTTCTTTCTATTTTAAATGCTCCTATTGTTTTAGAATCTACATTAAAAACATTAAATATTAATATTCCTACCAATCAAGATGTATATAGTACTCTTGTTTATATGATAAAAAACAATCTTATTAATATAGATCAGTTGCTTAATCTTTTGGTTGAGAACAATATTTCCAGCATTAATAATACTTTAATCTTTAATGATTCTTATTAATACTTATTGCACAGCAATAATCATACACTTTCCTTTTTAATAGAAATGGTCCTGCTACTTTCATAGCAAGACCATTTCTATTAAAAATTACTTCTTCTTCCTTTCCATCTCTTCTTCGTAAGTGGTAGATAGTCCGTATCTGGATTTTACCTCCAACCAGTGCCATAATAGT
>OGRJ01000645.1_pt1 | contig 32986 bp, 45 predicted proteins | sample 1553411 | NCBI WGS metagenome assembly OGRJ01 (sample SAMEA2580084, study PRJEB22360) | human gut metagenome | biome: human gut; feature: human-associated habitat; material: faeces | place: Denmark | collected 2008/2010
GGACAATGCCTGTGCGGCCCGCGAAAAGCCGCCCGGGTTGTAGCCGCACCCGCAAAGCCTTCCTCGATGGCACGCGCCTTTTCTTCTTCGGAGAGATTCGGGTCCTGCTCAACACGGGAAACATATTCGCTCCCCTCTACTCCCGCACCAACGCCAGCGCCGGCCAGCCCCGCAGCGATGGCAGGAATGGCCGCGCCGCCGGTAAGTGCCGAGGCAGCCGCCGCAGCCCCCATCGCCACCGGAGCCGTCGGGTCACTGGCAAGTTCGACGCCCGCGTTGGTCACGAGCCCGCCGATACCGTCCGAACGCTGCCAGAATCCCTGCCCTTCCTGCTCTCGGAGCATCTGTTCTTGCAGGTAGGGGTTCTCGCGCCGGATGTTTTCAAGGTCCGCCTGAAGCTCGGCATTGAGCTTGCGCTTCGTTTCGGCGTCTTCGCCCATCTGTGAGATGCCGGTAACGAGCTTGTTGCCGCCCATGCGCGCGGCATCCCACACAGTTTCCCAAAAGCCTGTAGAATCGATGGCCTTGCGGCCTTCCTTTACTCGCTGCGTATAGGGCCTCAGGCTTTCTTCGATGGCTTTCAGTGCCTTCTGGTCATCGGTGCCGACGAGTCGCGGGATATCGTTCTTGCGGATATCGTCAAGAACTTTAGCCTGATAGTCGATGGATTTGCCCGACAGCCCGGCAAGCTTTTCCCGCACGTCCCTGTCGTTCTGCAAAAGCGAACTGTAGGCGGCGGATTCCATGACACCCTGATTGCGGGAACGTTCCTTCTCCGTCGAACCGGGGACCCAGACGAACCGATAACCTTCGGGGGATGCAGGGTCCGCTACCGCCGTCCATGCCCCACCTTTGCCGCCTGCACGCGGACCACCGGTGCCGCCTCCGGCTGCGAGCTTCGCCTGTTGCAATCCAAACTTGGCTTCGTTCAACGCCTGCTGGTCCTGTGCCAGCACGACCTTGGTCACGTCGGCCAGCGACTGGTTCTGTTGCTGCGTGAAGTCCGGCAAGAGTTTGATCGCGCCGGACAGCCCGCCCGGATTTGGCAAAGCCATATGTTACTCCATCGGTACGAGGTCAATGAGCGTGCGGAACTGCTCATCGAAGATAGTGTTCGCGTTCCCCGGCTGCGGCCGCTGCATCTCGCCAAGCGCACGCAGTGCGCTCTCGATAAGGTATTGCTGCTGCTGGAACTCCGTATCCATTGCGATTTCAGGGTCCGGACCGGAAGAAGCTTCCGCCGCCTGAATCATTTCCATCAGGTCATTGGCCATAGCTTACCTCGAAGAAAGGATGCTCGGATGCACCGGACCACGCACCTCGGGATTGTATGCACCACGGTACTCGTTCGTCAATGCGCTGCGTGCGGCATTGCCGAGCTCCCCATACAACTGCGGAGTCGGGTTGTATGTCCCACGAACTTCCGGTGCCGTGGCCGCCGGGGGCGGAGTATATTCGATGACCTCCTGTGCCAACGGACTCATACCGAGCCTGCCCACATTGTCAGGATTTCCGCCATGCAGAAGATACCATTCACGCGATTCAGCACCGGGGGCGTAGGGGTCGGCGTAGGTGCCCGTGTCGCCCACGGAAGCATCTCCACCCGGCACGACAAAATAATCATCGTAATCAAACTGGCCGAGGTCGCGGATAATGCTGTCGGGCGCGGCCTGATTGATGGCCGCTTCAAATACCTCGCCCTGAGTGTACTGCGGCGTATTGATGGGTGTCGGGTTATACACCCCTCTCACTTCAGCTGGAGCTGTCACGGGCGGACGCTGTGGCCCGGCGTTGGGACCCATAGGGGGATTCGGCGTATCCGGCTGCTGTTGAGGAGCCGCCGTTTTCTGTGCGGGGGTCGTTCTTTGCGTGCCGCCTCCGCCGGTTCCGCCCGCCGCGCGGCGGGGAGTCCGCTGCGTCATGGCACGCAAAAGTTCCTGCGCCATGCCGTTCTGCGCCGGAGGAGCCAGCCACGGCCCGAGAACGCTCCATGCGTTGGCCATCGCAGGTGCCGCATAATTCTGCGGTGTACCGTTCAGAACATGCGGGTAGATGGACGGGTATCCCACAAGCGGATTCACCGATCCGTCAGGCCCCGCCATATAACCGGCCGTAGCATAGGGCGACCGCTGCATAAGCACGGGCGGAATGCCGTAGCGTTCTTGGGCTTCGTAGGCTCCGGGCGCGTTCCAGTAATTCTGAATGCCGGGGCGCGCTTCGCGCATGAGCGACGGCGGCTGATTCTGAATAGCCACAGGGAGTCGCACGGGCATCTGCGGCCCGGCGTTGGGACCCATAGGTGCGTTGGCGCGCGGCACGGGCATATTCTGGATAGTCATGGGTACCGGGCGGCGGCTCTGTGCGGCAATACTGTCGGCCAGCGCGTCGAATCTCGCCTGCGTATCGTCGTACGGCACGGGACCATCGACGCCGATATACCCCCCGGACTGTGTGGGGATGACGTATCTTGGCATGGGTTTCTCCTAGTACATCACGCTTGGAATGTTCATTGTGGACTGGTACGGATTCTGGTTCTGCGCGCCGTAAAGCCGAGAAAGCTGCGCGAGCGACCCCATGTCGGCACCGCCAAATCCGTAATCCTGCGGGAAAAGGGCGCGCTCGCTCGTACGGTATGCCGAGCCCAGACGCGCCATGTTGTTCATGTCACCAAGTACATCGTCCCATCCCGCGTCACGGTACGACTGACGATAGGCACGGCCTCGATTGAGGGAATTCAGAAAGTAGTTCTGCGTGCTGTCCGCGACACCAATATTCGACATCGCTGCTTGGTCGTACTCTCGTGTGAGGCGAGGGTTGAATACGGCTTCGTCCCATGCGTTCTGAATCTGGCCGGACTGCACCTTGTTGTACTGGTTCAGGTCATTCCAGTTGTCCTGCACCGCCATCCGCTCGCCCTGTACATAACCCGGCAGGGCACGGCTGAACGCACCTAATGCGCCAAAAAAATTAAAGGCCATACGTTATGCTCCTGTCGCGTCGAGCGCCCCGGTCGCTCCACTGAATCCCGGCGACGCGGAGACGATGAAGCCCCCATCATTGCGCCCGCTCGAGCCGAGGAACGTCGTCGGGTAAAACGTGTCGTTACGAGCCCCATAGTAACCGAGGGTGGACATGAGGCTGTTCGCCGCTTGATCGATTTGCTGCCCCACCTGATTGTACAGATTACGCGCCACGTCGCCGTACTTCAACGCCTCGGAGGTCAGATTGCGGCCAAGGTTCAGGATATTGCTGCGGCGGTTCCAACGCTTGTCGTTACTGTAGTCGACGAACCACTGGTCGTCCTGCATATTGTAATTGACCGTATCAACAAGCGATACCGCCTGCTTCGTCTCCAGATAGGGGACAAGCGTATCGTCCGGGCAAAGCTGCAACTTCTGCCTGAGCCGCCTCAGATAATTCTGCATCTGCGTATAGGCGGGATTCACGCTTGCTTCGGCCCGACGCCTGTCGTCAGCACAATCAAGCGTCTTGACGGGCTCGGTGGAAACTTCGTTCAGCAGCTTCTTCTCAAACGGCATGTATTTGTTCTTGAAGCGGTTCCACTTGTCCTCGGCCATCTGGTAATAGGACTCGGCAAGGTCCTGCTTCTTGTCGGCAATCTCCTGCTGTGCAAGCGCGTTCGCAACGGCAACGGCCAGTTGCGCCGCCGTGAAAAGCTTGTTCCACGCACTCTCGCCCTTGGCCCCCCACTCGGGAGCGGCCCAATGGCAGAAACGAATACTGTCGATAACGCCGTCTTTGCCGCCATGACCGGAACCATAGAGCGTCTTGTTGACGTCTTCGGTCTTGCTGGCGTGCTGCTTGATGGCATTGGCTACGGCAGTCGGATCGGCACAAGTGCATTGAGCCATCAGTCAGCTCCTCCAATCGGCATCTGGGGTCCGGAATTCGGGGGCGTGGAATTCATGTTCATCTGGCCGTGCGCCTTGGCGTACGCCTGCTCCCGCTGCTGGACGTATGTGGTCGGATAGGCGGTAGGGTTGCGGTTCTGCATGTACCCAAGATAAGTCCCGGCCCCTTCAAGCCCCTTCCATGTCTGGTCCCACAAGTCTCCGTAAATGCCCGCCGTGGCCTTCGCAAGCGAAACATTGTCGGCAATCATGTTCCGCCCCCGTTTTGCAGTGGCGAACTGCCGCTGGAACCGTTCGTCGTCTCTGGCTTCGATATACGCCCGCTCATTCCGATAGCCAAGCCCGTCAGCCAAGGCCACGGCGCTTGCATTTGCCGCGACGAGTTCCGCCACCATATCGTTGCGCAAACCTGTACAGTATCGAGACGTACAGCGTACCGCCCGGTCTACGGCACCGCGAAACTGCATCATGGCAATGATTCGCGCCCGGCCTCTGGCCGCTTCATATTCGGGTTCCGGCTCCGTCAGAGCCATCGCTTCTTCAAGTTCTTGGTCTTCTACCGGAGCGTAAAAATCGTTGTAATAGTCAAGCCAGTTCTTTGCAATCTTCCAATACTTTTTTGCCATCTTCCATTCGGCTTCGGCTATGTCGATGGCTTTCTTCGTATTGTAGGCGGCTGCGGCGACAGCTGCTACCGTAATGAGGTCGGCAAAGATTGAATGTTCTTGGTCGTTCGACCCGTGTTCTGCATTGCATTCGGTATCACTGGCGTAGACCATAGCTTACTTCTTCTTGTAACGACGCAGAGTGAATTTGTTTTCTTCGACCCATGCGACCGGCACGGGCGGAATCCGGTCCCCGGCATCGTCGGCCACCCAAAGCTCGTCGCATCCGATATAGCGGATGGCTTGGGCCGCATGAGCGAAAAGCGCTTCCTCAAGCCGAGTATCTCCCCGGGTGTACCAGTCTTCAACCTTGAAGACGGACGCCTCGTAAGGCAGCGGACGGAAAACCATACCAATCAGGTAGCCGACGGGTTCGTGGCGTTCGTCGTAGGCGATGAAAATCTTTAGCGTCTTCGCATACCACATCTGCGCAAACGCCGCGACGTTCAGGCTGAATGGCTTTTTATAGTGCGGCTCTTTATCTTCTCGCCATGATTCGGCATAGAGTTTGCCGATTTCGTTTCCGAGATTGTCGACGGCGATATTGATGTCGTCGTCGGGCTCCAAGATGTCGATCGTCCATTTGCCCATGAACTCGCTCCTTTATTTCTCTGCAACATATCGAAACACGCAAAGGATGGCAAGTACATAAACAAAACCCCGCCATGCGGCGGGGTATGGCCGGGCTACTTGCCACAGCCCTTGCGCTTCTTAAAATGCATCATGGTGTATTCCTCCTTCTTGGGTCATTCATTCGTATCATCGCCAAGATATTTGCGCAAGGCTTCGAGGATGCTTGAATCCCATTTCAACTGACGAATAGGAGTCCCATCTGAGTGGCGTTTGTTCACATCCAGCATTACGGCGTAAGGCATTCCTTTCTCAGTAGGCTCCCAACCACCGTTCGGAGCCTTCGTCTGAAAGCCTATATTGGCGAGAAGGTCGTTCATCTGCCGCCCCGATATACCGTCGCACTTCTCACCAAGCTGTGTGGGCGTGAGAAGCTGCCGCTTGGTTGGCGCTTCAAGTTGAACCTCGGCAAGCTCAAGCGGAGAATCGCCGGTCTTCTTTCGCACGATCTTATCGAGCGCAAGCGCTTGCTGATTACCGACGATACCTGCCGCATTGAAGATGGCGACCGTCATACCGGTGATGTCGAAAAGTTGCTGCGAAGCAGTCTGACGAAGCGTTTCTTCCATCCGGTTGAACTCGGCAATGTAGGCTTCCTTAAACCGCACGGCCTCGGGCGTCGTGTACGCCATAGCTACCATCGTGAAGCCGTCTTTGGTCATGAAGTACATTGGCCGGGATTTACCCTGTTCATCGAGATATTCAGCCAATCCAAAATTGGATGCGCTAAACAATTTCGAACATTTAGCAGTAGTCTCGCGAATATCTCGCATAACATGGGCATGTTGTTTACCAAATGCCTCGGCCAACTGCTGCGAAGTGACCGCCGGAACCTGCTTGTCGTTGATGAATTCGAGCTTGACAACTGAGAGAAAATTAGACATAAGAACTCCTGTATGGTTGAAATTGCTGAATGCAACATGGACCATCGCTCCCACTAGATCAGTTGGTGTAGTAACCTTTATCTAGCACAAGCCCTCCTCGACCGTCAGGGAAGAGGAGGGTTTCCATTTGACACCGATTCACATCTGCACTATATTTTTCTTACCCACCCTATCTCCACCTTCCTAGATGGCCCCCGCCATCAACAAACCCCCGACAATCCGTTTCGTGATTGTCGGGGGTTCGCTTATTTCTTTTTGCCGCGGTATTGTTGATAGGCTACCGCGAGCCGCTGTTTTTGTGTGGGAAATTCCTTGGCCGCATTCGACTTCATGAAGCGCTCGACGAACGCCTGTCTTGTCTCTCCCTTCTTTGGTGTGGGCAGTGGCATGGCAGACTCTACTTCTTTTTGCCGGTTTTCTTGTCATCGCCCTTCTTCTGGAAAGGCAGCGGCCGCTGTTCATCCTTGCCCTTTTTCAGAAAATCATTCGGGGCCTTGCCTTTCTTGGCTGCTCGCTTCGGCATGATGTACTCCTTTAAAAGTATCGTTGGAACCATGTCACTAGCGCCGACACCATACAGGCGACACCAGCGACCCACCCGGTCATATAGAGCGACTGTCGCTCCATTTTCGTGATACGCTCTTCAAGCCGCACCAGCCGAGAGTCTACCACAGAATCTATCTGGGCGCTCAGCATATCAAATTTTACTTCCAGCCGCGCGACAGTCTGTGCTATTTCAAGTTCGTGGCGCGCTACGTTGTTTGCTGCCTCGCCCATGTTATCCTCCCCATCCAAGCATAATGAAAAGAAGACGCGAGACTTCATCCAGCATGGGCGGCGGCAATTTGACATCGGGAAAGTAGGTAGTAATGAGCAATCGTACAGGGACTTCCCATACGAAGCACAGGGCGAGTATCCATCCGAGAAAGCTTCGCCAGAGCCGCAGGCGGGAAGCGGGGGCTCCTGCAATTTCCTGTTCGTTTATCTTGGCCTGCGTCTCGGAAAGCTTTTGCTTGTCAGGCAGAAACTTGCCGATCTTATCTAATAGCGTGCCGATGAATGGCGCCGCACTCCAGAACGACATGGTGGCCTCCTATGACGGATAAAAGGCAGACGGACGAGGCTTCGTGATATCCACGTCGGCATGAATCCATGTGGGCGCAAGTTCAATACGTTCAAACCCGGCAGCGAAGAGCCCTTTCAAAATCTTCCAGCGGTTCTGCGAAGTATTGCAGCGGATGTCTACCGCCAACCCTTTTGTATGCGCCGACCCGGGTACGCCTCCGACTTCCCGATTGTGTACTTCACAACGGAAACCAGACGAAATAACAAAAGGAATACCGGCCACTTCCCGTGCATGGTCGAGACGCTCCAGCAACTCCAGCGACATGTGCTCTTCCCCGCCTCCGCAATGCCCGCATTTGCAGGCGAACTCCGATAAATTGAAATATTTCACAACTACTCTCCTGCGTTGACTGTGAAAAAGGACGTGCCGAGGTCCGCAAACTCGACGGGCTCTATACCTTTGAACTGCACTCGCCACCACGGATGACGCCCCGCACGGGGCAGACGGAAAGGTCGCTCGCCCACAACCATACGCCGGTACACCTCGGTACCGACAGACGACACCAACGTGAACTCCGTTTCCTTTGTGCGCACCTTGGCTGAAGTGGGCGTCCACAAATTCCCCAAAGCCGCACCGCTCTGCGGCGTTGCCGCAGCCATGCCCGGCTGATGGTGCTCGCCCGTCAATTCCCGACTCAACCATTGGTACGGCCGCAATTCGTCCCCGGAATTCCACACGTACAGCGTCTGGTCTTCCAGCATGAAAAGCGTCCCGTTGCTGCTGGTCTTGAGATCGATAGGCGTATCGGACAGCGTCGTCAATTCGGCCCCCTTCATATCGCCGTAGGGGTCCCCATTGATGTCGAGAAGAAACGTCACAGTATCCGAGACAATGAAAAGGAACCCTTCCCAATACGCCATGCGGACAGTCTCCGGCCTGATGAGCGCCCAATCGTCTTCGCTGAACCACTTCTTCGTCAAAATATGCCACTTTGCCGAAGAGTCAATAAGTGTCACTCCGAGCGGAGAGACGTAGACATAGCCATGCGGCGTCATCACGGCAGAGCTTGAATGCCCACAACTGATATCCGGAAGAGGCGTATCAACGTCGATAACCGGAGTGCACTTTGCATCTTCGCAACTGGAAACATCGATGACATATGGGACGGCATCAGTCGTAACGTAAAGCCGCTGGTCAAGTGCACCCATATGGATGATGGTGTGGTCGAGCGTCAGGTCATACTTCACAGGCCAGTTGTACGGCTGATGATTTTCCGAGAGGTGGACCCGGTTCTTCACTGTCCCGGCCAGTCTGTTCACTCCGCCGATAGCGACGATATTCTGCAACCCCTTCGGCGGCATACGGACTTTCTGCGTTTCGCATACAGGCCCGAGCCCAATCATCTTCACGGTATCTGTGAATGACGTTGTGGGAAATTCAATCGTCGTGACGTACAGGAAATCAGTCAAAGGCTTTTGAGTCTTCACGTCATCCTGACGAAAACCGGTCGCCGCGCGATACAGATTGGCTGCGATGATGCCATACCCTTCCGGCGGCAACGCAATGCCGGAAACCTGTACCGACACGCCGTCCCTGACCACAACAATATTACTGGCTGGAGAGGGGGCGGATTCCTCTCCCCACTGATTTACGTAGGTATAATAATAAGCGCGCGCGTCCGTACGGCGATCACACTCCTCGGCTGCTGTCGCCACCGGCGGCGTCGTCGGAGCCGGGACACCAAGGAGCTGATATACCGCTTGACACTTCCGGTTTACGACAGCGACTTCCGCATCGGCGCTACGCCCGGTCACATAGAACCTCCCCCAGTCGGGCGCGAATTCGGCAACAGACACAACCGACGGCGACGGCCAGTATACAGGACAGCAGCCGTAGATATGAAAGGTCCCCGCTGTCTTCAACGCACTGTTGGTCTGACTGTTTTCGAACACGCACTTTTCGCGCCACGCTTCCAGCCGCCCATTGCGGAGCTTCACATCATGCGCAATCTCGGCATTGAGCGCACCAAGATTATGCCGCGAATAGCGTGGAATGATACCGCAAAAATTACTGAGGGTTACACGCATAATCTAACCTCGCAGGGCAGTAGTCATAATTTCGACGACCCCTGTAGGCACAGTAAGTTGAGGTTCTCCCATTAGCGCAGCCTGAGGAGAATGTATGCGCGGATAGATACGTAAGGTATGCTGTCCGGCACTATAAACGTCTCTGGTCCGAACCATGACGCATGTGCCCGGAATCACTTCTCTGCTGTCGACAATACGTGCACCATCCAAATCGGCAATCCATCGGGTGTACATATGGAATGGGGTCGGGCTTTCTTTATCTCCTGTCGAAGTCCAGCTACCATACCCCCAAAAACGGAAGAACAAAGCCGAAGACTCCGCCATAGTGAAGTTGATGTCATAGTAATTGGCCTTACCTTGGAACTGGTCCGCTTCTGTAGGACCCAATTCTATGTTATCATACTCCTTTTCCAAAGTAGTACCATCAGAACTGAAGCCTATGAACGACGCCACGTTCGTAGTGTTCCCCGTCGCGCCATTATATGTCCTGCCATTCCAGTCTGTGACCGAAATGAAACGGACCAGATGGCCTTTCAAATCCGTATACCCGCCGCCACCAGATGAACATTCGTCCGCCGGAAGGTCGCGAATACTCGAGATAAGCCCATCCTGATTGACTGTATAATCTACACAGTCCACACGGAATGTATGGGGCGTGACGGTCCATTCCTTGCGCAAGGACGTCACACGCCCGTACTCGTCGACTGTAATGACCCAGTTGGCTACCCGATGTTCTCCCGGCGTAATGCCTATCACAGGAGCCAGAGACACAGTCGCTGTGCCTTTCTGTAGGTCATTCTCGACATTAATGCCTTCTCCGGGAAGAATAGCCTGAAGCCCCTTGTTCCCGTCATCCGTGTACCCGACGATGTGGCCATAACGATCAATGGAAAGCCCCATTGCCGTCTGAATACCCGCAGCCGATTCCTTATGCGAAACACGGTAGGGATTGGCTCGAGGGCCGTCACCAGTCACACTGATGCCGTCATTGCCTGCCTGCACGTACACACGCTCGCCACCGCCGCCACCACCACCATTGCCCGTGATAATAATAGGGTCTTCCGGCGTGCCGGTACCGGACACGTCGATACCATTCTCGCCCTGTATGCTGACACACACATAAGGCCGCCCATTGGCGTCTACACGGAGAATATTGCAGCCCATCGGAGACGGATTAATCCCGCCGCCATCCCCACCTTCACAATCCGTCGGCACAGGCGCACACGGAGACGCTTGGTAAACCGGAATACCCGCCTTCTCGACTCCGACGATACAGCCGTCAGCGATAATAATCTTATCGTAGATGCCGTCTTCGGGAATATCTACAAGACGAGGAGACGTGTACTCTACGCACCCGCCAGAGTTCTGCGCAAGCGACCCGCCCCACGGAAGGCAGAAACGCCATGTCGGGCACGGTGCTTTGGTCTGTTCGGCCTCGATTACTTGGTCACATGTAGGTACATGCCGAGGAACACAATAGGCATCGTCACTCATAATCCCTTCCCGAAATTCATCTTGATTGCGCCTTGCATCTTGTGCTTGGCCACCGAGACTGCGGCATCGCGGAGCATATGCTTAAACGTCTGATAATACTCGGCACCGAGACGAAGATTCGACCACGGCCTGCCGGACATGAGCATTATGCCGGATTTCGCACCTGTTAGCAACAATTCAAAATGCCTGTCGAAAAATGATTTCGGCAATTCACATGCCGCCATGTCTGGCGCTACGGCAAGTGCGATGCGGAACTGGCTGCCGCAATGCCCCGGGTCAATGTGCAACACTTCCTCTACGTCGTCATACCACGCCACCTTCCGTCCGCACGCACGCAGGCATCCCTGTTCCGGCGGTACATAGCTTCGTGTGACGCCACGTACGCCATGACAACAATCCTCTTCGTAGATGCCAAGGATAGCGCATATTTCTTCCCCGTCAGGAGACTCGAGCCTGTATCGCGTCACACAAGATTCGGGATGCAGTAAAGCAAAACGGCGAATCAAGGACCCCTGCCGGGCCGCCATGTTCGCCGTCTTTCTGATATGATGGAAAAAAATATCGTCCGGTACATTAGGAAATTCAAACCGGAGCTCGTTCACGAAATCACTGAGAGGAACCTTTTTGTAGGGTTCGTAAATCAGCATTTTGCTTATCCTCTTCCTCCCGGTCCGCAAGGGCGAGCTTGAGCAACTGGAAGTACGTTTCTTGATGCTGCTTGCCGACGGACACGATGGCCGCATTGTTCTCGGAATCCACCATCATGGCGCGGTAAAGCATCCATTGCTTCAACATGGGAACAATCTCGTCCGGCACACTGGAATGCTTGTCATTGCCTGTTGGCTGCCGGTAACATTCTATAACCACATGCCGCTTCTCGCCATACGGCACCGGAGGGATAAGCCGGAAACGCGAATGATCCTCCGCATTGATGGAATATCCATGCGGCAGATAATCCTTGCCCCGCTGCACAGGGCAGGGGGCTTCGGGAGCCCCCACCCATATGAATTCATCCGTGTCCAGATATCTCCGCAAACGCCGCGTGATGCGGCCTTGCGATGTGGATAGTCCAACAACACGAAGCACCTTGGTGCAAGTACACGCCTTCTGCCAATACTCACCCGATTCCACTTCGATGACGACACTCGATGTGAACAGGTCCTTCAATCGGTAAGAAACATCGATAAGCCCCTCGCGCAGATACGAATGCAACTGCACGAAAGGCCATCGAACATACTCATGACCCGGTTCTTGATCGTTCAGATCAAGAGAGACTTCACGGATGATATCGGCAATGACGGCCATGACCTACTCCAAAGCGGCAGCTAAAGCGTCGAGCGAGTTCTTGAGCTTGGCAATCTCGGCAAGAGGGACAGCCCCATCCTGATATTCCACAGGTTGAGGTTTGACCTCTTCATCCATAATGCCGCTGTTGAACCCGCCCGACATCTTGTCGGCGTCGGCAAAAAGTTGTGCTTGCGCCTTCAGGACGAGAAGCCGCTGCTCTTCGTCCGAAAGTTCCCCGGGTTCGACATCAGGCATCCATGCAGAAGGGTCAGTATTGCCGTTCACGTCACAGCACTCCACAAGCGTGGGCTGTTCCGCCAGCAGCTGGTCCCAAGGCAGGATACGACCGGATGCCTTAATCTTCACATACTTCGACCGAGGCAACGGCGGCAGGATATTCTCGGCCCCGAGAGACCGAAGATACTGATTCCGATGTTCCGCATCGTCGAAATCGAAAACACGTTCCGGGGAATTGCTCATACCAACGCTCCTTTGGTTTGCTTACTTCTTCTTGGGGGCCTTCGTCAGCACCCCTTCAATGTTGGATGTGGGGCCGCCGGAAGGATTAACCTTCATCCGCATAATCGCGCCGCGCAGCGCGTTGGACCCGTTGCTCGCCGGTGTGGTGGGTCCGGAAGGGAAAGACAGCTTTTCCTTGATGGGGAACTTCTGACTCGGAGGCCCGGCATTCTTGGATACGGGACCCGTGATAGTCGTTGCCATAATACGCCTCCTTTAGCCGATCTGCGAAGAGCCGTCAAACGCCACAAGCTTGGCGGACATGTAGACTTCGATGTTCGACTTCCAGATGTTCTTGATGGCTTCGGTCGACCCGGCGGTAATCTTGTACGCAAGGAATACGGTACCGAAAGCCGAGTCGTAGGGACCCGTGGGCTGCTCGGTATTCGCATCGCGCTTGGCAATGTTGTGGCCGAAAGTGGGCGGAAGCTTGGTGAAGTCGGAGTTCAGCTTGGCCATGCCGTAGATGACATCACCTTCTTTCGGGGTGCCAAGCGGGAACTGCGTAATGCCTGCGGCCTGAAGCTCGGCGGCGTGCTTGGCAATCTCGGTATACTTCATCTTGTTCTCGGTGAAATCCCACGCACCGCGCACGGCCACAGGCGTGATGTACACACCGTCCAGCAGAGAGTCGGTCTTGGTCACTTCGAAATAGATGGAGTCCACATAGGAACGGGTCGGAACCCAGTTCGTAAGCAGCAGATCCCCGACGCCCTTCACTTCCTTCAGCATGTCCTGCATGAATTTGTGGGCATCGGTATCGAAAAGGTTCGGCACGAGGGGGTAATGCAGGTTCAGCCAGCCCTGCCCGAAAGCGCCGCACGCATGGGAATTGAACGGAGGCGTGGCATCCATGCGAGGGCCGTCGACAGGCTCCATATAGCGAGCGTAATCGCCCTCGCAATGATACGCTTTAAAATCGGGAGTGCCGCCCCGGAACATGAAAATTTCAGCCATTGTGGTTTCTCCTTAGTAGGTCAGGGAGTCGAAGGTCCAGTATGCCATCGCGATGGCGTCATCGTAGATGACTTCCGCGCCCCAGACGAGGAGGTACTGATACCGCACGCCGAAGGTGTTGGGGTCAGTCGTAACGAGACGGGATTCGATGATGTTGGAAGCGTAGGCCGTGGCCTTCTTGCTGCCCGCAAGAATGTAGAAGCTCAGAGCACCGGAAGCGTCCATACGTACCGGTACATGGATGGACTCGATAGGCGTAAAGCCGAAGAGGTCATGGTCCCACATACCGGAAATGATACTGCCGCATTTGCACGACCAGTCGGCATTGGAATACGGGCTCATGGCGAGATAGGTGCGCAGGATGGGCGGCACGATGATGAACATCTCGCCGTCGTCCCAACGGTTCTGCTCGATAAGCGCACGCTGAAGGTTGCCGAGATGGATGACAAGATTCTCCGGCGTCACATGCACAGGAGCCCCGGGCTGGCCGAGGTTGATGTCATGGTTCAGCCCTGCGCCGGTCAGCGAAGTCTTCGGAGATACCTGCGCAATCATGCGGCCCAGAACGAAACGGCGCAACGTCGTCACCGTGGACTGGTACATGGATTCGAGGAGTTTTTCCTCATAGGCCGGCCAACGGTCGCACGCCTGTTTGACGTCCGTGATATCGAACTTGATGTCCTGATATGCGGCGTTACAGATGGTCAGGCAACGCGCCGTAGTGCCCACGGTATTCGGCACAAGCTGCTGGTTCTTCTGATACGAGCGCATGGGGCCGACTTCGGGAGCGTGCATGATCTGGATTTTCTGTGCACATTCCATGACAGGAGCGATGAGCTCGGTGTTGGTGATGCGAGGCAGCCAGTCCTCTTCATAAACCTTGGAAATGATCTTGTCGCTGTACTCGACGCGAGCAAGCGGGGACGCTTCCATCCCGTTAAAACCGCTCGCGCTCTGGAAAATTGCCATGTGTTTTACTCCTTATGCGCGTCCGGCGGCACGGAGCCGCGCAACTTGTTCTCGGTATTGGTCATGTGTCAACTGCCCGGTCTGGAACAGGTCGAGCAAGTCGCGGAGCGTGTACTGGGGAGCGTCCGCCTCGGTATTGACCGCCGCGCCGCTGGCAGTCTGAATAGGAGCTACAGTCATGACGGATTCGGGAGAAGCCGTCTGCTGCTTCAATTGGGTCAGCAGGTCGATAACAAACGCAGTGTTCCCGCGCTTGTACTCGGCGGCTGCGAATTGATCTCGCGTCATGTTGCTATGAGGAGCAATCGGCTGGCTCATGAATTCGCGATAGGCAGGCGTATTCTGCAACTCGAAAAAGTCGGGATGCACCCGAGTAATTTCCCTGTTGCGCGCGTCCACATCGCGCTGCAAAAGCGCATATTCCCGGCGCTGCGCTTCCTCGGCAATCTGCCTGCGCTGCGCTTCGAGGTCCTGCTCCAGCCGTCCGACGAGGTTCGTCTTCGTAGCGCTCAGAACAGCCTTTGCGATTCGTTCGGCGTCTTCCCTGTCGATGGACTGTAGGTCGTCCAACGGCAAGGTCTTAAGCACATCGTCCACTTCCTTGCTGGACAGATTGGCACGCATCTGCTCCTGTTCAGCAAGCAGACTGCGGATAGCCTCTTCCTGCTTCGCGTTACGTTCCGCGAGCGCCCGGCGTTCTTCTTCAAGCCGCTGGAGGACCAGAGGGTCCACATACGGCGTAGGGGCAGGCTGTACAGTTGCTTGAACGGGCGGTTGCTGTACAGGCTGATAGACGGGCTGCTGCGCCGGTTCCACAGGCGTGGCGGCCGTCTGCGGCGTTGACGCGGCATCAGGTGCCGGGGAAGAGGTAGTATTCGCGTTCGTGTCTTCGACAGGTTCCTGCATACGCACCTTGTTGGGATTGTACGGAGGAGTTCTGAATGCCGCCGGAATCTTGGAGACTGCCTGCTGGTCCATGTTCGCTCCTATTGTTTGAACTTCTTCATGAACTGCACAAGGTCCTGATAAGCCGCCGCACGCCCCAACTGCCGCTGCGCAAGCGGTGTGGTCTCCGTATGGAGAAGCGCGTTCAATGCGGTCTTCTCGGCCAGTGCCTGTTCGTATTTCGCGACGGAGTCAAAATACTCCATCAACTCGTCATAAACGCCCGATGCGGCCATCACAGCCATCAGGCGGTTTACACGGTCCTTATCGCCCGGAGTTGGGTACATAACGCAATCCGCTGATGGTATCACGAAGCGGCGAATGCACCGTAGGCTTGCCGGAAGTCACCACCGTAGGAGCGCCCGGACGCGGCGTATTGCCGCCCGGCCTGCCGGAAGTCACCACCGTAGGCGCTCCGGTACCGCGATTGTTGTTTCCACAACGACCACATGCCATTACGCATCTCCTTTGTATCTGAGCCCCATCATAGACTCATAGATATGTCCCGATGCGGGATTCATCCGCCGTCGGGTGTCGCGCATCTGCCGCTCGAAATCCTGCTGGAAAAGGATAGCCTGCGTACGCGCGTCTTTCGGCGCTTCAGACTTCTTCTCCATAACAGGTTCCTTCTTTTTCGATGACATAGGAAAACTCCTTACCCACTTCACGCTTTAGAACGGAATACCGGGGCACACAATCCGTCCTTGCGCATCTCCCAAGCGTCCGGTTCACCGAGCAGGAAAGTGCGCTGGCCGACCACCGTAGTAGGCAGCTCTTCGCCACTGGAAGACCTCACAGGCTCCGCACCGTACACAGCACCATGCGCATTGTGGATGGCCTCGGCCAACGATTTGAGCTGCGCCGAAGAAAGCTTCGCAAGTGCTTCCGCAATAACGACAGCGGAAGCCGCATCGATGCTGGCCAGCATCTCAATCGAACTTGCGGTAATCGTCGAAGCCTGAACGGTAGAGTTTACAATTTGCGAGTTGGTGACGGAAGACTCGTCAATCACGCCGCCTCTCGCAAATTCAAGAGAACAACAAGAATCGCTCATCGGAATCTCCTAGGAGAAGAAAAGGTCCTTGACGTGCGGCGGGAACGCATCAGCGTCGAACATCTCGGCGTAGACCTGTACCTTGCCGATGGCCGTTACGTCATTCAATTCCATACGATAGCTTCCCGGCACCCCAATGATGCCGAGATTATTACACCGTGTCAACTGCCAGCACGAATGAATGGACGTCACCACTTGATCGACAATTTTATTTTCCTGTATGTCGCTCATGCGGAAAACCCAATCACAGGCCGTAGGCTTCAACAACGGTATGTAGTCGAAAATCAGACGCCGGATACAGACTGCCTGCGACGACACGATTTCCTTCTGGTCCACCCGCACCTTATGCTTGGCAAGACCGCTTACAAAAAGAACACAGACCTTTCGCGGCGCGACGTCGAAAACGCTGGAAAAAACCGTATCGTTCGTCGCTTCATAAAGAGGAACAGCACTCATAGGAAACTCCCGAAAATGAAACCGATTACCGCTCCATACAACACACCGCGCACCGCATTACAGCACACGCAACCATTCTGCTTGAAAGGAAAAAGCCAATGAGAATACAACCAGTTATAGATAGTATTCTCGGGCTTTTCTATCTCAGTGCCATAATAGTAGCCTTCACAGAAATTGATATGATCTACGAAGAATGCGCAGAATTTATAGAACCACGTCCCTTTCTGCGGCTTCGGCGTATCCCACAACATCACGATTCGCCTCCATTCACATCCGCCATAACACCTTCTCCTTCCGGAGATGGTGGCGCGGGATTCGGGTCAGGACCCGCCGTCACGCCAGTTACTCCAGCTCCGGAGGGCGCCGGCGCGCCAGTCGCACTAATGACATCATCCGGCACACCCATACTGCCCAAAAGCTTCTTCAAACTCCATGCAAGCACAGGTGCGACATTGATAACGCCGTTCAATGAAGCTCCGGCAGAACCGACAAGCTGCAATATCTCCATCGCGCTCTGCTTCTCCATCTCTTTCTGAAGAAGCCCTTCCGCGCCTTTCGTGATAATCTGCGAATCGCCCTTAACGTCTTTATCCTGTGAATACAACATGTTGTAATTATACAGGAGCGTTCCGAGCGGTTCAAACACATCCGTCGTCAGATTACTTACAGCCGCATGGAAAGCCTTCGTCGCGTTACCCTGCAACATGGACATCCCGCGGAAAGTGCGCATCGCACCAGACCCCACCGCTTCGCCATGCAATGCCGCCGGGATGTTCGTCACCCGGTCACCGATCTGCATGAACATCTCCATCAGCTGCATGTACGCAGGGATATTCGAAGGGATATTGAAAAAACGAAGAGCCGGCTGCTGCTGATTGCTCACATCACTGTCGGCCAAATACATCATACCCGGCACCACATTACCGAAGTCGCCTTCGGACATATGCTTGATAAGCCGATTGTAATCAGCCTCACAGAGCGGCGCAGAAGCGTTTGCCGCATTGCGCATGAGATACCGCAGGCTGGCCTGATACGCACGTTCCACGTCTCGCAGACGCTGCGCAATGCCGTCACCGGCAATACGATCACCATTCGTCCGGTAAAAACTCGTGGTGTAAATCGGCCGAGTATTCATCCTCGGGTCCCGGTTCACTTTGACCATGATGACCTTATGCCCGGCCATCGCAATCTCGCAGTTGTAGAACTCATTGTCATCGAGCCCGGTCAGCTCGTAATTGGACAATTCCCGCCCGGAAAGTACACCGTAATGCGTAAGTACTTCGATAGGCGAAACATTCGAACTCCACAAAGAAAGATTCCGCTGCGGGGAATCGGGAGCGCGGCTGAGCCACTGGAGATTGAAATCAACATTGCTGTCGCAATCTTTCAACAAATCCAGAACGTTCTTCGTTATGTATGAAGGAAGCTTGGTTGCGTCCAAAAGCTGACGGCGCGTCCAGAGCGTCCTTGTGAAAACACAGGAACCGCGCTGCGTGTCAGGCGAATCGGGAGAATAGCAGAAATCGAACGGACTGACTGCACGAAAAGCAGGAAAGACCTCCGTACTCATACGTGGCTTATGTCTACCCCAGATGAGCTTCGGTGCTCGTACGATGTAAGGTCCGGTAAAAACAGCAAATGGATAAACCGTGAAATACTGAAGAAAATCGTTTAGCGCCCGATTGAAACCGCCCTCGGCACATTGGTCCTCGATGAGGTACATCATGGCCGTGGCCGATCTCTCGGCCTTTTCCTGCTCTTTGCGCGCCTGCATCCGCTTCAATTGCTGAATGCCTGCAATCATACTCGGGCCGTCCATATACTGCCCGGAAAAGAACTCACGCTTGAGCTCATCAAGGACCGCATCCTGCGCATCAGGAGACAACGTTGGACGCGGCGTAGGCCGGATGACCCACGGCAGCTCGGAACTCCCTCCAATAAGGGAATCACGCAGATACGCCATCGCCGTGCCGGTCTTCAAAGCCGTCATGTTGATAACGGCATCGACGCCCAAAGTAGCAGCCACTTCCTTGTCCGCGCAGGAAAGCACACCATTCTGCTGTTGCCAGCATTCTTCGAGCACCGTGCGCAGGCTCTTACCATTCACCTGTTCGCTGGACTGCCACGAGACGGCACCGTTGAAACGACGCAAAACTTCCCGCGCCAACGGATCTTCAGCCTTGGCCGGAATATCTTCAATCTCTTGCAACCACTTGATACTATCGTTGCTTTCGTCGCTCATGATGCCGCCTAAAGAATTTTGCTGAGGACTCTACGCTTGCTCTGAATACTTTCAGATAGCCGTTGCACTTGCCTTGAATCAGTCCTCTGTCCTTGGTTTATAAGTAAAGCCGCGTATTGTAAAGCATCATGGACGTGGGAAACCTCATTTTTCTCGGGCGACGGCGTATAAGCTTCTCCCGCCGACCCGGACGCCCGAAGCTTCCTATAACGATATTCATGTTGAAAGCCTTTAACCAACAGCTTGCATGTCGGATTCACAAGCAACCCACCGGTATCTACATTCAACATATGCTCCACGACCTGAATACGCAATTTGGGGCTGTTCGATATCTCCGTCACCGCAACAATACCCAATTCCTCAAGCCTGCGCTTCGGCGTGATCGCCTGCCACGAATCACGAGTATTGCTCGGGTCAATGGCCGCTACGACTTCATTGGTCGAGTACTTGGTGCGCAGAAGCGGTACAAGCATCCCATAGAGGAAATTCTCAAGCCCTTCGCCGTCGGCGTAAAGCTCGTCAAGCACGCACCACTTGCCATTTTGATTCTGCAAGATGACGGCGGCCGGATGAATGCCGGACTGGTCCATGCCGATGATGACATTATGGAATGCCAGCGGCTGTATCTCGACGTCCGCCACATGTTTGCCCGTACGAAAATCAGGATAGACAGGCTTGCCATCAATGATGGGCACGTCCAACATGCAATATAGATTATCGACGACGTCCGTCCGCCCCTGCTTGAGCCATGACCGAATCTGGTTGTCGTAATACCGCATCCCACGAGACTCGGCCGGGAAGTCTTCAGGATCGCCCGGTTCCTTCGAACCGAGATTACGAAGATTCTCCGCATTCGGATTCATCTCGTATCGAGTTCCGTTCTCATCGGAAATCTTGAACGCGGCTGGAGGCTGCCGGAAAAGCTTCCAATTGTCCTCCGGATTGTTCATGTACTCATAAAGCCACGACCCCGATTCCGGCATATTGAAATCCATGATGACGCCGCCCCACGAGATGCCGCCCATATCCGCAGGAGGAAAACGCCCGACACGAGCAAGGACGAACGACATGACTTCCGGGCAGATACTCGTCGCTTCGTTAATCCATGCGAATGTCCAGTTCAACGACCGGACGCGGGGCTCGTCCTGCGGCGTGCGCAACGCGAGAAGCTGGAGCTCCAGATTGACCGTGGTACCGTCAGCTAAAGGAAACCGATAGACGCCCATCATGGGCGACCCGGCCATGTTGATATCGCCGTATCCCTGCGGCATGACTTCAACAAGCGACCGCCGCGTGGTTGAGAGCAGTTCCGGATACGTCGAACGGACGATGCCCGCCCGTGAATACCGTACGCCATCAGGCGCTGGAGCCTGCGCGCAGGCGTAAGTCAGAACATCCACAGCGCAACAGCAGGACTTGCCGGAACCAAAAGGCCCGCACAGCATCTTCACTTTGGCGTCGCACTCGTGGAATTCTTTCCCCGTAGGGGACATGACATAGTTAAACATCCGTGGCCCCCTCCACTACCTTGAGGTGGTCGAGCTTCGGATTACTGAGGCCCTGCGGCACGGGAAGATTCACACCAACGTTTGTCTGCACATTGACCGTGGCTTCCTTGCCTTCATTCATCAACCCGCTCGACTTCAGCAAAAGTTCAAGAAGTTTCAATGCTTCCTTCGCCTCTATCGCGCCACTGATGGCTTGCGTATAAAGATGCTCAGAAAGAGCTTGCGCGAGCGTCTGCGAACGATAAACATGCGCCGCTTTGTTGCCGAGCGCGCGCATGTCCTGCATGGCCGCCTTGACCATGACCTGAAATTTGGGGGTAGTCAAAAGCCGACAAAGCGTCGGCTCATCTATATCGTAAGCAGAAAAAATCTGCGAAAGGTCTGTGATGGGAGAACTCGGCGCATTCATAATCGCCAAGTCCTGTGCCAAGGAAGGCCACCGCGCAGGCGACAACGAATTCTGCATAGCTGCCTCCTTACTGCTGCGGCTCAGAACCGTCCGCCTCACTCGCCAGTACGATGGTGAGAAGCTGCGCACACAGCGTCTCAAGTACGGATACCGGGACATGCTGCCCCCGAACTACCGAAGCTGCCCAAGGCATCGCGCCTTTCACGGCAACAGAAAGCAGTTCGGGGGCAGTCTGAAACTGACGGTCGTATTGCTTGGCCCTTTTCAACAGACGCTTCGTTACGTCGAATTCCGTTTCGGTCGACCAACTCATGATTCATTCCCCTCCGAAGCTTGTTCCGGCTCGGTGGCCGCACAGAGAAGGTCATGCCCCCATGTACGGTCCACAGTTTCATCCTGCTTCTTGCTCTCTTCGTACGCCTGCCCAATCAGCAGATTAAACAGCGTCTGCGCCCGGCTGCCTTCAGTTCCGAAAACAGGCTCGGCCACATAATAGAGAAGCTCGGCAGGCTTGATCTGCGCAAGCCCGGCAATCGGCTGCGGGTAAATACGTACCCCCAACAGCATCCTGTCCATCGTCACCACATCCCCATTCTGAGGCTGCGCCGGGATGACGATATTCAACGTCGCCAGATAGAAGGGGTTATCCTGCCCCGACAGTTTCACGGCATCACACGTATACCGTACGACTTTCGAATGGCTGAGGTCCGGTTTCACCATCACAGGATTCGCCGGGTCGTATATGAGACGCCACTTCATGTTCTCAAACACGAGTTCGGATGGGAAAATCTGTCTGTATTCAGAGGCCATAGCATACGCTCCTTATGCTCAGGCTTACTTTTCGGCGCAGAACAGCATGACTGCCGCCAGAGTGTGCGTCGCTTCCTTCAGGAAATGCTCCACACTCTCGGCCTTTTCGATAGCAGTCATGAACTCTTTGCCTTCCATGCGGATGATATCCGCAGTCTTGCCTTCCTTGAGATACTTATCCCATGTCTTGGGAGGATTTTCGACGACTTCGGCAGCATCGAGGATAAGTTCGGGCATGATGCGTTCGGCCCCGGCGACGACTTCTTCAAGTCCTTTGTCGCGTTTGGAACCACCCTTGCCCATACGTTCAAGCTGCTCGCTGAGCCGCTTGATTTCGTGCTTGAGATGCTCGACCGTTTCATCTTGGCGTCCGCCGCCTTCGTGAGCACGCAAATACCCAAGCTGACGAGGTTCATTGCGTCCTTCATCATCGACGAACCGCATGGTGTCTTCGGGGGAATACCCGCCGCTACGCATGAAATTGCGGCCTTCGCCTCGACTCTCGTACTGAGATTCGTTGCGGGGTTCTCCCCGCCGCGACTCATCCCGGCTACCTCCTCCGCCGCCATTCTTGCCCCGTGAAATCACAAGACTGATAGGCATGTGCTTCTCCTTAAAGAGAGGATTTAGGCGGATGCACCGCCAGAGGAGGCCGGCGTGCGGTCACGAAGCGCTGCGAGAATGAGCGCGGTCTGGCCCTGCATTTCATTGCGGGTCTGCTGCGCATTGCCTGCGGCAAGAGCGGTATTGAACTGGAAGGCTTCGAGCTGAGCAATCTTGGCATCCTTGGCCGCAGATTCACGGAGAAGCTGTTCGCGGTCAAGCTGGCTGATAAGCTGATCACGACCGATGCCGTTAACGTCGGTACGCATGGTGGTCAGCGTGTCCATGATGAACTGGTCGTTGTTGTTGCAGCAACCGCCACCGCCATTCCCGCACAGCACCCGTTATTATTTCCACGCCCCCAAGCGGCACCGGCGGCACCACCGATAGCGGCGCCAATAAAATCGCCCCACCAATTGTTGCCGTTATCGCCACTGTTCAGCGAATAAGAAACCGGAAGACCTTCCATAACTGGAAACTCCTATTTATAGGCTATTGAATATATACGCAGGTAGCAAACAATGATCGATTTACGGCTGCTGTACCATAGCCGCCAAATTCACATCGCCTTCCACCTTCGTACCATCAGTCATTGTGAGCGTCAGCTTGATTACCCACGGGTCGGCGGTCGTATTGGTTCCGGTCAACGTGCCGGAAAGGGACTTCACCGTGGGAGGCAACGCCACTTCCGCAAGGGGGGACTTTATAGGCGCGCCGCTGTCCATCGTGGCCGTGGTCTTGGCCGTCAGGTACTTGACACCTTTCCGGTCCTCGAGGGCAAGCGTATCAGAGATCGCCGCCAGCGTACGCGGCATAGGTACCTGAACCTTCTCGGCCGTGGCCACAATCTTGGTGCCGTCGCTCTGCGTTACTTCCGCCTTGACCTGCATACTCGTGACCGCAGGACCGCTATCAGGCGTCTCCGTCGTAAATACCGGAGTCGTCTTGACCGCCGTCACCACCACGTCGTCAGGAAGCTGTACTTCAGCCGCCGTAGCATTGACAACGGACGTGTCCGCAAGCGTCGATGCGGAATCAACCTTGAGGAACCGATGGCCTTTCTTCTCGGCAATCGTCGGCGTCGTGGTGTACGACTTAAGCACCGGGACACGAACTTCAGAAGCGAGCTTTTCTTCGCGGCCGATGATTTTCACCGAGCTCTTGTCATCGTCCCACCGCGTCGTCAGCGTCGCAGTCAGCTCGTGCTCGGCATTCACGCCGAGGAAGAGGTCAGTTTCATCCGGCTTGATATAAAGCTCGGCTTCGTTCGTATCAGCATCGACGACGATATTGCCTACGGCATCAGCCGCTTCGCTGAGATTGAATCTGACAATGGGGGGCGCGCCAGCACCCGCATCCCTTTCTACCGCCGTAAAAGGACCGGAGAAACGGAACGTATCCACGACCTGACCATCGAAACCATTCAGCACCATGTCCGCAGCGGCAAGCGTTTCGGCGACGGAGGCGGCAGTAAATTCGAGCTTCGACCCAAGCGTCGGGCAAGCCCGCTCATCAGGGTCAGGGACAAGCCCAAGAATCTTCTGCTCAGGGTCAAGATTGACCGCCACCGCACGCACTTCCGTCCCGTCATGGGTAAAGTGCTTGGTGAGCGTGATGCCTTCGCAGACCGCCACCTCGAACTGCTTGCCGAGGCTCTCGGGGTCCTCGGTAACCACAAGACCCGGCCCGGCAAGATCGGTGAATCCGGCCTGCAAGCATCCTGCGTCGTCAAAGGAAAGCCCCGAATCACGCGGTGCAAGCTTCACATTGACCGCCATGTCGTGAATCTCAATGCCCTTACCGGACGTATACACATCCTTCAGGGACGACATGTCCACGTAGGTGTTCACGACCGTACCGTCCGACTTGCGGAAGGTGAAGTGCAGATACCGACCCTCAGGCTGGCCGACGGGATTGTCTTCAAGCGTCACGCTCTCCAAGATGGAGGTCGCCGTCGGAATAGACACGGAGGCGGTGACGGCGTTGTGGGTGTCGAGCAAATCCAGACGCCCCGAGAGCGCATCGTAGCGCAGCCCAAGCTTGAGCATAAGCTTGTTGGCGTTGCTGAGGACAATGAGGTTATCCGGCAGGCACCCGTCACCACGGTCGATGATGGAAGCCGGAAGTACAATAAGCCGCCCGGAGTCGTCGACCGTGATGCAGTTCGCGGCATTGGCCGAGGAAACGGTGGCCGCCGTCACCTTGAGCTTGTTCGCCGCGTCGGAGGCAATCATGTTCCCGGCATCGGGAGACACGACGTCCGTATGGAGCAGGAGGGCGCTATCGTCCGCGCGGTCTTTGGTAATGAGGTTTCCCGCCTGCTCAGAAACGATAGGCGGAATCTTCGGCAACAGACAAGGATTCAGAAGAATCTTCCCGTCTGCGCCCGTGGTAAGAGGGTTGCCCGCCGTATCGGACAGGATATCCGAACCGGAGATGTAGAAGCCGCCGTCGTTGCCGTAACGGAGATAGTTGTTCTCGTCGGCGGAAAGCTCACGCGGCTTTACCGCAAGCTTCCTATCCGTTCCGAGCTCAAGAATACTGTCTCCGTCCGCCGAAACGACGTCGGAAAGCCGCAACATCAACGCGCCGTCACCGCCAAGCTTCAGCGCGTTGTCCGCATCGCCCGAAAGCGCGTCGGCAGCGACAGCCGAAAGGCCCTTATCGACATTGTTCTTGAGCAGAGACTTTCCCTGCACAGACGAGTCAACCGGGATGAGCGAGGGCTTCAACGTATCCCCGTCTCCCGCTGGCCGATGGCTGTCGTTTTTGTAGACCAAAGGATTGATTTTCGCCATTCTGTAAAGATCCTCACATTCGCCCGTTCGTTGAATTCATTACCACGCGGCTGATACAGAGTCAACCGCGTGGTGCCGTAACCGTTACTTATTCAACTCAGTATAGACTTCAGGCCAGTCGTACACCAAGCGCTCGACCGCCTGTACATACGCCGCGCTCAACTGGCGCAGCGATACCGTCCGAACCACATTATTCGCCATGACCCATTGCACCACAGTGGAATCCGGCTTGGCATCCAACTGCGCCGCGAAAAGGACCGCGTTCATGCGGTAGATGGAATCAAGAGAGGCATTGAATACGAGCCCATCGATTCCACAACCGCAGAAGACACCGACAATGCGCGACGTTCCTTGGCGCGCCGTAACTTCGCGGCGACGACGGCTTCCTCCGGCAGGCTCTCCAGAACATACGTCTGGACATAACGCCCGTCGGCAAAAACTATCTCCCCCTCTGCAACACGCTGTTCATCGACATCGAAACCATAAGGACGCTCGCCCTCATGCAGGAGCCACCAATCACCGATTTTACCAGTTCCGTCAGGTACGGACATATTCAGCAAAACGGTCAAATCACGTTTACTGACGATCTCTTTCGTCAAAGGATTAAAATATCTCATACCCCGGCTCCCTGCCTGTTATGTGTTGCGCGCTCGTCACGAGCACAACCGCAGGCGGAAACCTTGCACGATGATTACAGCATCGTGTGGGGCCGTGGTCCGGCGTATCGCCGCCGGGCCGGTGGGGGAGGCTCCAATCTCCCCCGCCTCTGCCTGAAAAGACTATACCGGGTTACGCTTCCGGGGTCACGCGACGCAACTCCGGCGGCAACTGCCTGCCCTCCCTCTCGCTCTCATAACTGCTCTTGCAGTGTTCCCTCTGCCAAAAGAACAGACCATCCACGAGCTTGCAAGGCCATGCCCTCACCCCGTCCCGCGCCCAGCGGTAACAGCGCGAGGACAGGGTTTCGTCCGGCCAGCCGCCGAGGAGCGTATTGAGGAGCTGGTCGACGGCGATCAACGTTCGCTTTCCGTAGGTCATGCCGCTTCAACCTCTTCCGGCGTGGTCGCGGCCTCCACAGCCGCCTTGCGTTCCCCGCCGCGCTGCATCGTCCCGTTCTTGTGCTTCATGGCACCGCCAGCGTAGAGCGCGAGGAAGCCCGGCGCGTCGAATGTCAGGCGCTCCAGCTCATTGTCCGGCACCGTGTAGGCATTCCACATCACTGAGTCGGGCAGGCCCGGCATCCCCGCCTGTTTCATGATGCAGACGTTCGCCGTATCGGAAAAGTTCTGCTGATCATCAAGCGCGTAGCTGAAATGATAGGTGACTCCGCCCACGGCATAGTCGAACCCGGAAGCAATGGCGGCGGACGTTTCCGCGTCGATCCGTGCTTTCTTCGCTATTTTCAGTTCATCAAGCGTGGGTACATAAGGCTTTTCTTCGGTCACGCATTCAGGGTGCGCCTCGGCATAGGCAAATGCCTCGTCCCATTCTTCCGCGAATTCGGCAGAGTAGGGATAGACATGGTAGGGCATACCATTTTTCGTGATGACGTATGAGTCGTCAAAAGTGCGGTGGATGATTTGCGAAAAATCAATCATTTTAACCTCTTTTTATGCAACACGAACACAAAGCCCGGCGACCATGTAGTCTGTGGGTGCGTTCGGGATTACTGTGCCCCCGGCAATATTGGGGTAGTGCTTCACAGCGCCTGTGCCGCCACTGGCGTTGAAGCAGATACACACAACGTTATATGTGCCTCCCTGGGGTACAGTGATAGCTGGACCCGAAGTATTGACAACCCATTGCACTGCCGAACCTACTAGATGTACTTGTCCAGCACTGTTTGCATAGTTGACGGAAAGGTCACTTTCGGCCTTGCCGTTCATCGCCCCAGAGTCCCTTGCATACGCTACGGAGAGGGCCGATTCAGCTTTGCCGCCAAGCGTATTCGCACTCCCGGCGGTATCTGCGTATCCGGCGGTATCGGCTTTCGCATGTATTACACGGCCATCCATATATGCCTCCCCCGTGTCCGGGGAAAAACGAAATGAATGCCCTTCCTTGCCACGCGCCCCAGAGAGCACGATTACCCTTCTTCCGCCGTCAACGACCTGTTTTATTTGTATGTCGTTGATTTGGAGAGGGCTATCCGCCACAAGTTCTCTCGTGCCGTCTTCATAAGTCACAGCAGCAAGGGACGTGATATCTCCTCTGCTATTTTTTGAATAGAATTGCGTGTACTTAGCATTATCAGATGCGCGCTGTATGACATCGAATCCGCCCATGACCACGCTGTTTTTGTCGCCAAGAAACAGGCCGCGTTCGGTATTCGCGGGAGGGGCTACGGCGATGCCGTTGGCGGGATCATTGATCTGGATGCTGCCCGTCATGACGCCGCCGCCAGTTGAGAGCGCTGGCTTGTACTCCCCGCCTCCGGTCAGGAAGCTTTCCTGCTGCCCGGCGGTTGCGGGCGGTACAAGGCCGCTTGTCCCGGCGGTCGATGCCGTCGCACCCTCGTATTCGGGGACGGAGATGATGCCGTTGTTGACGGTAAGTCCGTCGCCGATACATGAAGACGACACAATTTCTGACCAAGAAGACCAATCATTGCTCGCTATGCGATACTGCCTGAGGAACATACGTTCTCTTGCTGATGAATAGGCATATACTATCTGATACAAATTCTTTGTGAATGCTTCTTTTTCACTGTAAAAAACTTGCAGGAAGGCAGCACTTCCAACGATTGGACCATTCACGCCACCTGTTGCGTTTATTAAGTAAAATCCTGCTTCGGTAACTGTATTGTAGTCTACATTACTCCCAAGTTCTCGTGCTGGCCCAACCTGCCCGCGTCCACTGGCCGTATCATTTTCATTCCCACCAATTGCGACATCCGTAACCAACGACCATTTTCCGTCACCATGCAGGAACTTGTTCTGATCGCCCGCAACCGGCGCAGGAACAAACCCCGCAGCGCCCGCCGCAGATGCGGTAGCGCCGACGAAAGGCTCGAACCGCAACCGAATCCATTCGCTCCATGTAGGCAAGTCCTTGTCCGCCGAATGGCTGTGTCTCCAGTATATATCGGGCCTGTTCGTCTCCAGCGCTTCGAACACCGCAAACTGCATAACGTCCTTGTCATTACTGAAAGCATTGGTATCACCGAACGCCTGCGTGATGAGCAACGCGGCCGTGTTGCCGTCATAGCCCGACGGCATACCGTCCGTCGTTCCATATGCCTGCAACACGGACGATGTGATTACCTTGTCGGCGTTGGAAACCAGACTTTGCGGATCGCCAAGCTGCCCTCTGAACGCCGCCTGTTCGAGCGCATTACCATAGACCGCGTCGGCAATGCGGTTCTTCTTCGTCACCACATCAACGGCTCGTACGCGGTATCCATCAATCTCTTCGATATAAGATTCGGTAACAGTCACGCCGTCGTACTTAGACGCGGTATCCTGTACCAAATCAAACAGCATCGCCAAATCGCCCCGCAGGTTCTTGAACGTGGTGTTGGCGAAGCCGTTGTTTACAAGCAGCGTCATAAGGTCAACATTCGCTTCGAACGCCGTGCCGTCACAGCGCGTCCCCTGCACACGCAAAACGGTCGCAGGAAGCGCACCCGGCGTGCCGCCAAACGCTGCCTCGGCATCCAGCCTGAGCGTGAAGGAATAGCTGACGCTCATATTCGCCGGGCCCGAAGTGTCTACGCTTATCGACACCTTGCTCAACAGCAGGCCAAGCGGCAGAGGTGTATTCGGCGTATATTCCTCGACCCCGGAGAATCCCACCTCAAACTCGTATCCCGTGCAATTGCCCCGCCGTGTAGCGTCGCTTGCGTCCACACAATAGCCGAGATCGAACTCCACATCATTCAACTTGATGGAATAAAGAAAAATGGTATTGTATCTGGCAAACCGCTTCGCTATTTCCGCCTCGCTACCGCTCACCGACCCGGTAAACGTGACCTCGTAAGGATGTGAGGCAGCGGCGGGGTCAAGGCCCAATTCGACATTGTCCTTGCACAATTCTGCAAAACGGGGGATCCCCGATACCTCCCCGCCATCTCCACCCATATCGAGACACAGACAAATCTTCTCGAAAACCACGGACTCAGACGGCACAAGCGTATACGCCGCGTCCACAATGGAATCGGCGCACCCCGGACCCTGAGGGCCTGCCGGACCCACGGGACCCTGCATACCTCTGTCGCCCTTCTCGCCCTTCTCGCCCTTCTTACCCTGCGGACCCTGAGGGCCTGCCGGACCCACGGGACCCGTATTGCCTGCCGGACCTTGCGGACCCACGGGACCCTGCGCACCCGTGTTGCCTTTCTCGCCTTTCTCGCCCGTGTCGCCCTTCTCGCCCGGATATCCCTGCGGCCCCTGTGCACCCTGAATACCCTGCTCGCCCTTGGGACCCACCGGACCCACGGGACCCTGCTCGCCCGTGTCGCCCTTCTCGCCCGTGTCGCCTTTCTCGCCCTTCAGGTCAACACCGTCATCCCATGTCCCGTCAGAGTTCTCGATACGCAGGATCGTACCATCCCAAACATGCGCAGGAGCGGGACCCTGCGGACCCACGGGACCCTGCATACCTCTGTCGCCCTTCTCGCCCTGCGGCCCCTTCTCGCCCGTGTCACCCTTGGGACCAGCCGGGCCCACGGGACCCTGCGCGCCCGTGTCACCCTTGGGACCAGCCGGACCCTGCGGACCCCGCTTGCCACGCAATCCCTGCACAAACACGGTGTCGTTCCCGACACCCGGAGCCTTCACGCATTCCTCGCGCCCGATATACGACAACCCGCAATCGCAGTCAGGATTCGCCGCACTATTTTTCTTGACGTCAGCCATGTTGTCTTCTCCTTACGAAAATAGCCGAGGCAACCAATTGCCCCGGCTATTTATCTACAATGGTTTACGAACCCTCGTCAATCATTTCCGGCATCCTTCAATGCGATGCTCCGCACCCTGTACATATGCCGCTCAAGGCGGCGCCGTGCCGTCACGGTCCGGCGGAAACGGAACATCGAACTTCATACCCCGGTCGAACACCTGCATGAGGGTGTTCATAATTTCATGCTCTGCCTTCAGGACGTCGTTCCATTTGTCGTCACGGGTCCGGCGGTCATAAAGCGCAAGGCGGGAATAATCGGAAAAGAGCAGATGGAAGGCTTCGTGTATTGCGGTATCCCGCAAGTCGTCGAACGTCGGTACGTCCTCTTCGCATTCGAAGCCCGCGATGAGCTCTACCCGTACGACGGCATGGCCGGTCGCAGTATGTTCCTCCACCTGAGCCCGGTAATCCTGAGGCTCGTCATTCACACGATACTGCAAAACCCTGAGCCTGCGGCATCCGAAAACCTCGTCCTTGCAAGCCTCGAACACGCGGAAAACCACAGGCAGACGGCGCCAGGCAGAACATACCGGCCATCATCAAGCCGAACCGACGGCACGCGGGGGGAAGACATCACTCGCCTCCTTTGCAGCAACACCGACCCATAATCCATTCATGCACCTTCTCATGGTCACCGGCGGTCAAATCGACGACGGCAGCGGAAGGATTGCCTAAGGACGCACCCTCCTGCAAATCCGCCGCAAGGCCCGCGTAGCCCGCCATGTCCACGAAATTGTCATCAAAAGGATACGGCGCACACTTCACGCGGGACGCCTTCAGCATGACCATCATCACGGCTACGTCGCGGGGCGACACCGGAACCTTCAAATACGCCGCCCACAGGCGGGCAATCATGAGGAAGGTGGCTTCGTGGGGTCCGCTCGTCTCCACTTTTTCCTCAGTGAGCCGCGTCGCGGCGGCGCCCAATACGTCTTTCGGTTTCATATAACCTCCGTCGTAAACAGATGTAAACGAAAATAGAGGAGTTGACAATTTATTTTTGGAGAGTGTTGTTACTAAGTAGTAACATTAGTTTCGTGGGCGAAATGTACTGTGTGGGTGTGTATGTAAAAGTATATGTAGTCTCTCTCATGGCCCATGCCCCCGCGCGTCCAAAGCGCCCCCGGGGGGTGTTGGGATGCCGCCCCACGCACCCCACGCACCCCACGCACCCCACGGTCATTAGCTGTCACCGTCAGTCATCATCTGCCATTGACGGACCAGCCGACCAACCCCATGAAAAAAGTTTTGCTACGTAGTAAAAAACTTGTTGACATATCCATATTACAAGCGTATCTTGTATTTACAGAGAGGGAGGAAATACCCCCCCTCAACCAGCCCAGTAGCGTGACGGGCTGTGAGATCTTTGACAAAGAGGCGGAGTCACGCGCCGCCGCGCACCGCGCTTATGTTGTGTACTTGCTGCACTGCATGAGAGAACGCGGACAGGCGCGGGAACCTCTACACATAGAGAAAGAAGCCGGGGAATCGTGGGAAGCGGCGATGCGGCATAGGAGTATCACCATGTCAAACGTCGTTCTCACTGATGAAAGTTTTGAGTCCATTCTTGTTCACATCACTAAGACGCAAGGCGAAAAGCGGAAGCTGATTTGTCAGGCATTCCGCGCTTCTCTTGCCGACATCATGAACAGCAAGAGCACGGCGCGAGTGAATGCTTTTGCGCGTGTCGCCTCCGCTCTGCCTGAATGGGCAAAGATAAAAAAGGCCGTTTTTATTTTTTCGGGCGGCTTTAAGTATCACTCTTCCGCTAAGGCGGTTGAGCGCTACTACGCTGAAAATCTTAGCGTAGTAAGCTTCAACGCTAAGGAGAAGTCTTTCTACATGCGGGATGGATTGACGCCTGAATCTTTCGCGGTTGCGCTGAGCCAGTACCACGGCATCATGGCTTTTGATTATGACGCCGTAACCGTCAAGGCGGAGCCGCGAGCGACGCTGGATTTGGAACCGCTGATCAAGGCACTCGAAAAGGCAAAGGACAACAGATATCTACTATCCGCGATGGACCGAAAGGCGCTTGTCGAAATCTGGGACGCCGCTTGCGCGGCGCTGCCGCATAAGCTTGGAGGACGGGAACTTACGGCGCAGGACATAATACCTAAGGCCGCCGCCGTTGACGGCAAGCCGACCGACACCATGCCTGCCAAGCCCGTTCGCAAGCGTGCCGAAAACAACAAGTAACCTCAATCAACGCATCGCCGTTTCCCACGATTCCCCGGCATTGGAACAGTGTTTGCATAGGATTGGTGTATGGTAGTGCACCAATCCTATGCAAATGCTGAATGATTCACAGCCCACAAAGCGGGCTTTTTGTTTTTGGTAAACATCAAACATCAGGAGAACCAAACATGAAAGAAGTACTCGCCACCATCGCGCTTGTCTGCATGTCGTGCATGTGCCTTGCCGGAATCGCAATCATCATGTACTGCATAGCGACCGGCTACTGAGCGTGTCACTTTTTACGTAATGCAAACAGGCGTTTTCGTCTAACGCTCTAACGTTTTCGTTTTTGGGAAGCGTTAGAGCGATTTTATTTTTGTTAGACGTACATACTAAAACGTTAGTTGATAAAACTAGCAAAAGGTGCGCAAAATGTTATTGCACGTAACAAATGGTAAAGTGTACCTTTTGCTACGTACTACCCAACATTTCTTCAAAAAACATACGTAGAAAAAGGATTTGGTGTAATTTACTGGAATGACTGGATTTGTTTTTTTCGGAAATTTCTGGAAGAAAAAACGTTAGACGGGATTTGTCTCGCTCTGCACAACGCCAAAAAGAAGAAAAAAATACAATAAAATAAATAAAATATAA
>OGRJ01000669.1_pt1 | contig 32290 bp, 29 predicted proteins | sample 1553411 | NCBI WGS metagenome assembly OGRJ01 (sample SAMEA2580084, study PRJEB22360) | human gut metagenome | biome: human gut; feature: human-associated habitat; material: faeces | place: Denmark | collected 2008/2010
CATTTTCCTGATCGCAGGATGCTTCATTGATGCAAACTCTGCAATGTATATTTTTGTACCGATCATGCTTCCGGTATGTAAGGCTCTGGGCTATGATGTGGTAGCATTCGGTGTTATGGCAACAGTTAACCTTGCGATCGGACAGGTAACACCTCCGGTAGGTGTAAATCTTTTCGTTGCCATTAGTATCAAGATCAAAAAAGGTCTGGAGGTTACTCTTCAGCAGATCTCCAGAGCAGTTATGCCGATGATCGCTGCATCCGTTGCAGTTCTTCTGATCATCACTTATATTCCGGCTGTTTCCACAGCTCTTCCGAAGGCTCTTGCAAAAGAGGGCTCCTATACAGGAAACCAGTCTTCTGACACAGAAAGCCAGAGCTCCAAGGATTCCGGAGACGGAAGTGATTCCTTTAATACCATCGCGGATTACAGTGATCTTGACTGGCCGGAGATGACATGGAACTTTGCATGCTCTACAACTGAAACAAGTACCTGGGCTGACGGAGGACGTAAGTTTGGTGAGCTTATGGAAAAAGCAACCGGCGGAAAAGTCAAGGTTAATATTTACGCAGCAGATCAGCTGACAAACGGAAATCAGTCCGAGGGAATCCAGGCACTAATGAACGGAGACCCGGTACAGATCTCCATGCATTCCAATCTGATCTACTCTGCATTTGACCCGAGATTCAATGTAGTATCCCTGCCGTTTATCTATGATTCCTACGATGACGCGGATGCAAAATTTGACGGTGAGGCCGGAGAAAAGCTGAAAGAGATCCTTGGTGAGTACGGACTTCATTGTATGGGAATCGCAGAGAATGGTTTCCGTGAGCTGACAAACAGCAAGCATGAAGTAAAAACAGTAGACGACATGAAGAACCTGAAGGTTCGTGTGGCCGGTTCCAACCTTCTTATGGAATGCTATAAGAGATGGGGGGCAGATGCCACAAATATGAACTGGTCTGAGACATACACAGCACTTCAGCAGAATACGGTAGAGGGTGAGGAGAACCCGTTGCCTGCGATCGACGCAGCCAGTGTACAGGAGGTACAGCCGTACTGCTCCATGTGGGATGCAATCTATGATTGTCTGTTCTTCTGTATCAACCAGGATATCTATGACAGCCTGACACCGGAACAGCAGCAGGTTGTTGATGAGGCAGGCCAGAAGGCTGTTGAGTATGAGCGTTATATCAACCGTTCCGGCGACGAGGAGATCATGAGCCGCTGGGAGAAGAGCAACGGTGTGACCTTTACAAAGAAAGAGGATATGGATATCGATTCCTTCAAGAAAGCAGTAGACGGAATCGACGACTGGTTTGTAAAGGAGCTTAAGAGTGAAGGCTATGACGATGCACAGGATCTTGTAGATCTGTTTACAGAGGATTCGGTAGATACCGTGGAGGATTACAGTGATCTGAACTGGCCTGAGACAACCTGGAACTTTGCATGCTCCACAACGGAGACAAGTACCTGGGCTGATGGAGGACGTAAGTTCGGTGAACTCATGGAAAAGGCTACCGGAGGAAAGGTCAAGGTTAACATTTACGCAGCGGATCAGCTGACAAACGGAAATCAGTCCGAGGGAATCCAGGCATTGATGAACGGAGACCCGGTACAGATCTCCATGCATTCCAATCTGATCTATTCTGCATTTGATCCACGCTTCAATGTGGTATCCCTGCCGTTCATCTATGATTCCTATGATGATGCAGATGCGAAGTTTGACGGAGAGGCCGGAGACAAGCTGAAGGAGATCCTTAACGGCTACGGACTTCACTGCATGGGTATTGCAGAGAACGGATTCCGTGAGTTGACAAACAGCAAGCATGAGGTAAAATCTGTAGATGATATGAAGAATCTGAAGGTTCGTGTAGCCGGCTCTAATCTCCTTATGGAGTGTTATAAGAGATGGGGGGCAGATGCTACAAATATGAACTGGTCCGAGACCTACACAGCACTTCAGCAGAATACGGTAGAGGGCGAGGAGAATCCGTTGCCCGCCATCGATGCAGCCAGTGTACAGGAGGTACAGCCATATTGCTCCATGTGGGATGCAATCTATGACTGCCTGTTCTTCTGCATCAACCAGGATATTTATGATGCGCTGACACCGGAGCAGCAGGCTGTTGTTGATGAGTGTGGTCAGAAAGCTGTTGAGTATGAGCGTTACATCAACCGTTCCAGTGATGATGAGATCAAAGCACGCTGGGCAGACAAAAACGGTGTGACCTTCACAGAGAAAAAGGACATGGATATCGATTCCTTTAAGAAAGCAGTAGACGGTGTAGATGACTGGTTTGTTCAGGAACTGAAAAAACAGGGCTATAATGATGGTCAGGATCTGGTAGATCTGTTTACAAAGTAATCTTCATATATGTTTATAAAAAGATAAAATAGCCGGAAAGAGGCAGTTCTGAGAGGATTTTTCAGGACCGCCTCTTTTCTTTGCGGAAAAAAGATTATATACTGATAGCAGTCCGGCATTTGTCGGGCAGGAGATTATTGAAATATGACCGGAACATAAGTAAAGCATATATTCGCATTTATTTTACTGTATGCTCCGGAGAGTTGATAAAGTAAAGGAAGAAATATGATAAAGATCGATCTGATAACCGGATTTCTCGGATCCGGAAAGACAACATTTATAAAAAAATATGCAAAACATCTGATCGACAGTGGGGCAAATATCGGAATACTGGAAAATGATTACGGTGCAGTCAACGTAGATATGATGCTGTTAAAAGATCTGGAAGGCGAGAACTGTGAACTGGAGATGATTGCCGGAGGATGTGATGCGGAATGCCACAGAAGACGTTTCCGTACAAAACTGATTGCAATGGGAATGTGCGGCTATGACCGTGTGATCGTAGAGCCGTCGGGTATCTATGATGTGGATGAATTTTTCGATGTATTACGGGATGATCCGATCGACAGATGGTATGAGATAGGAAACGTGATCACAGTTGTTGACGCAAAATTAGAACCGGAATTATCAGATCAAGCAGATTACCTTCTGGCATCCGAGGCTGCGAATGCAGGGTGTATCGTACTTAGCAGAAGCCAGGAAGCAGAAGATGCAGAGATCGAAAATACGGTTGCGCACCTGAATCATGCAATGGAAAAAGTACAGTGTAAGCGGAGATTTCAAAATGACATTATAATAAAAGACTGGGAGACATTCGACAATACGGATTATGAAAAGCTGTTATCCTGCGGATATGTATCGGAGAATTACCGGAAAATGCATATCGAAGAGGGAGAGATATTCAAATCTCTGTATTTTATGAATCTGGATAAGACGAAAGAAGAGATTACAGAAGCAGCAGAAAAAGTTCTGGAAGACAGAGAATGTGGCAACGTATTCCGTGTCAAAGGATTCCTGAAAGATAAAGAAGAAAAATGGCTGGAATTAAACGCAACGCATCAGGAGATAAGGACTGCTCCGATTCCGGAAGGACAAGAGGTTGTGATCGTAATCGGAGAAGAGATGAATGAGGCGAAGATACGTGGGTATTTTTCCTGAAAAATTAATTCGTCAGAAATACAACGGGAATGTTAATAAAATAACTAAAAATATTTGTTGAAAAGACACAAGAATAATGCATAATGACGAAAAGAAAATAGAGAATAATTGTGTAGATTAGCTGAAAAGATGGAAAATGACTAAATGTCATTGAAATGATTTGTGCATCATGATATAGTAAATGCAGTTGAACAAGCAAGCTGAGATAGGAGAGCGAATACAAAGTAATCGGACGATTACTTTTTAGGCGCACTCTTTTTTTTTGAAAATTAATTTAGAGTGTAATAGAATAAGTGCAAAGCAAAAAAGTTTAGCAAAGTAGAATGAGGACAGATAAAATGAATCAGATATTTTATGATGCGGTTGGCAATAATCCGATTATTGCGGCTGTGAAGAACATGGAAGATATAGAAGTAAGTTGTGCAATAGAAGAGATACAGGTGATTTTCATATTATTTGGAGATGTCTGTTCGATAGACAGGATTGTAAAACGGGTGAAAGATGCCGGAAAGGTTGCGATGGTACATGTAGATCTGATCAGCGGACTCAGCCCGAAAGAAATTTCGGTAGAATATCTGAAAGAACATACAGAAGCAGATGGAATCATATCAACAAAGCCGTCACTGATCAAGAAAGCAAAAGAACTTGGAATGTATACGGTTCTCAGATATTTTCTGCTGGACTCCATGGCATTTGAAAATATCAGACAGCAACAACATATGGTGAGACCGGATTTTATAGAAGTACTTCCGGGTGTGATGCCAAGAGTGATCAAACGGATCTGTGGTTCAGTGAAGACACCGATCATAGCAGGAGGATTGATCACAGATAAAGAAGACGTGATGGCTGCATTATCAGCCGGAGCAATTGCAGTATCATCAACCAATCATCAGGTATGGAAGATGTAATAACTGTAAAAAAAACAGAATATTTAATTGCTTGAGGGAGCAATTTAAATAGAACGCATGCGAAAAAGTAACAAGTAAAATGAAACGAAAATCAGGAGGAAATGAATATGGCAAAATATGTAATGGCGTTGGATGCAGGAACTACCAGTAACAGATGTATTCTGTTTAATGAGAAAGGTGAGATGTGCAGTGTGGCACAGAGAGAATTCACACAGTATTTCCCAAAACCGGGCTGGGTAGAGCATGATGCAGATGAGATCTGGGCAAGTATGCTTGGTGTTGCGGTAGAAGCAATGAATATGATCAATGCAGAGGCAGAAGATATTGCAGCGATCGGTATCACAAATCAGCGTGAAACAACAATCGTCTGGGATAAAGAAACAGGAGAACCGGTACATCATGCGATCGTATGGCAGTGCCGCAGAACATCAGAATATTGTGATTCCTTAAAAGAAAAAGGATTAACAGATAAATTCCGTGAAAAAACCGGACTGGTCATCGATGCATATTTCTCGGGAACAAAGGTAAAATGGATCCTTGATAATGTGCCGGGAGTAAGAGAAAGAGCAGAAAGAGGAGAATTATTATTTGGAACCGTTGAGACATGGCTGATCTGGAAACTGACGAAAGGTGCAGCACATGTGACAGATTATTCGAATGCATCACGTACAATGTTATTTAACATTAATACACTGGAGTGGGATGATGAGATTCTGGAAGAACTGGATATTCCAAAATGTATGTTACCGGAACCAAAACCATCCAGCTGCATCTACGGAGAGGCTGATCCGTCTTATCTTGGAGGTCCGATCCCAATCGCAGGAGCAGCAGGAGATCAGCAGTCAGCTTTATTCGGCCAGACATGTTTCAATGCCGGAGAAGCAAAGAATACATACGGAACAGGATGTTTCCTTCTGATGAATACAGGAGAAAAGCCGGTATTTTCTAAAAATGGTCTGGTTACGACCATTGCATGGGGATTGGACGGCAAAGTAAATTATGCGCTGGAAGGTTCGATCTTTGTAGCAGGAGCAGCGATCCAGTGGTTGAGAGATGAACTTCGTATTATTGATTCTGCACCGGATTCTGAATATATGGCAAAGAAAGTTAAAGATACGAATGGATGTTATGTAGTACCTGCATTTACAGGACTTGGAGCACCACACTGGGATCAGTATGCAAGAGGAACCATTGTAGGAATTACACGTGGAGTGAACAAATATCACATTATCCGTGCAACACTGGAATCACTGGCATATCAGGTAAATGATGTTCTTGTTGCAATGAAAGCAGATTCCGGAATTGATCTTGCTGCACTGAAGGTTGACGGCGGCGCAAGTGCCAACGATTTCCTGATGCAGACACAGGCAAATATCATTAACGCACCGGTAAACCGTCCGCAGTGTGTAGAGACAACGGCAATGGGAGCTGCTTATCTTGCAGGTCTTGCAGTTGGATACTGGGAGAGCAAAGAAGATGTAATTAAGAACTGGGCAATCGACAAGACATTCGAGCCAAAAATCGATGACGAACAGAGAAATAAGATGATCAAAGGCTGGAACAAAGCCGTAAAATACGCTTATGGATGGGCGAAAGAAGATTAAAAACTGAATAAAGAAAGATAGATAGAAAAAGGGGGAATTTTCTATGTTACCTTATATTGCTGAATTCTTGGGGACAATGATACTGATTATTCTTGGAGACGGAGTGGTTGCGAATGTGAACCTGAATAAATCCGGAATGAAAGGCGGCGGAACGGTTCAGATCACCATTGCCTGGGGGCTTGCAGTTATGCTGCCGGCATGCATATTTGGGGCTGCATCCGGAGCATCCTTTAATCCGGCACTGACACTGGCGCTGGCAATCGACGGAAGTTTTGCATGGTCTATGGTTCCGGGATATATTGTGGCACAGTTTGCGGGAGCATTTGTGGGAGGTGCAGTTGTATATCTTCTGTTCAAAGGACAGTTTGATGCAACCGAAGACCAGGCAACAAAGCTTGGAGTATTCTGTACCGCACCATCGATTCCGAATCTTGGTCTGAATATTTTCAGTGAGGCAGTCGGAACATTTATACTTGTATTTGCAATCAAAGGAATGGCAAATGTGCCGGAACTTACAGATGGACTTGGCAAATTTATCGTATTTGGAATCATCGTTTCTATAGGTATGTCACTCGGTGGCCTGACAGGATATGCAATCAATCCGGCAAGAGACCTTGGACCACGTCTGGCGCATGCAGTACTTCCGATCAAGGGAAAAGGAAGTTCAAACTGGGGATATGGAATCGTGACATTAATAGGTCCGGTAATAGGAGCTGTTGCTGCGGTATTGCTTTTTGGTGCTATTCCGTGGTAAAATGACAAAGAAAATAGAACAAGAGGCGTGAGAGAAGAGAGCCTGACAGGATAACCGCATATTCGTGATGCGTTTACTTGTCAGGCTCTTTTTTCAAAAAATCATACAGATATTAGATAAGGAGAGATAAAAATATGTATGATGTGATAATAATTGGAAGCGGAGTCTCAGGCTCGGCAGCAGCAAGGGAGTTGTCCCGTTATAAAGCAAAGGTATGTGTATTAGAAAAAGAAGAAGATGTCTGCTGTGGAACGTCAAAAGCCAACAGTGGAATTGTACATGCAGGATATGATGCAAAAGAAGGATCATTGATGGCAAAGTTAAATGTCCGCGGAAATGCAATGATGGAACAGTTATCGAAAGAACTGGATTTCCCATTTCAGAGAGTTGGTTCGCTGGTAATTTGTCTGAGAGAAGAAGATATGGATAAATTGCAGGCATTATACGACAGAGGAGTGGCAAATGGCGTGCCGGGACTTCAGATCCTGAACAGAGAAGAAGTGCTCGAAATGGAGCCGAATATTGTAGATAATGTATATGCAGCACTTTATGCACCATCAGCCGGAATCGTATGTCCATTTGGATTGAATATTGCGATGGCAGAAAATGCCTGTGAAAATGGTGTGGAATTCAAATTTGATACAAAAGTACAGAGATTGGAAAAAAAGGATGATATCTGGGAAATTCACACGAATCAGGGTGTATTCAAGACGAAATATGTGGTGAATGCGGCCGGTGTTTATGCAGACAAATTCCACAATATGGTCAGTGAAAAGAAGATACACATCACACCAAGAAGAGGTGATTATTGTCTGTTGGATAAAACAGCAGGCGCACATGTGAGCAAGACAATATTTGCTCTGCCAAATGAATTCGGAAAAGGAATTCTGGTTACACCGACTGCACACGGCAATCTCCTTCTTGGACCGACAGCGATCGATATAGAAGAAAAAGAAGGAACGAATACGACAAGAGAAGGACTGGATCAGGTACTTACAAAAGCAGGACAGAATGTAAAAGATATACCGATGCGTCAGGTAATTACTTCATTTGCAGGACTTCGTGCACATGAAGAAGGACATGAATTTATCATAGAAGAAGTAGAAAATGCGAAAGGATTTATTGACTGTGCAGGAATTGAATCTCCGGGACTTACCAGTAGTCCGGCAATCGGTGAGATGGTTGCGGGGATTTTGAAAGAAAAGCTTCATTTGGAAGAAAAAGAAAATTTCATTGCAACAAGAAAAGGAATCCTGGATCCAAACACTCTGACTAAAGAAGAAAGAGTGACATTGATCAAAGAGAAACCGGCATACGGTAATATTATCTGCCGATGTGAGATGATCACAGAAGGTGAGATTATCGATGCAATCCATAGACCACTTGGAGCAAAGTCATTAGACGGCGTAAAGCGCAGAACCAGAGCAGGTATGGGGCGGTGCCAGGCCGGTTTCTGTTCCCCTAGAACGATGGAGATACTGGCAAGAGAACTGAATATTCCGATGTCAGAGATCACGAAATCCGGCGGAAAATCCCAAATTATCACAGGAACGAATAAGGATCAGCTGTAATAGAAAAAGGAAGATAGATTATGAAAACATACGATATAGTAATTATTGGCGGAGGCCCGGCAGGACTTGCGGCGGCCGTATCAGCAAGAGAAAATGGAATCCAGGATATTCTGATCCTGGAAAGAGATAAAGAACTGGGTGGAATTCTGAATCAGTGTATTCATAATGGTTTCGGTCTTCATACATTTAAAGAGGAACTGACAGGACCGGAATATGCCGGAAGATTCATCAAACAGGTAACGGATCTTGGAATCGAATACAAATTACATACGATGGTTATGGACATCAGCTCGGATAAAATTGTAACAGCGATGAACCGGGAAGGATTATTTGAAATACAGGCAGGTGCAGTCATCCTGGCTATGGGATGCCGTGAGCGTTCCAGAGGTGCATTGAACATTCCGGGGTATCGTCCGGCAGGCATTTATTCAGCGGGAACAGCGCAGCGGCTGGTCAATATGGAAGGGTATATGCCGGGAAGAGAAGTTGTAATCTTAGGCTCTGGCGATATCGGGCTGATCATGGCAAGACGTATGACACTGGAAGGTGCAAAGGTCAAAGTTGTAGCAGAACTGATGCCATATTCCGGTGGTTTAAAGCGTAATATTGTACAGTGCCTGAATGACTATGATATTCCTTTGAAATTAAGCCACACGGTTGTAGATATCAAAGGAAAAGAAAGAGTTGAAGGAATCACACTGGCAGAAGTGGACGGTAAAGGAAAGCCGATTCCGGGAACAGAAGAAGAATACACTTGTGATACGTTATTACTTTCCTGCGGACTGATTCCGGAAAATGAGATATCCAGAGGTATGGGCGTAGATATGAATCCTGTGACATCCGGACCGAAAGTCAATGAAAGCCTGGAGACTAATATCGAAGGTGTATTTGCATGTGGAAATGTACTGCATGTACATGACCTGGTGGATTTTGTGTCGGAAGAAGCGAAGACTGCGGGAAGAAATGCAGCAGAATATGTGAAGAACTTACAGGCAGATACCGACGATAGAGATAAGCATAGTAGGGAAGAAGCAGCGGAGATTGTATTGAATCCGGTAGAAGGCGTGCGTTATACAGTTCCAAGTACCATTAATCCGGTTCATATGGATGAGAATCTTACGGTGCGCTTCCGTGTGGGCGGTGTATACAAGAACTGTTATGTAAGTGTATATTTTGATGAAGAACGTGTGATACATAAGAAACGTCCGGTTGTTGCACCAGGAGAGATGGAGCAGATTAAACTTACGAAAGAACAGCTTATGAAGTATCCGGGTCTGAAGACAATTACAGTAAAGATAGAGGAGGCGTAGAGGATGGAAACAGTAACAACGAGAGAACTGACATGTATCGGCTGTCCGATGGGCTGCCCTCTGATCGTGACAATGGAAGCCGGTGAAGTGATCAGTGTAACAGGAAATACCTGCAAACGAGGAGACGTATATGCAAGAAAAGAAGTGACTAATCCAACCAGAATCGTAACTTCTACGGTAAGAGTATCCGGCGGTGATGCGGATATGGTATCGGTGAAGACAAAGGAAGATATTCCGAAAGGAAAAATCTTTGAATGTGTGAAAGCACTGAAGAGTGTGGAAGTTCCGGCACCGGTACATATCGGAGATGTACTGGTGAAGGATGTGGCCGGTACCGGTGTGGATATTGTGGCGACGAAAAATGTAGAATCTATATAAAATTTACAACCGCTACAAAATACATAATGGATATGAAATATACAAAATATGTGAAAATTTGCTATAATGGGTTCAGATTTAAAAAGATAAAAATGGAGAGATGATCGTGGAACCATATTATTATAGCAAGATGAACAAAGTACAGCAGGCAGCCTATCATGCCATCCGGCAGGGACTGCTTGAAATCTCAGATTCAATACAGATTCCAGGAATGGAGGCGGAGGAACTTTATAATGTATTCTTCCGCCTGCGTCTGGATCATCCGGAAATCTTCTGGGCAACCGGGTATAAGTACAAGTATTATCCGGATTCGCCCAATTTCATTTTTATCCCGGAATATTTATTTGATAAAAACAAAATAAAGGAACATCAGAAAGCACTGAAGTCCAGAGTAGAAAAGCTTGCAAGACCGGTAAAAGATAAATCCGAATGGGAAAAGGAAAAATATGTACATGATTTCATCTGTGAAAATGTACACTATGATAAATTAAAAAAGTCATATTCCCATGAGATCATCGGACCGCTCGGACAGGGTGTCGGGGTCTGTGAAGGAATTGCAAAATCAGTGAAAGTGCTGTGCGATGCACTCGGGATCTGGTGTATGATCGTAGTCTGCGGTAACAATCCGGAGAAAGGAATCAAATACCGTCATACTTGGAACATTGTGAGAATTGGTGGAAATTATTATCATCTGGATGCGACATTTGACAATACACTCGGAAATGACAAAAAAGAAATCCGCTACGACTATTTCAACCTGGATGATAAAAGCATTTTCAGAGATCATGAGCCGCTGATCGCTCCGGCACCAAAGTGCGAAGAAGGGGACCATTTCTATTATAAAGAGAAGAAACTGTCGTTTACAAAGACAGAAGATGTATATAGAAGAGCATTACAGACCGCAAAAAAAGGAAGAGTATTTACGTTTCACTGGCGGGGCGGTTATCTGACGAAAGCTGTTTTGGAAGAACTTCTGGAGCTGATTCAGAAAGCCGGAAAAGAAAAGCAGAAGAATGCAAGGATCAGTTTGAACTGGCCGCAGGCGGTATTGCGCTTTGATTATGTAGAAGATCATGGGAAAGTGGAACCGGAAGTTGTGGTTGAAGAGGCAAATGAAGGAGAGAAAGAATAGTGGATGCATTTGTAATGTTGCAAGAGCTTTTGGAACAGGAACAGTTTGAGCTGATTTTTCCGGAGCGATCAATTTCAGGGCAACCGGATATCCGACTGGTATATCTGATGAATGATGCGGTGGAAAGCTTTCTTGTATTTCACAATGCCAGAATGACAGGGGAATACAGACCGGACTATGAAGGAGAGATATCGGCATCGATGAGTTTTGAAGATATGGAGTACATTCTTGTGGTCCATCAGGGAGATTCAGTCGTCACGATATTTTTCGAAGATCTGCTGACAGATGTCCATCTGTATAATTATGGGGAGATCGGACATTTCTGGATGAAGGATTATGAATATCTGCGGCAGCTGGAATACCGTCTGGCAATCATGAGAGACAAGTATGATTATCTGGGAGAGGAATACTGTACACCAGAGGAACGAAAGCTTGCGATGCTGGTGGATTTCCCGCCGCTTAATTACTGCTGTTATCCTGCAGTGCCGGAACAATACATCGTCCCAAGAGTAGAGCCATGGGTGCCGACAGAAGAAGCAATTGCAGTGATGGAGAAACTGGCCGCAGAGGCGGATGATAAAGGATTGCTGAAGATATTAAAGAACTACCGGAAACATCCAAATCCATATATTGCAAAGAAAATTGCAGCAATGCTTCACCGGAATGCGCATGCAAAAGTGGTCGATCTGTTGGATGAAAAGTTGAGAAAAACAGTTTCAGGCTACAAGAAACGTTCATTTGGAGAAGAGATGGATGTAAGATGTCAGCAACTGATGCACAAGGTGGAAGAAAGAAGACAGCAATTGCAAAAGGAAGGAAAAGATTCTGTTATTTTAAGAGAAGAACCATTCGAGATTGCAAAAGACAGTATCGGTTATCAGATTCATCTGATGATCTGGGAGAAGGGAATCTTAAACAGGAAAGTGAAAATAGAGAGTTATTCGCTGGAAAAGAATAAAGAATAGCAGATGCTTGTCCGCATGCCAGTATTAAAAATGGGCATCCACACCGGATGCCCAAAAGGAAAAAAGTTATGAAAAAGAAAAATGATATATATAAACTCGGTTGTTGTCTTTTATTAAATAACCGAAGGATTTTTTAGGCGAAGCCAGACCAGATAAAAGTTGCTTCATATTTCTGATACCTGAGTGACTTCTTTGTTGTTGATGATTATATAATACATGGTAAATGTTTCTAATTTGTGTTATAGAGCTAAAGAAAATATGAAAAATCTTAAGATAATCTGTAGGAAATCTAAAGTGAGCAATAAGACTTCCGATAGAAGAGGTTGAGAAAGTGTTAGCACAGTAAAAGCCCAAAAATTATCCCTGTGTAACTGCTGCTCTGCTGAGTTTATTCAGCTTTCTGATAGATCAGGCGGCTATCACCGCTTTTCAATGTAGTATGCCCACAGCATGTGAAGCCTAATTTGGCGAGCAGATGCTGCATTGGGATATTATCATCGTGTGTATCAATCTTAATATTCGGAAACTGTTCATAAGCCCAGTTTAGGCAGAAAGTGGCAATGCCTTTCGTGTCCGGTGCTGTGGCAACTCTGTGAACAACGGCATAAGGGCAGGAATTCAACCAGGAACCGTCAATGTTCAGATAATCGGGATCTTCTTCCGGATGAAAATAGAATACACCGCCAATCCGTTCCCGGTCATTTGCCCGGATGATACAGACATGTAAGCAGCCGGAACGGATGTCCTGTGTAGTCAGTTCTAACGGAGGATAGTTGTCCTTCCACTGGTCAGGGTTTCCATGTTCTTTCATATATTCCCGGGCATAGGCATAGATTGCAAGGATATCCGGGAGGTCATTCATTGTCGCTTTTCTGATTTGCATAAAAATCTCCTTTATATATAAAGCGTTCGTTTATTTTCGTAATTGTGGGAATATCTCGATACTCCGTTCCAGAATTCCCTTCATGTATGCAATCGCAGTACCATAATTTGTGATCGGGATATCTGCATCATCGGCACATTTCAGGCGGTATTTCATCTCACGCTCGTTCAGCATACATCCACCACAATGGATGATCATCTTATACCGGGTCAGATCCAGAGGAAATTCGGTTCCGCTGGTAAATTCAAAGGACACGTCTTTTCCGGTATATTCGCATACCCAGCGAGGCAGTTTGACAGTACCGATATCGTCACACTGACGATGGTGGGTGCAGCCTTCGCTGATCAGAATGGTATCTCCGTCTTCCAGTGTGTCTAATGCACGTGCGCCTCTGACAACGGTTTCCAGATTCCCCTTGTATCTTGCAAAAAGGATAGAAAATGAAGTTAAAAGGATATCAGAAGGTGTATCTTTGTCAACTTCTTTAAATGCCTGACTGTCGGTGATCACAAGCGCAGGTTTTTTGCCCAGTGAGTCCAGAGTGCTCTTAAGTTCCGTCTCTTTTACCACAATGGCAGTTGTACCGGCATCGAGAAGATCACGGATTGTCTGCTGTTGCGGAAGAATCAGTCTTCCCTTTGGTGCCGCCGAGTCGATCGGAACCACCAGCACGACAAAATCCCCGGGTTTTACAAGATCACGCACAATGAATCTGGAAGAATCCTCAGAAGGAACCAGAGATCCGAGCCGTTCCTTCAGTTCATGAATATGAAGATGTTCTGTGGTATTGGTCCACAGAATATTTTCCAGAGGAATCTTATATTTCAGGTGTGTGGATACGATCATTTCCTGGTGTACATGTTCGGATACCAGATCAGCTTTATTGAGGACGAGCAGGAGAGGAATTTTTTTATCCTGTATACGTGTAAGAATTGCATTGTCCTGTGGGGTGATTCCGGTGGTTCCATCAACTACAAGTACAGCAATATCTGTCTTGTTCAAGACCTGATAGGCTTTCTGGATACGAAGTTTTCCGAGTTCTCCTGTGTCATCGAGACCTGGAGTGTCAATCATGACAACCGGACCAAGCGGAAGTAGTTCCATGGCTTTGAACACCGGATCGGTCGTGGTTCCGCGTACATCGGATACGATTGCCAGATTCTGTCCGGTAAGTGCATTGATCAGGCTTGATTTTCCGGCATTACGCCTGCCAAAGATTCCGATATGTGTACGTTCTGAAGAGGGGGTGTTGTTTAAACTCATGATGTATTCCTCGCTTTCTGACAGCTATGTGTAAAGCTGACCATATAAAAATGTTAAAACTGTATGAATCTGCGGTATTGTTTCAATGATTAAATATTCAGGGAATCTCCACGGTCTGTTACAACCTGATATCCAACGGATTTCATCCGCATTTCCAGACAATGTCTGCACTGGGCGGATTCATCTCCGGTACAGATTTTATTATCATATAGAAGATAATCTTTCCGGACTTCCGTCGGTGAGAGATTTGGCATTACGACATTGGCTCCGGCAAGGATTCCGAGTTCACGTCCTTTCGGATGGATGGTTCCAAGTGCAGTTGTGGCCGGAAGCAGAACCTTTGGAATCATCAGACGAATCAGACCAAGCATATATAAGGTAAGCTCCAGTGTTCCCGCAGCTTCTCCGGCAAATGGGGTATCATGGTGTGGGATGAACGGACCGATTCCAATCATGTGTGGATTCAGTTCTTTCATGAAAAGCATATCTTCCGCCAGATATTCCGGTGTCTGATAAGGCGATCCCACCATGAATCCGCAGCCGACCTGATAACCGATGTCCTTTAAGTTACGCAGACACTGCTGTCTGTGGCCGGGACTAAGGTTTGATGGATGAAGCTGTCTGTAATGTTCGTGATTATAAGTTTCATGACGCAGAAGATAACGGTCGGCGCCTGCATCGAAGTAAGCCTGGTAACTTTCTTTTGATTTTTCACCGATGGAGAGGGTGATGGCGCAGTCGGAATATTGCTCTTTGATCATCCGGATCAGATGGATGATACGTTCATCTGTATAATATCCGTCTTCTCCACCCTGCAAGACAAAGGTACGGAAGCCAAGGTCATATCCTTCTTTACAACAATTCAGGATGTCTTCTTCTGACAGACGATACCGGTGTGCGTTTCCATTGCTTTTCCGTATGCCGCAGTAGAGACAGTCATTTTTACAATAGTTGGTAAATTCGATCAGTCCGCGCACGTAGACGTCGTGTCCGTAATAGCGGTGGCGCTCTTTGCGTGCCAGGGAAAAGAGATATTCGGAAAGTTCCGGAGTGCGTCCCTCGATCAGTGTGATCCATTCTTCTTTGGTAAGTGTATGTTCCTTGTGTAATTTATCAATGAAACTTTTTTGATTTTGGTTATCTGTATTCATTTATAGTTGTCCTTTAATTGCTGGTTGTTGATAATCATCTCCATATAGTATATCATACTAATTAATAAGAGTAGACAATAAATTCATTGGAAACTTTGGAATGTAGTGTGGCAGCATAAATAAAAAGGAAAGGAAACAAATTATGGGAATCGGCAAAAGAATATTAAATGTATTGATCGGACTGTTGTTTATCATAAGTGTAACGGTATTGGGATCAAGTTTTCTGGCAAAAAAGGTATTGGTGGATGCAATCAGTCAGGCAGGAGTCGATACTGCAATTTCACACCGGATGATGGATGCTGTATTCGGTTATGCAGGAGCGGATGATACGGAATGGATCGCAAAGATACAGAACAAGATCGAGAAAAACGGAGAAGTACAGGCAATTACACAAAAGGTCATGAACGAGATAACAGAGGATCTTTCCAGCGGAAAAGCGTACAAAGACGTAGATGTAACAAAAGAACTGAATCGGATTCTGGATGACAGTATGCAGGAAATTAAGGATACGAATCCGGAATTAAATGACGATATGCTGGCAATGATGAAACAGCAGTTGAAAGAAGAACTGGTTGATGTGCAGGATGTGCTGAACAGCTATGCTTCAAACCTGTATGACAATATGAACGATACCAGTACGGTGCAGGGAAAAGTTGCAAAGCTTTATACCATATTATTGTCTATGCCGTGCCGTGTGGCAGCGGGAGCAGCAATCCTGATTCTTGCGGTTCTGACGATTCTACTGGGCTATCCAAGATACAGAGGTCTCTTTTCACTTGGTGTAGAAGGTCTGATCTGCGGTGTTATCTTTGCGCCGGGAATTGGACTTATGGGAAATAAGGTACTCAGCTTACTGACGGACAGAATACTTGGACGTACGATTGATGTGAATTTGAAGGCATTCCTTTGGATGGGATGTATCTCTGCCGGAGCAGGAGTGGTATTCCTGCTTGCAGGGCTGATCGTGAGCTGGAAAGATGACAGATAAAAATCCAAAATTTTGAAGTATGGAATTGCATGTTATAAAAAGACATATAAAGCTGCATTAAAGATTGAAGAATAGGAGCTGATTCAGACATGGAAACACAACATATCATCCACAATTTCGAACCAATCTACAATGAACATTCCAAAATACTGATGCTCGGAACCATGCCGTCTCCGAAATCCCGTGAAGTCGGCTTCTACTACGGCCATCCAAGAAACAGATTCTGGAAAGTTGTATCGGATGTCTGTGGAGAAGCGTATCCGGAGACAAGAGAAGATAAGATTACATTTGCATTAAGAAATGGTATTGCAGTATGGGATGTGTTGGCGGGATGTGAATCAGCTCATGTAATACAAAAGGAGAAGATGACAGCAGTATCCGCAATCCACAGCCGAATGATATGAGCAGGATACTTGAATGTGCTGATATCAAAGCAATCTTTACGACGGGAACGAAAGCGTTCCAATTATATAAGAAGTTCTGTTATCCGAAGACTGGGATTATGGCAATCGGGTTACCATCCACCAGTCCGGCAAACTGCAGAACATCGTATGAGCAGCTCTATGAAGCATATTTTGAAATCAGAAAATATCTGGAATAAGGAGTCAGATATTTTCTGATATCAAAGCAAGAGAGGATATAGTATAATGGACAATCTGGTGTTTAGTTTAAATGCAACAGTTCCCATTTTCTTAATGATGGTATTGGGACTGTTTTTCAATAAGATTGGGTGGATGGACGAAGAGTTTGCCAATAAGATGAACAAATTCGTCTTCCGGATACCACTGCCGGTATTATTATTCGGCGATCTGGCGGTCGTAGATATCAAGGAAGCGTGGAATACGAAATTCGTAATTTTCTGTTTTATTATTACATTGATCAGTATCACGATCGCAATTGGAATCTCCTGCCTGTTGAAAGACAGAAGCATCCAGGGAGAATTTATCCAGGCGGCTTACCGGAGCAGTGCGGCGCTTTTGGGAATCGCATTTATCCAGAATATCTATGGTAATTCCGGACAGGCACCACTTATGATCATAGGAAGTGTACCGCTTTATAATATTATGGCGGTGGTTGTGCTGTCATTTTTCAAGCCGGGACAAAAAAGCATGGACAAAGCACTGGTTAAGAAGACACTGATCGGTATCATTACGAATCCAATCATCATCGGTATTGCAGCAGGTCTGTTATGGTCGGCGCTGAAACTTCCGCTGCCGGTGATCTTACATAAAGCGGTCAGCAGTATCGGCGGCGTAGCAACACCAATGGGACTGATGGCAATGGGAGCAACCTTTGATATTAAGAAAGCGTTTGGTAAGATCAAACCGACCGTGATCGCCGCATTTATCAAATTAGTGGGATTTGTAGCAGTGTTCGTGCCGCTTGCGGTAGTAATCGGATTCAGGAGAGAGAAACTGATCGCAATCTTAGTCATGCTTGGTTCAGCAACCACGGTCAGCAGTTATGTCATGGCTAAGAATATGGGACATGAAGGTGTCGTGTCATCAAGTGTAGTTATGCTGACGACGATGTGCAGTGCATTTACGTTAACGGGATGGCTTTTCATCATGAAATGTTTCGGTCTGGTGTAACTCCTTAAGAGTTTCTGAAAAATCCCTAAAATCCTTGACAAATGGGGATTCGATGGCTATCATATTCAGTAGTTTATACGTAAAGGCATTGATGAAGAGGAGTACACGTAAGTTCGTCCATACCAGAGAGAGTGATCCATCGGCTGAGAGACACTTAAGGAATACGAGACGTAGGAAGGTAGCTTCGGAGCCGGATGAGTGAACCTGAGACATATGATAAGACGGTAGTAGTTCATCCCGGAGTCGTTCCCGTTAAAGAATAAGATGAGATATATGGGGAAGAGTTTTCCTGTATAATGAAGGTGGTACCGCGACTACAATCGCCCTTTACGTAATGTAAAGGGTTTTTTCATGTAATAAAAAAATGTGAAAAAAGTGTGAAATGAGGAGGAAACTATGAGCGAAAACCTGGAAAAGACTTACAATCCCAAAGCGATTGAAGCAAAGTTATATGAAAAATGGTGTGATAACAAATATTTCCACGCCGAAGTTGACAGAAGTAAGAAACCATTTACCACAGTAATGCCGCCACCGAACATTACAGGTAAGCTTCACATGGGACATGCCCTTGATAATACACTGCAGGATATTTTGATCCGTTATAAGAGAATGCAGGGATACAATGCACTCTGGATTCCGGGAACAGACCATGCAGCTATCTCGACAGAAGTTAAGGTTACAAACCAGTTAAAAGAAGAAGGAATTGACAAGAAAGAGTTAGGAAGAGAGAAATTCCTGGAAAGAACATGGCAGTGGAAAGAAGAATATGCCGGAACGATCGAGGGACAGCTTAAAAAATTAGGTGTATCCTGCGACTGGGACAGAGAGCGTTTTACAATGGACGAAGGATGTTCCAAGGCGGTAGAAGAAGTATTCATCAAATTATATAACGAAGGATATATTTACAAAGGTTCCAGAATCATCAACTGGTGTCCGATATGTAAGACTTCTCTTTCTGATGCAGAAGTTGAACATGAGGAGCAGGACGGATTCTTCTGGCATATTAAGTATCCAATCGTTGGAACAGATGACTATCTGGAGATCGCAACGACACGTCCGGAGACATTGCTTGGAGATACTGCGATCGCAGTTCATCCGGATGATGAAAGATACAAAGACATCGTAGGAAAGATGTGTAAACTGCCTCTGACAGACAGAGAAATCCCAATCGTTGCCGATTACTATGTAGACAAAGAGTTCGGAACAGGTGCGGTTAAGATCACACCGGCACATGACCCGAACGACTTCGAAGTTGGAAAACGCCACAACCTGCCAGAAATCAATATCATGAACGATGATGCAACGATCAACGAGCAGTACGGTGGAAAATACGCCGGAATGGACCGCTACGAAGCAAGAAAAGCGATGGTAGCTGATCTGGAAGAGCAGGGATACCTGGTAAAAGTGGTTCCACATTCACATAATGTAGGAACACATGACCGCTGCCACACAACCGTAGAGCCAATGATCAAGCAGCAGTGGTTTGTTAAGATGGAAGACCTTGCAAAACCAGCGATTGAAGCGATCAAGAACGGCGACTTAAGATTCGTTCCGGAACGTTTCAATAAGATCTACCTGCACTGGCTTGAGAATATCCGTGACTGGTGTATTTCCCGTCAGATCTGGTGGGGACACAGAATTCCGGCTTATTACTGCGACGAGTGTGGTGAAGTAGTAGTTGGACACGGCGCACCGGAGAAATGCCCGAAATGCGGATGCACACATTTTACACAGGATGAAGATACACTGGATACATGGTTCAGTTCAGCACTGTGGCCATTCTCAACACTCGGATGGCCGGATAAGACAGAGGATCTGGATTACTTCTATCCGACAGATGTTCTGGTAACAGGCTATGATATTATCTTCTTCTGGGTAATCCGTATGGTATTCTCAGGATATGCACATACTGGAAAAGCACCGTTCCATACAGTATTTATCCATGGTCTGGTCCGCGACTCACAGGGACGCAAGATGAGTAAATCCCTTGGAAATGGTATCGATCCGTTGGAGATCATCGATCAGTATGGTGCAGATGCACTTCGTATGACATTAATGACAGGTAATGCACCTGGTAATGATATGCGTTTCTATAATGAACGTGTAGAAGCAAGCCGTAACTTTGCAAATAAAGTATGGAATGCTTCCAGATTTATTATGATGAATCTGGGCGATAAAGAACTGAAAAAACCGGCTGACTTTACTGTCCGTCCGGCTGACAGATGGATCATGTCCAAGTGCAACAACCTTGTAAAAGATGTAACAGAAAATATGGACAAGTTCGAACTGGGTATCGCACTTTCCAAGATATACGACTTCTTGTGGGATGAGTTCTGTGACTGGTACATTGAGATTGCAAAATACCGTATCTATCATGCAGAGGAAGATCCACAGGGGGCAAACGATGCATTATGGACATTAAAAGAAGTATTGAAAAAATCATTGAAACTGCTTCATCCATATATGCCGTTCGTTACAGAAGAAATATACAGCAAATTGGTACCGGAAGAAGAGTCACTGATGATGTCTGACTGGCCGGTATATGAAAAAGACTGGAACTTCCCGATTGCAGAGAATATTGCTGATCACTACAAAGAGATCATCCGCGGTATCCGTAATGTACGTGCAGAGATGAATGTTCCAAATTCAAGAAAAGCAACTGCTTATGTTGTATGTGAAGATGAACAGCTCGGATCAGGACTTGCAATGTTAAGTAATGCAGCTCAGAATATGGCAGCATTGAACAAACTGGTACTTCAGAAGACGACAGAAGGCATTGCGGAAGACGCAGTATCTATTGTAGTTCCGGATGCAACGGTATATCTTCCACTGGAAGAACTGATCGATTTTGAACAGGAGATCGCACGTCTGACAAAAGAAGAGGAAAGATTGACAAAAGAGATCGCACGTTCAAACGGAATGCTGAACAACGAAAAATTTGTAAGTAAAGCACCGGCTGCAAAGGTTCAGGAAGAAAGAGAAAAACTGGAAACTTATCAGCAGATGATGGCTCATGTAAAAGAAAGGCTGGAAGGATTAAAAGCAAAACAGTCTTAAGAGAAGAAAGTTATAAATATTAAAACCTATAGACAACCATATATTTCCGCAGTTATCAGTAACAGGATAACTGCGGATTAGATATCAAAGGGGATTATATGAAAAAATTTCAGTTAAAGAAACCGGATATCAAGGGAAAAATCCGCAAAATAAGAAATTTGAAGAAAGAGGATGTCATTGCATACTGGAAAGGCAGACATGAACGACGCGAGAGAATACTGGAAGCAAGACGTAACAGTGCATTTGCAAAGAAGATGCAGCCGGTCTATGCATTCATGAACCGATTCTCTTTGATATTTCATGCACTGCTTGCGTGCATCATTAACTTTACAATAGAAGCAATTTCCAGGCATTCGCTCGCTGCTGCCTGGAACTATATGACAGGAACACCGTTGGTATTTTTGTACAATACGTTTATGATCTTCGTAACCTTTTCTATTGTATATCTGTTCAAGCGAAGGATCTTCGTCCGTATCATCATCAGTGCGTTGTGGATTATCCTCGGAATTGCCAATGGATATATCCTGCTAAAGAGGGTTACACCGTTTAATGCACAGGATCTTAAGATCGCAGGAGACGGAATCGCACTGATCAATAACTATTGTAATGGCTTTGAAGTCGTTGTGATCGCTATCGGAGCAGCTGCGCTTGTGGTCTGGCTGGTCTCGATGTGGAGACGCGGCGGACAGTATACAGGAAAGGTACACCACGTAGCATCGCTGCTGGGAATTGTTGTGTGCTGCATACTTTACACATTTGTCACGAATGCAGCAATAGACAAAAGAGTAGTATCTACGTATTTTGGAAATATTGCATTTGCCTATGAAGATTACGGTCTTCCATATTGTTTTTCGGCGAGTCTGTTCAATACCGGAATCAGTGAGCCAAACGGGTACACAAAGAAAAAAATGGCAAAGATCAATAAAAACGGAGAGCTGAATAAGAGCACAACAAGCCGTTCTTCCGATGAACTTCCGAATATTATTGTAGTACAGCTGGAGTCATATTTTGATGTGGCAAATGCAGAGTTCTTTACCACATCTGAAGATGCGTGTCCAAACCTGCATAATTTATACCAGAATTATTCATCCGGATATTTCAAGGTACCGTCGGTGGGAGCCGGTACGGCAAATACAGAGTTTGAAGTACTGACAGGAATGAATCTCCGTTACTTCGGACCGGGAGAATATCCATATAAGACATACTCGAAGAAACATCCGACAGAGAGTGCTGCAACCGCACTTGCCGCACTTGGATACGGGACACATGCATTGCATGATAATACAGGTAACTTCTATAGCCGTGCCAATGTCTTTAACAATATGGGATTTGATACATTTACCAGTAAGGAGTTCATGAATGTCCTTCAGACGACAGAGAACGGCTGGGCGAAGGATGAGATCCTGACACAGCATATCATGGAAGCCATGGATACATCAGATCAGGAAGACTTTGTATTCACTGTCAGTGTCCAGGGACATGGAAACTATCCGGAGACGCAGTTGATCGAAAATCCAAAGATCAAGGTTGAAGGAATTGAAGATGAAGCACTAAAAAATAAATGGGAATATTATGTGAATCAGGTCTATGAGATGGATCAGTTTGTTGGTGATCTGATCAAGGCAGTGGAAGCAAGAAAGGAACCATCTGTAGTTGTATTTTATGGGGATCATCTTCCAACCATGGGACTGAAAGCAGAAGACTTAAAGAGCCGTTATTTATATAATACAAATTATGTAATCTGGGATAATGTCGGACTTCAGAAACAGGACAAGAATATTCCTGCTTACCAGCTGATGTCAGAGATCCTGAACAGACTGGATATTCATTCCGGTACAGTGTTCAATTACCATCAGCAGAGAAAAGGAACGAAGAATTATCTTTCAGACCTGGAACTTTTGCAGTATGATATTCTGTATGGAAAGCAGTACGTTTATAACAATCATCCTCCGATCGCGGAAGGGCATATGGTAATGGGAATCCGTGATGTGTCATTGAGCAGTATTGTTCCGCAGCTTAGCAGCGGATATAGTCTGTACGGCGAGAACTTTACAAAATACAGCCGCGTATATGTGAATGGAGAAAAGCAGAAGAGCAGTTTCCTGAATAATACACGTATTAATCTATCAGAGACAGAATTGCAAGACGGAGATGTAATACAGGTCGGACAGGTTGGTTCCAGTGATACAATCTTCCGGATGTCCGATAAATATATTTATCAGAACGGACAGCTTGTAAAACAGGAAGGTACAGCAACCGATAAGGACAAATCTTGGGTGGATCAGGAATATGATGTTAAATAAAAAAGAACCAGAAGTGTTCACATATGAAGAGGCAGCCGCGTATATCGAAGAAATTCCGAAATTTACAAAAAAACATACGCTGGAGCACACAAAATTGTTTTTAAAAAGATTAGGGAATCCGGCAGTGGACAGGAAAATCGTCCACGTTGCCGGAACCAATGGAAAAGGGTCTGTATGTGCATACTTACAGGCCATACTTATGGCAGAGGGGAAGAGAACCGGGTTCTTTACATCCCCTCATCTTGTATCTGTAAATGAAAGGATACGGATGGATAATGTACAGATAGATAATAAGACATTTCTTGAAGTATTCCGCAAGGTTTTAAAAACAGTCCGCCGGATGGTGGAAGATGGAATCGAACATCCGTCTTATTTTGAATTTTTATTCGGAATGGGGATGACTGCATTTGCAGAAACAGATGTAGAATATATTATCCTGGAGACCGGACTGGGCGGAAGACTGGATGCAACAAATGCGGTTGAGAAGCCGGCACTGTCCATCATTACGTCTATCAGTCTGGATCATACGGCGATTCTTGGTGATACGATCAGGAAGATCGCAGTTGAAAAAGCCGGAATCATTAAGCCAAAAGTTCCGGTATTCTTTGACGGAAGTAATAAAGAAGCGGCAGAAGTAATCCGGACAAAGGGAGAAGAACTGGGCGTATATTGTAGAGAAGTCACGAATCATGCGTATGAAATCCGGGAAGTTCACCGGAAATATATTGCATTTTCCAGACGGAGTGCGTATGATAAAGATGTTATCTTTCAGGTGCCGATGTGCGGATGCTATCAGGCGATGAATGCAGAACTTGCACTGGAAGCGTCGGAATATCTGCTTGCGGGAGAAGAGATACATATGGATCGGTGGAAACAGGTACTTGCACAGCTTCACTGGGAAGGACGTATGGAACGGATCGGAGCACATATCACGGTAGACGGTGCGCATAATCCGGGTGCAATGCAAGCGTTTGTAGAAAGCGTAAAGGCACTGGATGAGTCTGAACGCGGTGAGATGATATTATTATTTTCCGCAGTATCGGATAAGAAGTACGATGAGATGATAGAATACCTGTGCGGGAATCTGGATGTGAAAGCATATATCGTCACACAGATCGAAGACGAGAGAGGTGTTCCGGTTGAGGAACTTGCAGATATTTTCCGCCGGTATACAGACAGACCGGTGTATTGTAAAGAACGATTGGAAGATGCCGTCAGAACGGCACTGGATAAACGGGGGGAGTCAGGAGAGATATACTGTCTTGGTTCATTATACCTTGTAGGGATGATAAAAAAGTTACTGGCAGGAGGTGCCATAGATGCTTGATTTTGAAGAAGAATTAAAGAAATTCCAGCCTAGTCTGGAAGTAGAGGAACTGGGAGATGCGATTTACCAGGATGATCTGACAGATATGACAGATCTTTTAAGAGAAGTGATCGAACAGACGAAGCAGGACGATCCACAGTAAACTGCGGCAAAGAAAAGCGGTTACAGTTCACAGGGAAGAATTCCGGAATGGAAAGTCTCAGCGCTGTATGAACAGTAACGGAAATATAGAGGGAAGTATATGGATTATACAACAAAATTGGCGTATCAGTCGAACTACTGGTATAATGACGGGCTTAAAAGAGCGAACATCCGGGATCTGACCGGAGCAATCACATCGCTGAAAAAGAGTTTACAATATAACAGAGATAACATCGCATCGAGAAATCTTCTGGGACTTGTCTATTACGGAAGAGGTGATGTGGTAGAAGCACTGACGGAATGGGTGTTAAGCAAGAATCTCCAGCCGAAAGAGAACATTGCCAATTATTATATTATAAAGATAAAAGAGAAAAAAGACGAGTTGGATCAGATCAATCAGGCGATCAAAAGATACAATCAGGCACTGGATTACTGTTACCAGCGCTGTGAGGATCTGGCTGTACTCCAGCTTAAGAAAGCAATTGAGATGCATCCGACATATGTGAAAGCATATCAGCTTCTGGCACTGCTTTACATTATGGATGAACAGTATTCCGAGGCGAGAAAGAATATCCGGATCGCACACAAGCTGGACAAGACAGATGATATCACCATGCGTTACATGCATGAACTGAATCAGGTGCGGAAGTCAAGGAATGTGCGCCTGGTCGATGATAAAGATACGGGAAAGAAGAAAAAAAGAAGACAGACGGTAACTTATAATATCGGAAATGAAACGATCATCCAGCCTGTCGCATCCGGTCTTAAGGATAATGTCGGATTGCACACAATGATAAATATTGCAATTGGTGTAGCTGTCGGAGTTGCGGTTATGGCTTTCTTGGTCATGCCGGCAGTATCTGCATCCAGACAGAGCAAGGTGAACAAGCAGACGGTGAAGTTCAGTGATCAGATTGCGACGCAGAAGTCACAGATTAGTGCACTGAAAAAAGAACTGGAAACATACCGTACAGATACCAAAGCTGCAGAGGAACAGAAACAGACTGCAGAGGTAACAAAGTCAAGTTATGAGTCACTGATGACGGTTGTATCGCATTATTCAACCGGAGATATGAGTAATTCTGCGCTGGCAGAAGAACTGCTGAAGATTAATGCAGGTACACTTGGCACATCTGGAAAAGAAGAATATGACAGTTTAACAGAGAAGATTTATCCAAAAGTCTGTGAAAGCCTGTATGCAACATCCCAGAAGAATTATCAAGTGGCAAATTATGACACGGCGGTAACAAATCTGGAGCAGGTGGTACAGATGGATGAGGGATACCAGGACGGAGAAGCCATGCTTTTGCTTGCGCAGTCTTATGAAAAACAGGGTGAGCAGGATAAGGCGAATGCGTATTATCAGAAAATCATAGAAGAGCATGAGGGAACACAGGCTGCGACCGATGCACAGGAAGCACTTGATACGCAGAATGCACAGAAGAGTAAGAAACATAATAACTAGGATATGGATTGTCCTGGTATAGAAATGGCAGAAATACAAAAAGAGAAGGATATACACGTAAGAGGTGTATGTCCTTTTTTGTTTATGCACTATGCAAAATAATAGAAAGATGTAAATGGGGAGTTATAACATGAAGTATCAGGTACAGGAGAATTATCTGACTATATTTTTACCGGGGGAACTGGATCATCACAATGCGGAAGAGATAAGAAAGGAATCCGATCATCTGATTGAACATAATCATATCCGGTATGTGATCTTTGATTTTGCAGATACGAAATTCTGTGACAGTTCGGGAATCGGAGTGATCATGGGACGTTACCGTAAAATCTATATGCTGGGCGGCGAAGTCTGTGCGGTACATACCAGCGAACGGATCCGTAAGATCCTGACTATGTCAGGGGTAACAAAAATCATGCAGATATATGAGGAGGAGAAATAAAATGGAAAATACCAATGAAATGCAGATTATTTTTGACAGTTATTCCTCGAATGAATCATTTGCCAGAGTTGCCGTTGCAGCATTTATGACATCACTGAATCCGACAGTTGAGGAAGTTGCAGATGTAAAAACAGCTGTGTCGGAGGCTGTGACGAATGCGGTGATTCATGGCTATGAATGCCGGGTGGAGAAGATATTCCTCCGATGTACAACCTGTGAAGACACATTGGAGATAGAAGTGGAAGACCATGGAAAAGGAATCGAAGATGTGACAAAAGCGATGGAGCCGTTATTTACCACCAGGCCGGAACTTGACCGGTCAGGAATGGGATTTTCTTTTATGACAGCATTCATGGATCAGGTTGAAGTGAGTTCCGAACCGGGAAAAGGAACCATTGTGAAAATGAAAAAGACAATCGGAAAAGGACGAAAGATATGGACCACACAATCGCTTTAATTCAGAAATCTCACGAAGGGGATGACGAAGCAAGAGCACAGATTGTGGAGGAAAATACGGGACTGGTCTGGTGTATCGTAAGACGCTTTGCAGGGCGCGGAACAGAAATGGAAGACCTGTTCCAGATCGGAACGATTGGACTGCTGAAAGCAATTGACAAGTTCGATCTGAGTTTTGAAGTGAAATTCTCAACTTATGCAGTCCCGCTGATCAGCGGTGAAATCAAGCGGTTCCTGAGAGATGACGGAATGATCAAGGTCAGCCGTTCACTGAAAGAACTGTCATACAAAGCGTATCAGACGCAGGAAAGGCTCGGAAAAGAGCTGGGAAGAGAGCCGTCGGTTGCAGAGATTGCAGAAGATTTAAAGGTCGCACCGGAAGAACTGACGATGGCAATGGATGCATGTACGGATGTGGAATCACTGCACAGACCTGTCTGTAAAAAAGAAGGACAGGAAATGTCATTGATAGAGAAAGTCGGTCAGGCTGATGCGGCAGAAGAAAGAGTTGTAGATCATCTGCTATTGAAAGAACTGCTGAAAAATCTGGATAAGGACGAGAGAAAGCTGATCTATCTACGATATTTTTCGGAAAAGACACAGACACAGGTAGGAAAAGAACTTGGAATTTCACAGGTTCAGGTATCCAGAATGGAAAAGAAGATATTAAAAAATTTAAGAGAGAAGTTATAACAGGCACGTCAGGGATCGATTCTATGTATGGAATCCATGCATAGAATTGTCAGAATCCGGCATACTAACTCATGAGATCCGGTAAAAGAAAGCATGGGAAGAAAGGGTGAGAATGTTGGAAGAAGGCAGAAAGAAGATCAGGATGTGCCTGATCTTTGTTATTACAGCAGCAGTGATCATAGGATTTATTTATTATTTTCATGATGTAAAAGGCAGTCATGGAGTAAATGAAGGAACGTTGGTAAAGAAGACGGTATACTATCAGGATGAAAAAACGGAGGTGAAGAAAGATGGCAGGGAAGGCAGGCACTGTATATATAAAGGCAGACCGGAATGTTGAGGTGGCAAAGACATCCGTGATGATCGGCGATGTGCTGAAGATAGAGTGTACAGATCCGGCAATGCTTGCCAGGATCCGGAGCATTCATCTGCTGACCTTTCATCATCCGGATGATAAGAGACAGCGTAGAACAGTGGTATCACTTCTGAAAGTGATACAGAAGATCCATGAGATCTATCCGGATGCAGCAGTAGAAAATATCGGAGAAACGGATTTTATCGTGACGTATGAGGAACAGGATGGAAAAGGCGGGATCATCCATGGCGTTAAGATTGTGGCTGTAGTACTGATCAGTTTCTTTGGCGCAGCATTTTCAACAATGGCATTCAATAATGATGTAGGTGTGACCAGAATGTTTGGACAGGTATATGAACTTTTAACCGGTACAAAGTCAGATGGATTTACAATCTTGGAGTTCACATACTGTATTGGTATTGTGATAGGAATTCTGACATTCTTCAATCATTTCGGAAAAAAACGATTGTCGGTAGATCCGACACCGATGGAGGTGGAGATGCGTCTTTACGAGAATGATATACAGACAACGCTGGTAGAGACATATTCCAGAAAGGAGAAAGAACTGGATGTTGGCGAAAAACATATGTCTGGCACTACTGGGATTTAGTGCAGGGATTACGGCGGCAGGCGGACTTTTTTCTTTTATCATAGGCCTGGGTGTGATATCGGACTTTGCCGACCGGACACATACAGGAGAACAGGTTATGTTATATGAAGATGCGGTTGCAGCCGGAGGAAGCCTGGGCGCCGTTATTTCTGTGTATCATCCGGCGGTTCCGTTCGCAGGCTGTCTGCTTCCGGTCATGGGACTGTTCGGAGGAATCTTTGTGGGCTGCTGGGCAATGGCTTTGACGGAAATGCTGGATCTGTTTCCAATCTTTATCCGGAGAATCCGTATGGTAAGAGGAATTGCAGCGGTGATGATTGGAATCGCATTTGGAAAAGGTCTGGGCGCATTATTGTTTTTCTGGAAGAGGTGGTGATGATATGGAGAAGAAAAAACAACAACAGTCATATGAAAATTATGTCAGGCAGAAAACACCGGTGCATAATCTGCCGGTAAATATGGCGAAAGCATTCGTTACAGGCGGTATCATCTGTGTGATCGGGCAAGGCATTCTGAATATCTGCGAGAAAGCGGGACTGGGCAGGGATATGAGTGGAAGCTGGTGTTCGATGCTTCTGGTGCTTCTGAGTGCAGTGCTTACCGGATGCAATCTGTATCCGCAGATCGCAAAGTGGGGCGGTGCAGGAGCGCTGGTACCGATTACGGGATTTGCCAATTCAGTGGCAGCACCGGCGATTGAATACAAGAAAGAAGGACAGGTTATAGGAATCGGGTGCAAGATATTTACCATTGCCGGACCGGTGATCCTGTATGGGATATTTACAAGCTGGCTGCTTGGACTGTTCTATTGGCTGCTAAAAGCGGCAGGAGTTGCGGGATAATCTGTATGGAAATATAGCAGGAGGATATAAGAATATGATAAAAGGAAAGCAGAGTATAGCATTTAATGCATCTCCGTATATTGAGGAAAGTGCATCTGTCGTCGGTAAGAAAGAAGGAGAAGGACCACTTGGCAGCAGGTTTGATATGGTGGGTCTGGATGATATGTTCGGGGAGGACACCTGGGAAAAAGCGGAAAGCAGTATGCAGAAAGAAGCCTGTCAGCTGGCACTTGGTAAAGCACATCTGACGGCAGGAGCCATCCGGTATCTGTTCGGAGGCGATCTGCTAAGGCAGGGAGTGGCAACATCACTTGGAGTTGAACAGCTGCAGATACCGATGTTTGGTCTGTACGGTGCATGTTCAACGTCAGGGGAAGCACTCGCCCTGGCATCGATGTGTGTGGCGGCAGGATACGGAGAGCGGATGCTCGTAGTGACATCCAGCCATTTCGGAAGTGCAGAAAAGGAATTCCGTTTTCCGCTCAGTTATGCGAATCAGAGACCGCTGTCTGCACAATGGACGGTGACCGGAAGTGGAGCATTTATTGTTGGAAAGAACAGGAGTCATGTGAGGATCACCGGAGTGACGGTCGGTAAGATTGTGGATTATGGCTTGAAGGATTCGCAGAATATGGGCGCATGTATGGCTCCGGCAGCATGTGATACGATTATTCAGAACCTGGAAGATTTCGAAAGAAAGGAAGAAGATTATGACCGGATCATTACCGGAGATCTTGGATATGTGGGGCAGAGTATCTTATTTGACCTTATGCGGGGAAAAGAATACGATATCAAAGAAAGACATATGGATTGTGGGATGACAATATTTGATCAGAGCAGGCAGGATACCCATGCGGGAGGAAGTGGCTGCGGATGTGCTGCAGCAACGTTATCGGCGTATATCTTGCCTGCCATTGCAAGCGGTGAGTGGAAGAGGGTACTGTTCGTTCCGACAGGAGCACTGATGTCGACGGTCAGTTACAATGAGGGAGCAAGTGTTCCGGGAATTGCACATGGAATCGTGCTGGAACACTGTTAGACAAAAACATACAGGGAGGAAACATAATATGGATTATATCAATGCATTCTGGGTGGGAGGTCTGATCTGTGCACTGACACAGATATTGCTGGACCGGACAAAGCTGATGCCGGGAAGGATTATGGTGCTTTTGGTGTGCAGCGGCTCTGTATTAGGAGCACTGAAGATATATCCGGTGATTCAGGAATATGCAGGAGCCGGTGCCAGCGTACCATTATTGGGATTCGGTAATCTTTTGTGGAAAGGTGTCAAAGAAGCTGTAGATAAAGAAGGATTCATTGGGATATTTATGGGCGGATTTAAGGCAAGTGCCGTTGGAATATCTGCGGCACTTATCTTTGGCTATCTGGCATCGCTTGTCTTTGAGCCGAAGATGAAGAAATAATGTTCAAAGGTAGTTCATGTATTATAATAAAACTCCCGCAGAAGCTGTCAGAGTGGCAGTCCCGGCGGGAGTATTTATACTAAAATATGCAAGAGAAACTGCCGGTGGCAGATCCTCTGCATTGCTACCTGATCAGATGATCGAGAAAACGGCAAGGAGTTCGTTATCTCTGAATACAGGGGAATTAAGCAAGTTCTTCACCTGTGATCATCTTGTAACACTGAAGATATTTGTCAATTGTTTTCTGGACAATATCATCCGGAAGGTTCCAGTCATTATCCGGGTGAGAAGTCAGCCAGTCACGTGCAAACTGTTTGTCGAACGACGGCTGTCCGTGTCCCGGTTCATAACCTTCTACAGGCCAGAAACGAGAGCTGTCCGGTGTCAGCATCTCATCACCGATAACCATATTACCATTTTCATCAAGACCAAATTCGAATTTGGTATCTGCGATAATGATACCACGGCTTAATGCATAGTCTGCACATTTTTTATAGAGAGCGATCGTACAGTCACGAAGCTTGGCTGCATATTCTTCGCCTTTACCAGGGAAATATTTCTCAAGGTGGGCAATGCTCTGCTCGTAAGAAATATTTTCATCATGATCTCCGATCTCAGCTTTTGTAGATGGTGTGTAGATTGGTTCTGGAAGTTTGTCAGATTCTTTTAAGCCTTCCGGAAGTTTGATGCCGCATACAGTACCATTTTCCTGATAGCTCTTCCAGCCGCTTCCTGTGATGTATCCACGTACGATACATTCGATCGGAAGCATTTCCAGCTTTTTACACATCATGCTGTTGCCGTCGAATTCTGGCTTCTGGAAATATTCAGGCATATCTTTTACATCAGTAGAGATCATGTGGTTTGGAAGAATGTCTTTTGTCAGGTCGAACCAGAATTTAGACATCTGGGTCAGGACAGTTCCTTTTTTAGAAACGATATTCTTAAGAATAACATCAAAACAACTGATACGATCTGTGGCAACCATAATCAGGCTGTCTCCGTTATCATAAATTTCACGGACTTTACCTTCTTTTATTGGTTTCATAACAATACCTCGCTTATTTATTATTTTTTTTAATATGTCCTCACTAATAGTCAAACAGATTTTGCGGGAAAAAACAATAGTAAATTGCAAAATTTTGAAAAA
>OGRJ01000672.1_pt1 | contig 32219 bp, 28 predicted proteins | sample 1553411 | NCBI WGS metagenome assembly OGRJ01 (sample SAMEA2580084, study PRJEB22360) | human gut metagenome | biome: human gut; feature: human-associated habitat; material: faeces | place: Denmark | collected 2008/2010
TAACTTATGCCAGGAACTTTTGTATTATTTAATATTAGTGGTCTCTTTTTTAAAATTCCAATAGACAAAAGCAAGAAAACAATTTTAACAATAACTACACATGCAACATATTGACTTCTTACTTGAAAAACTTCTATTGGCTTTACATTATGTAGAAAAGAGAAAGAAAGCATTGTAAAATATGTAGCAATATATAATATAACATTGCAAAATAGTGATACCTGTACAGAAAATTGTTTATGAAAAATATACAGATTAATCCATATACATATTTGTATTAACATTGTTTGTTCAATACCAATAATATTTAAATTTGTTAAAATCGTACTTAAAACCGTATTCATAAATACTGTACTAAAAATGAATATGTATTTTTTTTCTTTCATTTGTAGATATGATGAAATAAAGTATGACATTAAAATATTTTCTATGATATCTCTCATCTCGCCTACTCTAAGCTCCTGCAGTAATCTTCTATGATTTTCAAAAATTCGGCCGCCAGATCTTCTTCGTCTACGGTCTTAATTATTTCTCCTTTTGCAAATATCAATCCCTTTCCATCTCCTCCCGCAAGGCCGAAGTCGGCCTCTTTAGCTTCTCCTGGACCGTTTACGGCGCAGCCCATCACAGCTACGGTGATTCCGTTCTTCCCTGAAGACAAGAGTTTGGATTCTATAGGAGACAGCTTTTCTTCTATCTCTTCGGCCAGCCCTTTAAGATCTATCTTTGTTCTGCCGCATGTAGGGCAGGATATCAGATTGATACAAGATTTTCTCAGACCTAAACTTCTTAGTATTTCCGCTGCAAACTTCACTTCCTCCAAAGGATCTGCTGTAAGAGATACTCTCATGGTGTCTCCTATACCTGCCAGGAGAAGAGCCCCAAGCCCTATGGCAGATTTGATATTTCCGGAATAAAGGGTTCCTGCCTCTGTAATTCCCACATGGAGAGGATAACTGGTCTGTTCCGCAATCAGTTCGTGAGCCCTGGCGCACATCATAACATCAGAAGATTTGATGCTGATCACCAGATTGTCGTAGCCAAGCTCTTCAATAATGTGCACCTTGTCAAGGGCGCTTTCTACCAGACCTTCTGCGGTAACACCGTGATATTTCTCCACCAGTTCTTTCTCAAGAGAACCGCTGTTTACCCCAACACGGATGGGAATATTCCGCTCCTTCGCCACATCTACAACTGCCTTGATACGCTCTGTGCTTCCAATATTTCCGGGATTGATACGGATCTTGTCGGCACCGTTCTCCATGGCCGCAATCGCAAGACGATAATCAAAATGAATATCTGCTACCAGCGGAATGTGAATTTGTTTTTTGATCTCTTTCAGAGCCTTTGCCGCTTCCATGGTCGGCACTGCACAGCGGATAATGTCGCAGCCAGCAGCCTCCAGGGCAAGGATCTGCTCTACGGTTGCCTGCACATCCTCTGTTTTTGTATTGGTCATAGACTGGATCAGGATGGGATTTCCGCCTCCAATTTTCTTATTTCCTATCTGAATTACTTTGGTATGGTCTCTGTACATACGAAATTCCTCCATATATTATGAACATGATATTCTTTGATTACTGTTCACTGATAGCATTCTTTGCAGTTCACTTTTACACCGCAGGCGCTTATCAAACTTTTCTATGCAAAAAGGCACAAAAGGGATGTCTCTGACACCCCTGCTGTACAGTTATTTTCACAGCATTCTGCAAGTATTTTCAAACAGGCTCCAGAGCCTGTTTTCTTTGCAATTTAATGCTGGATTTCCAACAATTTATTCTTCAAGTCTTCTTCCATCTTGCGCATTTCCAGTTCTGCCTGGGCTCTCTTGGCGCGGCCCTCTTTCTGAATATTCATGACATCATCCAAAGTAGCGATCAGCTCCTGATTGGTCTGCTTCAGAGTCTCAATATCCACGATTCCGCGCTCAGATTCCCTGGCAGTCTCTGTGGATGCAAGGTGAAGTGCCTCCGCATTTTTCTTCAAAAGTTCATTTGTCAGGTCTGTTACCTGGCGCTGGGCCTGGGCTGCTTCTGTGGAATGGGCGATTCCAAGTGCCAGCACCATCTGGCTCTTCCAAAGTGGAATGGTATTTACAATGGTTGTCTGGATTTTTTCTACCATAAGGGTGTCATTGTTCTGCACCAGACGAATCTGCGGTGCTGTCTGCAGGGAAATGGTTCTGGTCAGTTCCAGATCATGCAGCTTCTTCTCGAAACGATTGCACTTACTGTCCAGATCCTTGGCTTCCTGCGCATCCTCCGGAAGTCCGCTGACTGCTGCTTTTGCCTCCAGATCTTTTAATTTTCCCTCCCGTACTTCCTGCAGCTTCTGTTTTCCTGCAAGGATGTACATGGTCAGTTCTTTATAATAGTTCAGGTTCTGAGCATACATTTTTTCCAGAACTGCGGAATCCTTCATGAGACGCATCTGGTGATCCTGAAGGGAGGTAGTGATCTTCTGCACATTTACCTCAGCCTTGGCGTAGCGGTTCTTCATATTTTCAATCTTGCTGCCCTGTTTCTTGAAAAAGCCAAGAAAGCCTTTCTCCTCCTCAGCAGCATCAAAATCGCGAAGCTCGCCTACCACCTGGGTGATCAGCTCTCCAACCTCACCCAGATCCTGTGTCCGTACATTTTCAAGAGCTGCATCGGAAAAATCAGCCATTTTCTTCTGGGTTCCGGCACCGTACTGGAGGATCTGGTTAGTATTCTCAATGTCAATTTTCTTAGCAAAGCTGTCTACCATCTGCTGTTCTTCCGGGGAGAGAACGGTCTGTTCCATTTCCTTTTTCACAGCTTCGGCTTCCGGCTCTGCTGCAATCTCTGCCTTTGGCTCTCCCAAATCCGGTTCTAATGTAAGTGTAGGTGCGTTATCTTCAAAACCTGTAAATTCGTTTCCCATAGCATCCTCCTTGTGTATTGGTCTGCCCATATTTATCAGCAGCCTTCAGTTTGGCATTTTCGTTATTTTTATAACACGCTCTAACCCCGCTGCAAATCTTATCTTTTCATATACTTAACATTCCGCACACTGCTAGAGCCTGTTTTTTTCAGCCTCTTTTCTCATACGGGTAAGTTCGTCCTCAGTCAGCCCTTCCTGTGCCAAAACTGTGTTCAGAACAGAAATATCACTGGATACATCCATAGCCGTGTCTTCAAATATGGAATCCAGAAGCTTCTCAAAAGCCACATTCAGCGTATCAATAGTCTCTTCGATTTCTTTCTTGGAAGAAGTAATATTCTCTCCCTGAACCGGCTGGCTGTCCATTTCTTCATATGCATTCAAAAGCTTCACGGTCATAGGAAGATAATAATCCATAAGGCGGTTCAAATCCGGAATAATCTCCGGATGAGCCTTGGCGCGTTCAAAAATCTTCGCTATGATCAGCTCCATACGGGAGATTTTTCTGGAAATCTCTTCTCCTGGAATGGCATCATTGCTGCGGTGGATTTTATCAAGAAAGTCATTTCCCTTGTCCAGAACCTGCCGGACTTCCGGGGAAAGTCTGATTCTTTCCGCAGCATCCCGTTCTGCTTCCACACACGCCCGGGCATCTGCCTGTTCATGCTGGTTAAATTTCTGCCTTTCTTTTTCCTCTGCCTGCTGACGAAGCGCTGCCTCCTGGCGTGCACGCTCTTCATCCTGCTGATGATTTCTTTCTTCCAGCCGCTTCTGAGTGCTTACATATTGGTCGTAAGTCTCATTACTTGTGATCAGGCAGGTTTCCTGTTTATCAACATGTCCCTGAAGGAACCAGCCTTTGCTTATCATACGTTTGATATCTTTTTTTACAAATTTCACCGGCTTGCCGACTGCCTGTGCCAGCTGCTGGAAATTGCAGTAGGTGTGAGTGCCAAGAGCCTTGATATACTTGTTTCGGCGGCTTAAACTGGTAAGACTGCTGCAGCCCTGTCCAAGAAGAATACCTCCGCCGACCGTAAATGCCGCCAGAACAGCCGAAATTCCAAGCATTACACTGCTGCTAAAGCCAGCTCCAATTCCCCCAACTACCATTGTAGCAATTCCAAATGTTCCAGTAAGAATCCCACCAAACACTGTCTTCAGAATTCCCCCGACCTTGATTCCATTCGTCGGTAAATACAACGCCAGATCCGAATTCTGGTGATTGGTATCCTGCCTGCCTGTACCATTTCTCTGGAAGTTTCCATTACGCAAATCATTCCCTTTCGCACCGGCATATCCTTGATAACCAGTTCCATGATCCTCCCCGGTACTCCGGTTTTTCTTTCCATCCTTCTGAAAATCCCAGGACCGATTCTCTCTGTAATCATAAGAACTGCCGCTGCGGTAATTGGTATATTTCCCACTGCCCACAGTATTATTAAGCGCATCCCGAAGGGCATCACTCCCATTATCAATAGCCTTATTCAGCGCCTGATTAATACTCTGGCTCAGTTTCTGGTAATTTTTTTCATTTACTGCACTGTCAATGATGCTCTGGATCTTATCTCCAAGTTCATCAAATTCGTTATATCCCATCTTTTCCTCCGGATATTTTATTTCACAACGCTTGTTTTATCATTATACAAAAATCCCCCTCAAAAAACAAGACACCATAAAATATAAACACATTATACTTTTTGTAACCTTTTTCACAGGAAAATCACTTAAAAAATCTGCTTTTCCCATTGAATTTCACACGTAAAAGTTTTACAATAGTAAAAACATTGGGGATTCACAATAAGAATCTCCCCCCAAAAACCACGCTAGGAGGAAATTGTTATGGAAAAAAAGAACATTGACTGGGGCAACCTGGGCTTTGGTTATGTAAAAACAGACTACCGTTATGTATCCAATTATAAAGACGGCAAGTGGGATGAGGGAGGCCTTACCACAGATGATATGGTTACCATCAGTGAGTGTGCAGGTGTCCTTCAGTATGCACAGACTGTTTTTGAGGGTATGAAAGCATATACTACAGAAGACGGACATATCGTTACTTTCCGTCCTGACCTGAACGGTGAGCGTATGGAGCATTCCGCCGCAAGACTGGAAATGCCTGTATTCCCGAAAGACCGTTTTGTTGACGCAGTTGTTCAGACAATTAAAGCAAATGCAGCATATGTTCCGCCATATGGTTCTGGTGCTACTTTATATGTACGTCCGTACATGTTTGGAAGCGATGCTGTTATCGGTGTAAAACCTGCCAGCGAGTATCAGTTCCGTGTATTCACCACACCTGTCGGACCATACTTCAAAGGCGGCGCTAAGCCGATTACAATCCGTGTCAGCGACTTTGACCGTGCTGCACCAAATGGTACCGGTCATATCAAAGCTGGTCTTAACTACGCAATGAGCCTTCATGCGATTGTTGACGCTCATAAGAACGGATTCGATGAGAACATGTATCTTGATTCCAAGACTCGTACCAAGGTTGAAGAGACAGGCGGAGCAAACTTCTTATTCGTAACAAAAGACGGCAAGGTTGTTACTCCGAAGTCTGACAGTATCCTTCCATCCATCACACGTCGTTCTCTGATCTACGTTGCGAAAGAGTACCTTGGACTTGAGGCTGAGGAAAGAGAAGTATACTTCGACGAAGTGAAAGATTTTGCAGAGTGCGGTCTTTGCGGTACTGCTGCTGTTATCTCTCCTGTTGGAAAGATCGTTGACCACGGCAAAGAGATCTGCTTCCCAAGCGGCATGAACGAGATGGGACCGATCACCAAGAAGCTGTATGAGACCCTTACCGGAATCCAGATGGGACGCATCCAGGCTCCAGAGGGATGGCTGAAGGTTATTGAATAATTCCTTAAGCTTCCCATTTTACGTATTCTTTCAAACACACTCTACACAGCACATAACAAAAATCAGTTCTGTCATGATGGCAGAACTGATTTTTTGAAAAACACATTATATGATACCAGTGTCAAAAGATCAAAAAGCTGTTCGTGCTTGCACGATAAAGCTTTTGAACTTGGGACACGCCAAATATGAGAAAGTAGCGATTTACGCAGTAAATCAGCGGATTTCGAATATTTGGAGGATTGCGGGAGCAGCGTAGCTGCGTAGCAATCCGGGTATCAAATGAGTGTCAAAAGACCTTTTGACACTCATATCATTATATTTATTTTCCCGCTTATTTATTTCTTTCATATCTCACAAACTTATATTCCAGATCAAAATATGTCTGCTCTTCACTCTCTGCTGCCACATGCCACTGTGGATCTTCATCCAGATTCGGAAAATAACTGTCTGCAATATAGGCAAAATCGATCTTGGTCACCTGAGCAGCATCGCAATAAGGAAGAAGCTGCTTATAGATAGTATCGCCGCCGATGCAGTATACATCTTCTGCCGGATACTTTTTCAGTTCTTCCATAAGCTCTTCAATAGAATGAACGATTATGGCATCTTTCACTTTGTAATTCTCATTTCTGGTAAGAACGATGTTTGTACGGTTTTTAAGAGGAAGCCCTCCTGGGAAACTCTCCAGGGTCTTTCTTCCCATAACACAAACCTTCCCGGTGGTCTCCTGACGAAACATTTTCATATCCGCCGGAATGCTCACAAGAAGCTTATTGTCTTTTCCAATTCCCCAGTTTTTGTCAGCAGCTACTATTATTTTCATTTCTTATAATCTCCTTTATACGAACTCCTAGAGCGTGTCTAAAAATCATTCCCGCAATCTGCACGCCCCACTTTGCGGGAGATTTTGCCCAAATTCGGTTGCCGTAGCCCGCTACAGCAGCCTCACCATATCTGAAACGCATGCGGCATTGGAACCCTTTCTCATTTACTCCATGTTTAAATGGCAATCGGAATATTTTTAATCTGAGGCCAGGTCTGATAATTCTCCACGATCAGATCATCCGTGGTAAAATCATAAAAATTCTTCACATTCGGATTCAGTTTCACAGTCGGTGCCGGATAAGGTGTCCTGGAAATCAGCTCCTTGATAACCGGAACATGTCTGTCATAAATATGACAATCCGCGATCACATGTACCAGCTCACCGGCTTCCATGTCACAGCACTGTGCGATCATCATCAACAACAGGGAATACTGGCATACATTCCAGTTATTTGCAGCCAGGATATCCTGGGAGCGCTGGTTCAAAATGGCATTTAAAGTCAGCTTGTCCTTTCCAGGCTCCTTTGTTACATTGAAGGTCATAGAGTAAGCACATGGGTAAAGATTCATCTCATGAAGATCTTCATGCACATAAATATTGGTCATAATACGACGGCTGTATGGATTATTCTTCAGATCATAAAGAACACGGTCTACCTGATCCATCATGCCTTCTTTGTACTGATGCTTCACACCCAGCTGATAACCATACGCTTTTCCAATGGAGCCATTCTCGTCAGCCCAGCTATCCCAGATATGGCTGTGAAGGTCATGAATGTTGTTTGATTTCTTCTGCCAGATCCAGAGGATCTCATCCATAGCGCTCTTTAATGCGGTCTTGCGAAGGGTCAGCGCTGGAAATTCCTTTCTCAGATCATAACGGTTCACAACACCAAAACGTTTGATCGTATAAGCAGAAGTGCCATCCTCCCACACTGGCCGGACCTTCTCCCCTTCTGTACTGGTTCCGTTCTCAATTACGTCTTTACACATATCTATAAAAATATGATCAGCTAAACTCATACCTGTCTTTTTCCTCCTGGTCTCCATTGTGCGTTCTTTATAGCAACACGATACCTGGCCGCCAGAGTCTCTCCACACCAAGTATCTCGCTGCTTTTCATACTTCAACAATTTTAGCATAGATTCCTGTAAATAACAAGTTCTTTGCCCTCCTGTCTCACTCCTGCTTGCTCTGGTTTTATTGTTTTTTCAAAACCTTGTCAAATCACCTTTTTCTTTACAATCTTATTTTCCCGTGTTATAGTAAACCCCATGAAGAAAATTTTAATCCATTTACTGAAACCTTTTTCTTTTCTTCCTGCAATTCTGATGATGTATCTGATTTATTCATTTTCAGCCCAGACAGGGGAGGTGTCCGGAGCCCTAAGCTATGAAGTCAGCTACCAGATTGTGGAAACCAAGAATGAAGTTCTCAACGAAAACAAAACTTATGACGAGCTCGCCTATTCTGCCAGCTCCATCGAATTTTATGTGCGAAAAGCCGCTCACATGACAGAGTACTGTCTGCTTGCCATTGCCATTTCTTTCCCACTTTATGTTTACGGAGTAAGAGGTATCTGGCTGATCCTGCTGGCAGGCGCCATATGCGTAGGCTTCGCAGGCTTTGATGAATACCACCAGTCCTTTGTGGCAGACCGCGGACCTTCTGTACGTGATGTGGGAATCGACAGCATCGGAGTCACAGCGGGAATCCTGTTGGTGCAGGCATTCTGCTGGTCCACTCTACATAACCCAAGCGGGAAACGCAGGCGCAGGAAACGGCGCTAGAGCGTGTATTTCAACAAAAAAACAGACTTCTGATTGATTATCACTCATTCGGAAGTCTGTTTATTTTTTTATATTTAGTATTGTATTCGTAATTTCGTGCTGTTATAATCATAAAACGCAAAAGTAACCGCCCGGTCTGCAAACTAGTACATCGTTCTCGAAATAACTACACCACTCATTTTTCATACATATATTAACACTATCTAATATATCAATTTCTTTTCAAAAAACAATACTCTCTATTCTTCATCCTCTGTCGCATCCCCTAACTGGCTAACCAGATTAGCGCGGTCAGCAATAGACATTTTCTTATTCAAGGATGAAGTACTTTCCATTTTAGATTCAACTGTCCTTGAAGTTTCTGTCTCAGAAGCCTGTGCTTCACTTTCTGCATTCGACTCCTTCTGAATCTTGCCAGCCTTTATGCTGCCGCGGATTCCATTGATCACGAAAGCCACGCCAAGCACAATAAAAATCACTCCCGCAACCATAAAGCCAGGACTGCTGCCCTCAGCACCATTTATTACATTCTGGCAAAGTGAAACACCCAGATAAGCCACATAAACCCCTGCCAGAATCATAACCAGGCAGGTTCTCATAGGCATAGCAGACTTCCCATTTCTGGCTTTCTGCTTCTCATTTACATCAGTCTCTTCCAGATTCTTATTTTCCATATTCATCCCCCTTATGAAATAGCAAACTGACTCTCATACAGATTCGCATAGAAGCCCTTCTTCGCCAGCAATTCCTCATGTCTGCCCTGCTCGATAATATTTCCATCCTTCATGACCAGAATCAGATCTGCCTCCTGAATAGTGGAAAGACGATGTGCTACAATAAAGCTGGTTCTTCCTTCCATCAACTCTGCAAAAGCCTTCTGCACCTTCACCTCAGTACGGGTATCAATGGAAGAAGTGGCCTCATCCAGGATCAGCATAGTCGGGTGCATCAGCATAACCCTTGCAATGCAAAGAAGCTGCTTCTGTCCCTGGGAAATATTTCCACCGCCCTCTGAAATCACGGTGTCATAGCCATTTGGCATACGCTTGATAAAACTGTGGGCATGTGCATGCTTAGCTGCCTCCATAACCTCTTCCAAAGTCGCATCCGGCTTTCCATAGGCAATGTTCTCGCGGATGGTTCCTGCCTTCAGCCAGGTCTCCTGAAGCACCATACCAAAGTTTCGTCTCAGGCTGTCTCTTGTCAGCTCTCTTACCGGATAACCGCTTACCTTAATCTGACCCTTATCTACATCATAGAATCTCATAAGAAGGTTGATCATAGTGGTCTTACCGCATCCGGTAGGTCCGACGATAGCGATCCGCTGTCCAGGTTTTACGTCAATGGAAATATCAGTAAGAAGCGGAACTTCTTTTCTGTAAGAAAAGGAAACATTCTCCACGCTTACACGGCCATCTGCTTTCTCCAGCTCCGAAGCATCTGGCGCATCTGGCTCTTGTGCCGGTGTATCAATAAAGTCAAAGAGACGTTTTGCACATGCCAGCGCATTCTCCAGCTCTGTGATAACGCCGGAAATCTCATTAAACGGCTTGGTATACTGATTTGCATAGTTTAGGAAGCTGGTCAACTGTCCCACAGTCATACCGCCCTTAATTACTGTAAATGCACCAAAAATTCCAACTGCTGTGTAAACAAGACCATTTACAAAACGTGTGGACGGGTTTGTAATAGAGGAAAAGAAAATCGCTTTGATTCCGCAGACGCGAAGCTCCTCATTTACTTTTCCAAATCTTTCATTGGCTCTCTCCTCATAGGAAAAAGCCTGCACGATCTTCTGATTTCCAACAAGCTCTTCCACAATAGAAGTCATCTCCGCTCTCTTCTCGGACTGCTCCTGGAACATGCGGAAGGTTCTGCCTGCAATAAAGCTTGCCACAAACAGGGAAATCGGAGTAAGCAAAATGACGATCACTGCAATCTTCACACTGATGGAAAGCATAAATCCAATGGTTCCAAAGATGGTCAGCACACCGGTAAACAGCTGGGTAAAGCCCATAAGGAGACCATCTGAAAACTGGCTGACATCAGAAACAATACGGCTTAAAATATCTCCTGGCTGATTGGCATCTATATAAGATACCGGCACCTCCTGAAGATGGGCAAACGCCTGGCTTCGCACATCCTGCACCACGCTGTAGGTAACCTGGTTGGTAAGAAGGTTCATCACCCACTGGGAAACTGCATTTCCCACAACGATCACAGCCAGAGTTCCAAGTACCTTTAAAAGTCCGGCTACATTTACATTTCCCGGACCTACGATATTATCTACACCGTTACCAATAAGAATGGGTGTATACAGGGTAAATCCAACGGTGACAAGCGCTGTCAGAAGCATAATGATAATTTTTGCTTTGTAAGGGCTGATAAATCTAAGTACCCTCTTCATAGTCTCTTTATTCTTTCCCATCAGCGGTTCACCTCCTGTTCAGAAAGCTGTGACAGGCAGATTTCTCTGTAGACCTCACAGGATTCCATAAGCTCTTTGTGTGTTCCCACACCAGCCAGCTCACCATCATCCAGGACCAGAATCTTGTCTGCCTGCTTGATGGAGGTTGCTCTCTGGGAAACGATAAACACAGTCATTCCCTTTGTCTGCTCATGAATGGCATGACGAAGAGCCGCATCTGTGGCAAAGTCAAGGGCAGAAGCACTGTCATCCATGATCAAGATCTCCGGATCTCCCACCAGTGCTCTTGCTATGGTAAGACGCTGGCGCTGTCCGCCGGAAAGATTGGCGCCGCCCTGACTTACCATGGTATTTAAGCCCTCCGGCTTACTTTTTACAAAATCACTTGCCTGCGCAATGGAAAGAGCCCGCTGGATTTCCTCTTCTGAAGCGTCCTCTTTGCCCCATTTCATATTGTCACGGATGGTTCCCTTAAACAGAACTGCCTGTTGTGGTACCATCCCCACCTTTTTACGAAGCTGTGAAAATGGATATTCTTTTGCATTATTTCCATCAATTACCACATTACCGGAAGTTACGTCATAGAAGCGTGGAATCAGATTTACCAGAGTGGATTTACCACATCCGGTGCCACCAATGATACCGATGGTCTCACCTGGTTTTGCCGTAAAGGAAATATGGGAAAGTGCCGGCTCCTTGCTGCCTGCATAGGTAAAGCTCACATCTTCAAAAACAACTCTTGCAGCGCCTGCATTCTCTTTTTGAACACTGCTGCCCTGATCCGTGAGAGACGGCTGTGTATCCAACACCTCATTCAGACGCACACCGGAAGCCATAGCCTTTGTCACTGCCACGATCAGGTTTGCAAGAGCGATCAGTGCGATCAGGATCTGGTTCATATAGTTTACAAGGGCAACCACTTCCCCCTGTGTAAGAATACCCACAGACACTTCCCTGCTTCCATACCAGAGGATTCCGATAATGGCAAAGTTCATGATAACCGTAGTAGCAGGATTCAGAAGTGCGGAAATTTTTCCCGCTCTTACCTGCACATTGGTGTAATCGTCGTTTACTTCTGAAAATTCTTTATATTCTTCCTGCTGTCTTCCAAAAGCCCTTACCACTCTGGCACCCACATGATTCTCTCTGGTGATCAGGGAAATTCTGTCCAGAAATGATTGAGCCTTTTTGTAAATTGGCACTGTTGTGCGCATAATTCCGTAAATTACAATAGAGATCACCGGAACCGCAATCAGGAAGATCAGGCCAATCTTCACATCAATGGTAAAGGACATGATCACTGCACCCACAACAATAAAAGGAGAACGAAGGAACAGACGAAGTACCATGTTCACACCAGTCTGTGCCTGATTCACGTCATTGGTGATCCTTGTCACAAGGGTAGGAGTTCCAAGCATATCCAGTTCTCTGTAGGAAAGCCTGCTGATATGGAAAAAAAGCTCCTTGCGAAGGGCAGTGCTGAATCCCATGGCTGCCTTTGCAGAAAAATACTGTGCAGTCAGAGAGCATGCAAGGCCAATCACTCCAAGCAGTACCATGATCACACACTGGTGCCAGATGTAGACATTGTCCTGATTCTTAATGCCGATATCCATGATTCTGGCAACAACCAGAGGCACGATCAGCTCAAAGGTGGCCTCCAGCATTTTGAACAAAGGAGCCAGAAAGCTTTCTTTCTCGTAGCCCTTCAAAAATCTAAGCAATCTCTTCATCTTACTTCTTATTCTCCTGGATTCGTCCATATAATCTGGTCATGGCGTTAATTCTATGAATAATCTCATCCGTAAGCTGACCTCTTGTAAGACGCCATTTCCAGTTGTCTCCCAAAGTAGACGGCGTATTCATTCTCGCTTCATTTCCAAGACAGAGATAATCCTGCAAAGGTACTACGCACACTTCTGCTACTGAGGACTGTGCCGCCCGGATAAGCCCCCATACACATTCATCTGTGTCTTTATCCTCACAGGCTGTGTACTGGTTCACATAGTCTCTGTTTGACTGGGTAAGGTTCCCAAGCCAGCCCTTCGTAGTCTCATTGTCGTGGGTTCCAGTGTATACAATGCAGTTTTTATCATATCGGAAAGGAAGATATACGCTCTCGCCGCTTTCATCAAAGGCAAACTGAAGCACCTTCATACCCGGATATCCGGATTCTGCCAGAAGCTCCCTGACACTGTCTGTAAGAAATCCCAGATCCTCTGCGATCACATCCAGATCCTTAATTTTCTCCTCCAGAACCTCGAACAATTCTATTCCAGGACCTTTTTCCCACTTTCCGTTCTCAGCGGTCTTATCTCCATAGGGAACTGACCAGTACTCGTCAAAACCGCGGAAATGATCGATCCGGACCTTGTCGTACAGCTTCATACAGTGAGTCATACGAAGAATCCACCAGTTATAGCCTGTTTTTCTGTGATATTCCCAATTATAAAGCGGATTTCCCCACAGCTGACCGGTTGCAGAAAAAGCGTCTGGAGGACATCCTGCCACTGCTACCGGTGTAGCCTCCTCATCAAACTGGAACAGATCCGGGTTCGCCCATGCATCTGCGCCATCAAAAGCCACATAGATAGGAAGATCACCGATGATCTTAATACCTCTGTCATTTGCATATTTCTTCAGCCGGTTCCACTGGCGGTAGAACCAGAACTGCTGAAAGGCATAGAAGCTGATATCTTCCTTCAGCTCCTCTCTTGCCTTAGCAAGTGCCTCCGGCTTACGTGTCTTTAAGTCCTCCGGCCACTGATTCCAGGAAATTTCCTCCAGGCTGTCCTTTATTGCCATATAAAGACAATAATCTGCAAGCCAGAAGCCCTGCTCTTTCTCAAAGGCTTCCATCTCCTCACGGATCAGCTGAAGCTCCTTTTCTTTCCCATCCATCTGGTAAAAACGTCTGTAAGCCTTCCGAAGAAGGGAAAATCTGGAAAGATAAACCTTCTCATAGTCCACATAGCTTCTGCTGCCGCCCCAGTCACATTCTGCACATTCTGCTGCTGTGAGAAGGTCTCTCTGGATCAATTCCTCCAAATCAATGAAATAAGGATTTCCTGCAAATGTGGAAAAAGACTGGTAAGGGGAATCCCCGTATCCGGTAGGTCCAAGTGGCAGAATCTGCCAGTATTTCTGACCCGCTTCTGCAAGCTGATCTACAAAAGCGTAAGCTTCTTTAGAAAAACATCCGATTCCATAGTTGGAAGGGATACTGGATATAGGCAATAAAATACCGCTGGCTCTCATCATATGTTCCTCCTGTCTGGTTCAATAACCATTATCTGCTTATTATACCGCTATCATGCATAATCGGTCAACAGGATAAAATAGCTTCGCAAATTTTATCCCGCTTTCGGTTGCTGCTCATAAAAACAGGCACCCGGAAAAATTCCGAATGCCTGTCATTTCCTTCATCATCACATTTAAGTAATGCCAAAAGACTTATATTCTTTTGCCTGAATTATTTCTTGCTTGTATAACCGAAGAAGAAGTATCCAAGTGGTGTGTAATACATGCCGTCAATGTCTGGATTGAGCATATATGGCTGTGTATAGAAGTAGATCGGAGCAAGCACGCTATCCTGTCCAATGAGGATATCCTCAGCTTCGTGGAATGCTTTCATACGCTCTTCCGGATCAGAAGTAGCTTTTGCTGCATCGATGGCTGCATCATAGTCTGGGTTGGAGTACTGAGCGTCGTTGTTGCCGCCGTCTGTGTACCACATATCCAGGAATGAGCAAGGATCGTTGTAGTCTGCGATCCAGCCGTTACGAGCGATCTGGTAGTTACCATCTTTTCTGTTCTGAAGGAATACGTTCCAATCCTGGTTGTTCAGGTTAACAGTTACACCAAGCTCTGTCTGCCACATGTTCTGAAGAGCCTCACCGATCTTCTTGTGGTTATCAGCTGTGTTGTACAGATACTCTACAGTCGGGAAGCCTTCGCCGTTCGGATAACCAGCGTCTGCAAGAAGCTGACGAGCCTCTTCGCAGTTAGCCTCATAATCCTCATCGGAAATGCTGTAGTAAGAACCGCCTACTGTACGGAAGTCATCACTACCAGCACCAGCTGCATCATTTACACCGTTCGGTACATATCCGTCAGCCGGAACCTCACCAGCCTGAGAAACGTTCTCTACGATGTAGTTACGGTCGATTACAAGTGAGAATGCTTTACGGATGTTAGGGTCAGAGAAAACTTCGTCCTCTGTGTTGAAGCATACATAGTAGGTTCCAAGATAGTCACCAATCTCAAGCTCGCCAGAAGCAAGGTAGGTCGGGATCTCGTCTACAGGAAGGTTCTCGATGAAATCAAGCTCTCCGTTGTTGTAACCTTTGAGCATTGCGTTGTTGTCATCAAGAAGTGTAAACTTGATGGTATCCGGTCCAAGGTTCTCATAGTCATAGTAGTTCTCATTCTTCTCCATGGAAATGTAAGCGTTGTGAGACCACTCTGTCATTTTGTATGGTCCATTACCAATGTAGGTGCTTGGATCAAATGTCCAGTTGTCACTGCTCTCTACCATATCCTGACGAACCGGGAATGTTGCCGGGAATGCCATGATTTCTTCGAAATACGGGCAGTCATAGGTAAGATCGATCTGAAGAGTCTGATCATCAACTGCTGTAATTCCAAGAGTGCTTGGATCAGCACTTCCATCAGCAATTGCGTCATATCCTTTTACCATGTCGATCATGTAGCAGTAATCTGCTGCTGTCTCAGGATTTGCAAGACGCTGCCATGCATAAACGAAGTCACCAGCTGTTACAGCCTGTCCATCAGACCATTTGATACCGTCACGAAGTTTAACTGTGTAAGTAACTGTACCATCTTCGTTCTCAGTCTTTTCCCAGGACTCAGCCTGTCCAGGAGCTGTGACAGCATTTCCTTCACCGTCATTTACCCATTTAACCAGGCCTTCGAACATATGGTTGCACATGATAGCTCCATCAACTGCAGAGTTCAGTGCAGGGTCAATTGTCTGTGGTTCAGATGCGATACAAAGGTTCAGGTTGAATCCTTCGTCAGATGCTGTATCCTCGGCGAATACAGGAGTTGCTGCCATGCTTAATACCATAGCTGCAGTCAGTGCCATAGACATAAATTTTCTTCTCATTACATTTCCTCCTTTATGCTTTTTTGCGCCGCATGAGAGATGAGAATCGACGCTTGTATTCATCAGCTCTTCCGTGAGGAAGAACGAAATACCTAAACTCCCTTTATTTGTCCAGTAAATGGCAGGCTGCCCAGTGACCCGGCTCATGCTCTCTGAACACAGGAGCTACCTGGCTACACTTTTCAGTGGCATATGGACATCTGGTGTGGAAACGGCATCCGCTTGGCGGATTCATAGGACTTGGCACGTCTCCTTCCAGAATAATACGCTTTCTTGTCCGGCTCAGCTTTGGATCCGGAACCGGAACTGCGGAAAGCAGGGTCTGTGTATATGGATGGATCGGATGTCTGTTCAGCTCATAGCTCTCTCCCAACTCAACAAGAGAGCCAAGATACATAACACCGATTCTATTGGAAATATGACGGACAACGGAAAGATCATGGGCAATGAACAGATAAGTCAGGCCCATCTGCTCCTGCATGTCCTCCAGCATGTTTACCACCTGTGACTGGATAGAAACATCCAATGCGGAAATCGGCTCGTCACAGACGATGAACTCCGGTTTTACTGCAAGGGCGCGGGCAATACCAACACGCTGCTGCTGACCGCCGGAAAACTCATGTGGATAACGGTTTGCATGCTCTGTATTTAATCCAACCTGTGCCAGCAGCTCTTTGATCATGTCAGCGCGGTCTTTCTTACTCGCTGCAAGCTTGTGGATATCAATGGCCTCTCCAATGATCTCACCAACTGTCATTCGAGGATCCAGGGAAGCGGACGGATCCTGGAAAATGATCTGCATTTTTCTTCTGTAGGGAAGCATTTTGGCAGCTTTGGCTTTTCCAAGAGGTTTGCCGTCTTTATCCAGAGGATTGTCGTAAATGGTTTCGCCATCATAAATAATCTTTCCTCCGGTTGGCTCATAAAGGCGAAGAATCGTTCTTCCCAGTGTAGTCTTTCCACATCCGGACTCTCCTACAAGACCGAGTGTTTCACCTTTTTTGATATAAAGGGAAACATCCTGTACAGCCTGTACCCCCGGACCTTTTATGCCGTTTACCGGAAAATACTTTCGTAAATTCTCAATTTCAAGAAGCTTCTTTTCTTCTGCCATTTATTTCTCCTCCTTGTTCATAAGCTCCTGAACCCGAAGCCAGCAGGCGGAACGATGTTTCTCGCCCACTTCCACGTAAGGAGGCATTTTCTTCAGACAGATCTTCATGCAATGCTCACAACGTGGAGCAAACGGACATCCTTCCGGCGGATTCAGCATATCAACCGGGGTTCCCTCGATTGGGATCAGTCTTTCATAGCTCTCGGCATCAACACGGGGCATGGAACGAAGAAGACCCTTTGTATATGGATGTGCAGGCTCGTAGAAAATGTCATCTACAGGTCCCTGCTCCACAATTTTACCTGCATACATAACGGATACCTTGTCACAGATATCTGCCACAACACCAAGGTTGTGTGTGATGAAAATGATTCCCATTCCGGTCTTTTTCTGAAGATCCTTCATCAAGTCAAGGATCTGTGCCTGAATGGTAACATCAAGGGCTGTGGTCGGCTCATCTGCGATCAGAAGCTGCGGATGGCAGATCAGTCCCATAGCGATCATGACACGCTGTCGCATACCGCCGGAAAACTCGTGTGGATACTGCTTCATACGCTTCTCCACATTATTGATTCCAACCAGTTCCATCATTTCCATGGCACGTTTCTGGGCTTCTTCTTTGCTGATTTTCTTATCATGGGCACGAAGAGCTTCCACAAGCTGATTTCCGATGGTGTAAACCGGATTCAGACAGGTCATGGGATTCTGGAAGATCATAGCTACTTTGTTTCCGCGGAACGCAGTCATCTCTTCCTTGGAAAAAGAAAGGACATCTTTTCCCTCGAAGGTAATGGAGCCTCCGATAACTTTACCTGGGGACTGAAGAAGCCCCATAATAGAATATGCCTCCTGGCTCTTTCCAGAACCAGATTCTCCAACAACTCCCATAACTTCGCCATAATCAAGGTCATAGGAGATACCACCAACGGCTTTTACCTCGCCGGCCGGGGTAAAGAAGGAGACTTTCAGGTCTTTTACTTCCAGCAATTTATTTTTCTGTTCAGACATTGTTCTCCTCCTCTCTTATTTCTTCAGCTTCGGATCAAGAGCATCGCGAAGTCCATCGCCAAACAAGTTGAATGCAAGGATCATAATGCTCAGGATCACGGAAGGTACGATCAGTCTGTAAGTATAAGTGTACATACCGCTAAGTGCGTCTGTTGCCATGGATCCAAGGCTTGGAAGAGGTGCGGAAACACCAACTCCAAGGTAGGATAAGAAGGATTCCAGGAAAATTGCAGACGGTATCTGCAGGCAGGTAGTAACAACGATCTGTCCGATACAGTTCGGAAGCAGATGACGACGGATGATCCTGCCGCCAGATGCACCAAGTGCTCTTGCTGCTGTTACATATTCCTGCTGTTTCAGCTGAAGTACCTGGCCACGGATAATACGGCTCATGGTAACCCAATATAACAGACCAAATGCAATAAACATGGAGATCAGGTTCGGTCCAAGTACATTGACAAAGGATTTCAGAGGACTGGTTCCTGATGAATTCACATAGTCGGTAAGGATTGGCTTCAGTGCAGTTGCAATCAGAAGAACAACCAGCATCTCCGGAACTGCATAAATAAGTTCAACAATACGCTGCATCACTGCGTCCACCTTGCCGCCGCAGTAGCCGGAAATAGCACCATAAAGAGCGCCGATCACCAGTACCAGGATGGCTGCGAATACGCCGACAGACATGGAAACACGGGCACCATACATAACACGGACCAGAATATCACGGCCATACATGTCAGTACCAAACACATGTGGGAATACTTTTTCCCCATTTGCCTTGCGCTCAAGCTCTGCCTGGGAATAACCGAAAATATGTTTCTTGATTCCAAGCTCCTTGCGGACGGAATCCTCATCTACACTCTGCTCCTCAGAAGAGTCTTCTGAAGGTTTTGCAGCAACTTTTGCTTTTGCACGGATAACTGCTTCATCTTTCTTTGTAAATTTCTCGCCCTTTTTCTCAGCTTCTGCTTTCGCCTGGGCGATCATTTCATCTACATCCACTACATCGGACTGGGTTCTGGAAGCGATCTCGTCGTTCACACGCTGGGTGTCCTCCAGTGTGTAGTGATAGGGATAAAGGTTCTCAGCACCTTTGTTAAACTCGTCATAGCCATATGGAATCAGAAGCGGGCCCACAAAGGCAAACAAAAACAGGAATACGATCACACCAAGTGCAACCATAGCCACCACATTTTTCTTTAATCTTCTCCAGGCATCTTTCCAGTAGGAAACACTCTGGCGGTCCTGAATAAAATCATCCTTCTCCTGTCTGGACGCAGATGCAAAATCATCCGGACTTAAATCCTGAAGGAGGTTCTCAATATCCGGCTGAAGACTCACCGGACATTTCTTAATCTTCTTATCTTCTGCCACGATCATTCTCCTCCTTTCGCAAGGCTGATTCTCGGGTCAGCAACCTTATAAAGGAAGTCTACAACCAGGTTCATCAGAATAATAAATGCTGCCAGGAAAATGGTAGTTCCCATAATAACCGGATAATCACGGTTCTGGATGGACTGTACGAAATAACGTCCAAGTCCCGGAATTGAGAATACGCTCTCTACAACGAAACCACCACAAAGGGTAAAGGCCACCTGCGGTCCTAAGTATGTAATAACCGGAATCAGTGCATTTCTAAGAGCATGTTTGAAAATAATCTTTTTGTTCTTCAGACCTTTGGCGCGGGCTGTCTTAATGTACTCCTGACTTAAGGAATCCAGCATGGCAGAACGTGTCTGACGTGCTGTATAGCACATTGGATAAAAGCCTAGGGCAAAGCATGGCAGTACATAGGCACGCCATCCCTGCGACGGATCAAAAATAGACGGAAACAGATTCAGTGCATTGTTTCCGGTCAGGGTTACCAGAAGAACAGATGCCACAACGAAGCTTGGCATGGAGATTCCAAGTGTACAGATCACACGAAGAATGCTGTCTGTCAGCTTGCCTCTCTTAAATGCGGCAAGACAGCCAAGAGGTACACCCACCAGAATCGCCCATGCAAGTGCAAGCGCACCTACCTTGGCAGATACCGGGAACATATCCACGATAATGTCAAGAACTGCACGGTTCTTCTGCATCTTAAGTGATACACCGAAGTCACCGTGAAGAATATTTTTCAGATACATAAACAGCTGTACATAGACAGGCTTATCCAGTCCATATTTGGCATTCAGTGCAGCCAGTGTGGTCTCGGAAGGTGTTTTTTCACTGAGCCATGGGCTTCCAGGTACAGCATTCATCAGCAGGAAGGTAAGACAGGCTACCAGAAAGATAGTCAGAATCGCCATTCCAAGTCTTTTTGCAAAATACTTTCCCATTTTTCCTCCTTATTTTTTCCGGTCGAAAACATTTATTTCGTTTTCCTTTATGAGAGATGTCGTCAAAAATACCACACCCATATCAGACTGATTTCTGACCAGAGTTCATTTTTATAATATGTAAAAAAAATTATAGCATTTCAATTTGCTTTATTCAAGTAACATTTTAAACTTTAGAACAGTGACAATGCAATTTTTTAAGCTTGTACTATTTTTTAGTGCTATTATGGTGTGTTTTTTGTGTATTTTATACAAAGACATTTGTTTGTTTCACAAGCGCAGATTGTTTGTCATAACACTACAGCATGTTTAAAAAAGACTTGGGAGCCTGTTTCAAAAATCATTTCTGCAATCTATATAAAACTAATCTATTTTTTAGTTCAAAAAAAGAAGGACACCAGCTTGGCATCCTTCCCTCTCAATTCTTACCAGTTCCCCTTTTGCTTCATCCGGCTCCGTATCTTTGCCGCAGCTCATAAGAAAAGCCACACCCAGAAGAACCAGCAGCAGAATCCAGCCTTTTTTTCTCATATAGTTCTCCATTTCACACTGTATTTCTGTGAGTATGTGCAAAATAGAGCATCTTATGCATAATGGACGTCTTTTCTCAAAAACCTTTTTTCTTTATATAAAAGGCAATGTCGTGATAAACCCTCTTCCGGTCTGTCTCGTTCAGAATTTCGTGGCGCATTCCCGGATACAGCTTGCCTTTCACGTCTACATAACCGGCGCGCCGCATATCCTGCACTGCTTTTGCAAAATGACGCACGTTGATCATACAGGGATCATCAGAGCCACTGACAAAAAGCACGGGCATTTTCGGTCTGGTGCAGTGCCAGTGCTTTACGTCGTAAGCACGCTTCATCAGCTCAAAAAGTGCCAGATAGCCATCATCTGTAAAAGTAAAGCCACAAAGTTCAGAATCGGAGTACTCCTGCGCAGCTGCCTTATTGGCACAAATCCAGGAAGTACAGTTTTTGTCCTTGCGGAAGCGCATCACATTTCCGGCAAAGGAAAGGGTTTCGATGACTTTACTCTTGTGGGCTGGTCCAAACACAGCACTTTCCATATGGGCAATTGCTTCTCCAAGAGGTCTTGCCCCATTCTTGCTTGGAGAACCGCAAACGATCAGCATGTCCATGCAGTCATCATGCTCTCTTGCAAAAGCGCGCACGGCCAGCGAGCCCATACTATGCCCGAATAAGATCAATGGCAGATCCGGAAGCTGCTGGTGCATTTCCCGGTTCACCACCTCAATATCCTTGAGGATTGCATCCGCTCCGCCGCCATACATATATCCCAGGTCATCCAGCGCCCGCACACTTTTCCCATGGCCACGGTGATCGTGGATCACGCATACATAGCCTTTTTTGGCCATGTATTCCATAAAGGGAAGATAGCGCTCCTTGTATTCGCTCATCCCATGAACAAGCTGCAGGATTCCTCTGTACGGTGTCTCATCCGGAACCACTGCCAGAACGGAAATATCAAGTCCATCCGCCTCTGATTCTATATAAGCTTCATACTTTGCACCCATAGTTTTTCCGCCTTTCTTCTTTTTTTATTATCTTAACATAAATACCCGGTATCCGTAAAGTTACTGGTTACTGTTCGCGACCTGACTAGTAACGTTCCGCGAGGTGTTTTTTGTGAACAAAGTTCACAGAAAACCCGAGAATTAAGTTTGCGCAGCAAACGCTACTTCTTGTGCTTGTCACAAGAAGGTTCGTTTTTCTGTGCATTGCGAAGCGCGTTACTGTGAACGGAGTGAGCAGTAACACTCTGTAAATACTTTGACACTCTCCCAAGAGTATACTATAATAAAAAAGATGTCACACAGATTTATATGTGAAATTTTTACAGACGGTCAATTTATGAAATTATAATATCATAGACATCACCAGAGCATGTTTGAAAAAGGCTTTCTGCAAGATGTGCGTCACAATTTGTGGAAAATTTTGTCTGGATGAGGGCGCCTTAGTGGGCTACGCAGGCCGAATTCGGGCGAAATATACCGCAAAGTGGGACGTGCAGATTGTGGGAATGATTTTTCAAACAGGCTCTAAACCTAACAAGGAGGAAACATGGAAGAAAAACAACTAAATATGCCAGATGAACACCCTGTTCCGAAGAAAAAAAGAAAAGGAAAGGCCGGACGCATTCTGCTTCTGCTTATTCTTATCCTTGTCGCCGGCGCAGCCATTGGCTACTATTTCTACGAACGCAGCCAGCCAGCCAAAGAATTGGATAAATATCTTACCGGCATCCAGAGCCTTGATTTCGACACAATGGAAAGTATGCTCCAGAGCGCCGATCTTTCCGCTCTTGACAATGCAGATGTGCGAAACGCCACCTACGAAAGCTTCTTCAAATCCATCAATGCCAAAATGACCTGGAAGATCACAAAGACACGTTTCAGTTTTCAAGACGGCACTGCTGAAGTCACTGCGCGGATCCGCTATGTAGACGGATCTGATATCTACCGTGAAACTGTAACCGAATTCCTTCGTCAGATTGTTTCCAGCGCCTTTTCCGGCGAGAGTCTTACGGAACAGGAAACCCAGGACAAGCTTGCTTCTATTTTAATGGAAAAAGCCTCCAGCCTGGAAGACAAATTCAGTGAAACAGACATTGTTTATCCTATGATCAAAGTAAACGGCCAATGGAAGGTTACGGCTCTTGATGAGGAAACGGTAAAGATCATGTCCGCCAATTTCAAAAGTGTAGAGGATGAGATCAGCCAGGCTCTGGCGGATTCCGACTCCACAGCAGAGGGAACCGATGGTCCAGCTGATTCTGTGGTCCAGACGCCTGCCACATCTGATGGAACCATTGATCTTTCCAACCAGCGTTTCTCTATCCACTATACCAGAAATGTAGTTTCCACAGACTTTGGCGGTGAGCCCTGTCTTCTCGTCTACTACGACTACACAAATAACGGAGAAAGTTCTTCCAGTGCTATGGTAGATGTAAATCTTACCGCTTATCAGAATGATGCGGCTCTTGAAGCAGCTATTCCGGCAAACAGTGATGAGGCTGTTGATGCATTTATGAAAGAAATCCAGCCTGGAGAAACGGTAAATGTATGTCAGGCTTTTTCCCTTAATGATATGAGCCCGGTTACCTTGCATGCTTCAGACGCATTTGGTCTGGATACTGGAATTACAGCAGCACAGACATTAAATCTCCAGTAAAAGAAGCAACCAGCACATCACCATATGGGAAGCACAATGAAATCTTTTATACGCGAAAGTTCCGTTTAAGGCTTTCGCGTATTTTTATGTCTCTCTTTGCAGTTTCAGACAGTTCCCCTGTTTTTTGCTGCTAAAATTCCATCTTTTACCACATTTTATACAGGCTTTTTCGTATAATTTCCACGATAAAAAGAAACACTATAGTTACGAAAGGATGGTGACTTATGGAAAATAAATTTTTAAATTGTTTCTGTCTGACTCTTACAATAATCGGCGCTGTCAACTGGGGACTGATCGGGTTCTTCAACTTTAACCTGGTAGCTCTCATCTTTGGCAGTATGAGCTGGATTTCCAGAATCATCTACGCACTGGTCGGACTTTCGGGTCTGTATCTGCTCAGTTTCTATGGAACGCTCTGCTCCAATGAAAATAATGCGTCATAAGTTAAAAAAGCCAGGAAACTTAATTCCTGGCTTTTAAAGAGCGATAGACGGGGCTCGAACCCGCGGTCTCGACCTTGGCAAGGTCGCGCGTTACCAACTACGCCACTATCGCATAAGCGGGTGATGGGAATCGAACCCACGTATCCAGCTTGGAAGGCTGGTGTTCTACCATTGAACTACACCCGCACATTTGTGCTTGTCCGTCACAACGAAGATTAGTATATCTGATGTTGGAATATTTGTCAACAACTTTTTTGAAATTTTTTAATTTTTTCTTTTGTTTCTAAGATTGATGCAATATTGCTTGTCTGTTAGAGCATGTTTGAAAAAAGCTTTCTGCAAGATGTACGTCACAATTTGTGGGAGATTTTGCCCGGATGAAAGCGCCGTAGCGGGCTACGACAACTGAATTCGGGCGAAATATACCGCAAAGTGGGGCGTGCAGATTGGGGAATGATTTTTCAAACATGCTCTGGAGCAGTCAACAGTTACACGGTTCACCATATTCAAAGCGATGCATGTTACCAGATTCACACTACGACTTTCTGTTTTTCCAGAAATGATATTTTCTAAAATACCACCGTGCCTGTTCTGTTGACTGCCATTTTCTTTTTATTCCGTTAATTTTCCCAGTCCCATACATTGGAGGCTTCCACATGTGTACGCGGCTTCTTGATCACCAGCTCCGGACTCTTCGCACTTACCTTGGAGTTTGCAGGAATTGATTCTGTAATGAATGTGTTTCCGCCGATGATCGTATTCTCCCCAATTACAGTTTCTCCACCAAGTACAGAAGAATTGGAATAAATGGTCACATTATCTTCAATAGTAGGATGACGCTTCACACCAGAAAGCTGCTGTCCTTTTCTTGTAGAAAGAGCGCCAAGGGTAACTCCCTGATACAGCTTCACATTATTTCCAATAGTAGTCGTTTCACCGATTACTACGCCAGTTCCATGGTCAATAAAGAAATATTCCCCAATCGTAGCACCTGGGTTAATATCTATTCCTGTGTGGTCATGAGCATACTCTGTCATAATCCTTGGGATAAACGGAACCTCCTCCAGATACAGGATGTGTGCCAGACGATACACATAAATTGCCAGAAATCCCGGATAGGAGAAAATAATCTCCTCTTTACTCTTCGCAGCCGGGTCACCATCAAAGCCAGCCTGCACATCTTTCAACAACATCTCCTGCACTTCCGGAAGCTGCTCAAAAAATCTGGAGGTTACCTGTGCTGCCTTGCCACATGCACTGGGCATATCCTCGCCAATATACAGAAAAGCCGTCTCGATCTGTGCCTGCATACGGTCAAACAGGTCATTGAGCAGATATCCGGTATAATGTTCCGGAAAAACAGCTGCTCCCGAATCAATATCGAAATATCCCGGAAAAATAACTGATCTCATTTCTTTCACAATATTAATAATCGCTGCACGGACTGGAAGATGTCTTCCGCTCTTTGTCAGAAACAGCTCTTCCTTACGGTAATTGGCAGTCAGACGCTCTACTGCATTCTCTATGGATGTCTTTTTGTCACTCATAACTGGTCTCCTCGTATTTTGCTTTCCTTTCATATTATTACACTATTCTTTTTACGTCAATAAAAAAAAGATTGACCTTTATCCAATCCCCCGATATAATGGAGAATGTCATGGAGATGTACCCAAGTGGCTGAAGGGTCCGCACTCGAAATGCGGTAGGCCGGGCAACCGGTGCGAGGGTTCAAATCCCTCCATCTCCGCTCTTTCTTTGTAAAATTCTTTATAATAAAAATGCACAATAAGCTTGACAATCGTTGCTTTTATATGTATAATTGCAACAGTAAAAGAAATTTTACAAGTTGGTTTTGATAGGGGATTGGTCAAATGGTATGATAGGGGTCTCCAAAACCTTTGGTGGGAGTTCGATTCTCTCATCCCCTGCTCTTAAGCGTCAGAAATCTTGTAATTCAAGGTTTCCGGCGTTTTTTTATCGCAGCATCAGAGCTTGTTTAAAAAAAGTTCTAAAACATATCTGAAATAAAGACATTCTTCTACTATCCGTCTTCTGCAGACTTCGCAATACAAAATAAGAAATATGAAACAGCAAACCATTCCATGCTGTCTCATATTCCTTTATTATTCATTCAGAACCACCTTGTTTTATTTCTTTAACAACATCACATGCTCTGGTGGAAAATACAGATACTTTGGGATATTGTCCTTTGCAGTTTCCTGGAAATTCTTTTTCTGGCACATCCACCACAAAGTGCCGCTTTCTGCAGCCCCTTTATTACGAAACAGATACTGATGCTCAAAAGTATTTTCAATATACTCCTCAACCTGCACTTCCATGGTATTCTCACCAGCCTTAGTTGCCGGTCTCATCCAATGTCCCCGGATTCCAACATGGGTAATATCCTCTGTCACTTCCTGTTCTGAACGAAGCATAAGCTCCCAATCCAATGCATAAACCTCATGGCTGCCCATCTTCTGCACTGCAGAAAAATTCTTACATCCAGTCAGCCTTGCAGCCTCCAGATACTGAGGATTTTCGAAAATATCCCTGGTCTCACCAGTAAGAATATCTTTTCCATTATTCAACAGGGTCAGCTGACTGCAGAATTTATATGCCTCATCCCTACTGTGAGTTACCATGATCATATCGCCTTTGTAATCTTTCAAAAAATTCTGCATATCACGCTGCAAAATATCCTTCAGATACCCATCCAGCGCAGAAAAAGGTTCATCCAGAAGAATCACCTCCGGCTCTCCGATCATCATACGCGCGAGAGCCACCCGCTGCTGCTGACCGCCAGAAAGCTGCGACGGCAAATGCTTTTCCAGTCCCTCCAAATGATATCTTTTTATGTAATCTGCAACCTTCTGTGAAAGCTCGCTTTTTTCCCCTCGATACCCGCAGGCAATATTCTTTTCCACAGTCATAGTTGGGAAAAGGGCATAATTCTGAAACAGGTATCCAACTCTTCTCTCCTGAGGCTTTAAATTAATTTTTGCCTCAGAATCAAAAACAGTCTTCCCGTTAATAATGATTCTTCCGGAATCCGGAGTTTCAATTCCGGCAATACTGCGAAGAGTCATACTCTTTCCGCTTCCGGAAGCGCCCAGGATCCCTATAGGTCCATCCTGCCCCTTCAGTCTTACATCCAGGGAAAAGCCTTTAAAATTTTTCTGAATATCAAGTTCAATCGCCATTATATCCACCTTCTGGTCTGCATTCCTCTGCCGGAAGCAATATTAATTGCTGCAACCACCAGAAATGAGATCAATATGATCACTACGACCCAGAAACCTGCCATATCATAATTTCCAGCTGCAGTCTCCGATGCAATTGCAACAGAAACCGTCCTTGTCTTTCCAAGGATATTGCCGGCAAGCATGGAGGTTGCTCCATATTCTCCAATGGCACGGGCAAAAGCCAGTACAGTACCGGAAGCAATTCCAGGTCCTGCTGCAGGTATAATTACCTTCCAGAATATCCGGCTTTCACTCATTCCCAGAGTTCTTCCTGCATAGATCAGATTCACATCCACCTGCTCAAAGGCCGCCTTGGCATTTCGATACATCAGTGGAAACGCGATCACAGAAGCTGCGATCACACATCCGGTCCATGTCTGAACTACTTTAATATCAAAATTGTCCAGCAGAAAACTTCCAAAAGGCCTTTTCAGGCTAAAAAGCAAAAGCAGGCAGAATCCAGCTACTGTAGGAGGCAGAACAAGAGGCATTGTCAGAATCCCATCCAGCACTGCCCTTGCTCCCGGTTTCAGTTTCATGATCTTCCTTGCACAGAATACACCCAGAAAAAAAGCAAATATAGTTGCTGCCACACCGGTTTTCAAAGAAATCCACAAAGGACTCCAGTTTATTTCACTGAGAAATTCTACCATATTATTATCCTTTATTCTGCAGTGTCTTCAGATGCTTCCTCTGTCGGCTCTGCGGTCTCTTCAGCGGCTGCCATGTCATCCGTTTTCTCGCCATTTACATAAGCTGCAAATCCATATTTCTCAAATACTTCAAGAGCTTCATCAGACTGAAGGTACTCAAGAAATGCTTCTGCTGCTGCTTTATCATCATCACTTGCTTCTTTATCTTCTACCATTCCGGCAGGGTAAAGTACAGGTGTTTTAAGGCTTCCCTCCGGTGCCTCTGCAATAACCTCAACAGAATCTGCCACAGAAGCCGCATCCGTAGCATATACGATACCAACCTCATTACTGCCCTCACTTACAGATGCAAGTACATCTGTAACATTCTTACCCTCGTTGATCTCCATCTTGTTTACTTCATCTGTAATTCCAAGATTATCAAAAATCTCGCGTGAATACTGTCCAACCGGAACATCCTCTCCGGCAAGGGCAAGGTTTGCAGCATCTGGAATGTTCTCAAATCCGGTTACCTTGGTCTCTCCCCCCTTTGGTTTAATGAGAACAACTTTATTCTCAAGAAGATTCACTACAGAATCCTTGTCAGCAATCCCCTCGTCAACCAGTGCATCCATCTGCTTCCTAGCTGCTGAGAAGAAAATGTCGCAGCGGGCGCCTTCCTCAATCTGAGTCTGCAAAGTTCCTGAACTGTCTGCATTGTAAAGAATCTCAACATCCGGATAAGTTTCATTAAAATTCTTCTGAATCTCTTCCATGGCGTTATTCAGGCTGGCTGCAATAAATGCGTAAACCTCACCTTTCAGTTCCGGTGTCTCTGCTTCAGCAGATACGAAAGTAGTTCCAAACATCATAGTTCCCATAACACCAGCCATAAGTGCTGCAAAAACTCTTTTTTTCATTTCACGCCTTCCATTCTTGTTGTATTTTGTTGTGTTTTGTTAGGTTTTATTCAGTTTCATTCATTATACTTAATTTCATTTGCTATGTCAATTTGAACCTGCATTGTTTGTACAATTTTTATTAGTTCACACAAATTTTTTTTACTTTTCATTTTTTCTCCAACGAAACACTCCTTGTTATTTTCTTTCCAACATGCTATGATATTTAAATACTACCAATAATAAATACAAAAGGCAGCTGCTTCTCAGCTATGGAACACGTTCATACTCCTGTCTAATCTCCTACTTGCTCATATGTTCCGATCTGTCTGATATCCATCCATTCAGCATATAGACATAATGAATACACAGCTGTCTTTCAGGAGTTTTGTAGTAAATAATGAAAAGAGGATTTAACTATGAAATTAAGTGCACGCAACCAGTTAAAGGGAAAAGTTATCAATATCAATAAGGGAGCCGTTAACTCCATCGTCACAATTGATATCGGAGGCGGCAACATTATCACAGCTACTATTTCCTGTGCAGCTGTAGAAGAACTTGGACTTGAAGTTGGCTCTGACGCTTACGCAGTCATTAAGGCAACCAACGTTATGGTGGGAATTGATGAATAAACTTTATACTGCTCAGGAAATTGCAGACAAGCTCCAAATTAAGAAGACCACGGTTTATGAATTGATCAAACGTGGAGAATTATATTCTTCTAAAGTAGGAAAACAGCTTCGCATCAGCGAGCAGCAGCTGAAACAATACCTGGAGCGTTCCGGTTCCGGCAATAACATGCCAGATCAGAAAGCCGTTTCTTCCAGTACCCCTAACGGAAATCTGCAGATTCCGGAACTTCCTCCAGAAAGTTCCCTTTTGAAGAGGGATTATCTTCTCCACTCCAGCGGACTGATCCTTTGCGGACAGTTTTCCCCGGCTCTCGAACTTCTGATCAGCCAGATGTCCATTCACCCTCAGGGGATCCCAGTCCTTCAATCCTTTATGAACAGCTACAACAGCCTGTATTCTCTTTATTTCAAAAAGGCTCACATAGCATGTGCAAGTCTGGATCTGGAACATATCCGCAGCCTTGTCCCAGGTGTACAGCTTTCTCTTTTATGCCTTTATGAGTATTCCATAGGGCTTTATGTTCCTTCTGGAAACCCTTTGAAGCTTTCAGGTCTGATGGATTTCGCCCGTAAAGACATAAAGATTGCCAATCGGGAAAAAGGAAGTACACCACGGATTTACCTGGACCAGTTTCTTTTCTCAGAAAAAATTTCGCCAGCCAGCATATCTGGTTACCATACTGAACTGGTATCTGATATTTCCACTGCCGCAGCTATTGCTACGCACAAGGCAGATTCAGCTCTTGGAGAAGAATACGCAGCACACCAGTCCGGACTTCTGGATTTTATTCCGCTTCAGACACTTCCTATGTATCTGGTCATGGAAACGGAAGCCCTTTCCCAGCCTGGATTCTCTGCTCTTCTTGAAATTGTACGGTCTGAAGATTTCCGAACGATTCTTCAGGGACAGACCGGATATAATGTGACACGGACAGGGGAACTGCTTTCTCTTTAAAATACCCATGGATAATAAAAATGCTTTTAATTTATTTACGCAGCTTCTGAACTGCTGTTTGAATAAATTAAAAGCATTTTTTCTTAGAACGCATTTGAAAAAGCCTTTTTCAAACACGCTCCTGATAAGTCATTCGGTTAACAAAAAACTCTATTTGAAAAATAATTATCAGGCATTCCACGCCTATTTTCCGGAAACAATATTCTGCATCCATACACCTTTCTTAACCAGCACAAACCCCACAATACACTTCAAAATATCTCCCACCTGTACCATGGCAAAAACAGCCAACACGTGTAAACCTGTGAAGCGACTGAGGCAATACGCAATTGGTACACTAACACACCACACAAATACACTGTCAAATAAAAATGTAATGATCGTTTTTCCACCGGAACGCAAGGTAAAATATGAAGCATGCAGGAATGCGTTCTGCGGCATAAAAATTGCCATGATCATAATAAAGTATTTCGCCAGTTCCTGCGCATCCAGATTGGTGTTATACAGCTTTGGGAAAAATGGTGCGACAATCAGCATGACTAATGCCACTCCAGTGCAGCACATAACAGAAAATGCAATCATCTTATTATCTGTATCTCTGGCCTTCTTCATATTTCCCGCGCCTAACAGCTGTCCCACTACAATGGCAACAGAGTCTCCCAAAGCGATGAATACAACATTAAAAACATTATTAATGGTATTTGCAATATTCTGTGCAGCTACTACGTTTAATCCCCGAATAGAATAGCACTGGGTAAGAATTGCCATTCCGGCTGCCCAGAGAGTCTCATTAAGCAGCAGCGGAGTTCCTTTGATCAAAATCTTCTTTGTTAAATTAGCTGGTACCTTCAGAGTACTGTAAAGACCTTTGGCAAAAGGCATTTTCTCTGTGTGGGTGTGTGACCAGATAATTATAATTGCAGCCTCCACATAGCGGGAAAGAACAGTCGCAATAGCGGCTCCTTGTACTCCCAGCTCTGGAAAGCCAAATTTGCCATAAATAAGAAGATAGTTGAATACAAGATTCACAAGTACTGCAGTAACTCCCGCCTTCATAGGCTGAACAGTCTCTCCGCATTCGCGAAGGGTACTGGAGTATGCCTGACTGATCATAAATGGCGGCAATCCAATAAACATGATCCACAAATACTGCATTCCATATCTGCTCGTAGCCTCCAGTGCTGCTGCACTTCCTTCGCCTTTCAGATACATGCCGATCAGGTTTTCTCCTGAGCACATTAAAATCAATATTGTTATAATTGTGAGCGCAATTACCAGCCATAATTTGTAGCGAAATGTCTGACGTACCCCTTCATGATCCTTCTGGCCTGCGTACTGAGCTGTAAAAATTCCAGCACCGGACACGCCTCCAAACAGACAAAGATTATATACAAAAAGAAGCTGATTTACAATGGCTGCCCCTGACATTTGCTCTGTGCCAATCCTTCCGATCATAATATTGTCCAGAAGACTGACAAAATTAGTGATACCATTCTGTATCATAATGGGTATTGCAATTGCAAGTACCATTTTGTAAAAGGCCTTATCTCCCAGAAATTTCTTCCGGAATCCAGGCTTAGTTACTGTGTTTTCCATTTATCGATTTCCCCCTTCATTTCCAAACTGTAAAACAGAATATTTGTTCTGTGATTACAGCGTGGTAGATACTAAGTTACTACATATTTTCAAATAATGCAATAGGTAAATGTAAACAAAGGAGAAAATTTTGCAATAGGAACCTACACACAAAAAAAACGATAACCAACCGGCTACCGTTTCCGTTCTGTACCTTCAAAACTACATACATGTTACATCCTAATGGAATCATTTTACCTC